>UINC01002582.1_pt1 | contig 10306 bp, 13 predicted proteins | sample 5385821 | NCBI WGS metagenome assembly UINC01 (sample SAMEA4666929, study PRJEB26691) | marine metagenome | isolation source: Pacific Ocean | place: Pacific Ocean | collected 2011-10-13
GCGATAGCATCGAGAGTCCGCGTGACGATCTCGTTTTGTTGGAACGGCCCGCCGCCCGGGCCACCCAGTAGTGCCGCCAGCAACGCCGGCGCGTGAACGCGCTTGGCCGCAGTACCGAAACCGGCCCACGCCTGATCGAAACGGGTCGTTAATTGCCCCTCGAGCCACTGACCAGCCGCCGGGTCCAATTTGAGGTCGTTTGAAGCAACCGGACCGTCGTACGCAACCTGCTCAACAGCAACGGCACTAATCTCGTCGCCCCGAGTTACGAAGGCCTCGACGACCTGCTGCAACACCGTTACAAGCAGCGACGGCTCGAGGTAGGTACCCCCGCCTAAGATGTCACCCGCGGGAGTGAGAAATGCAGTAGTCGGCCATCCGCGCAGGGTATAGCGCTCACTGACGTCAGGACGGCGATCGGCATCCACCCTGACCGCCACGCAACACTCCCGAACGAGCCGGACAACCTCCGGGTCGCAGTAGACCACCTGGTCCATCTCAGCCGTCCAGCGGCACCAAGCCGGCCCAAGGGCCAGCAGCACCGGCTTGGAATCTTGAGCTGCGCGCGCGAACGTTGACGCACCCCACTCATGCCAGTCGATTGAATCGGTATCAGTCGTCAACCTCGGCTTCCGATGCTCTCTCGTCTACCGAGCAACAGCGCAGGGACTCCCCAATCGCTCCAAAGCGCCCCGCTACTCCTCGGTGATATCGGCCGAAATGTCCAGGTCGATACACCCACTGATACTGTTCGCGGCCGGACATTTGGTGGCATGGGTCGCTACGGCACGTTCGGCCCGATCACGGGTTCCGGACGGGATCCGGAGCCGATAGTGGACACGAATCCGCGTGATCCGGAGCACCTTATCAATGGCCTCGATGTCACCTTCCACGTCCGCCTGGACGTTCTCTCTCGGCGCCGGAATGTCGCGCACCTCCAGTGCGCGTGCCAAGGTGCCGAGCAGTCAACCACCGACGGCGCCGACCATGTAATCGAGCGTGGCCGGCACATCTTCTTCCGGCTCGACGCCGTAGAACTTTTTGATCCCACCATGGACGCCGAATCGAATCGGTTCATCAAAGCCTTCAAGATACGCGTGGCGTAGGGGCCCTGCCCCCCGCTCGAGCCGCTGCCGGCTCGTGTGCACTACATCGGCCATTAATGCCCTCCTTAGACGGACGCACCGCTGGCCCAAGTCGGCCAAGACCGAAGCGCCCATGCACGCCTGATGCTACAATCATCGACCTCGCAGGCCAAGAACATCGCTCGGCTCCCCGGATGCATGACCAACTTTTCCCGCGGACGCCCCCAAGACGGCCGTCCGCCGAACGCGCCGATGACACGCCGATGACACGCCGACCGGAGACCCCACCCCCTCTCGGCGACATGGACGCCGATGCCTTCCGGAAGGCGGGACACGATCTCGTTGAGTGGGTCGCAACCTACCTTGAGCAGATCGAGCAGTATCCCGTGTTGTCCCGTGTGAAAGCTGGCGAGATCCGCGACGCACTGCCGGCAGCGGCGCCGGAGACCGGCGAATCGATCAACGCGATTCTTGCGGACATCGAACAGGTGATCGTGCCTGGCCTAACCCACTGGAACCATCCTGGGTTTTTTGCGTATTTCGCGATTAGTGGCAGCGGACCGGGGATACTCGCGGAATTTCTGAGCGGGGCGTTCAATGCTCAAGGCATGCTGTGGCGAACCTCGCCGGCAGTCACGGAGCTGGAAGAAGTGGCGCTGTCCTGGCTCCGGCAATTACTCGGCCTGCCCGAGACGTTCGAAGGTGTTATCTACGACACCGCGTCGATCGCCACGCTGCACGCACTGGCCGCTGCCAGACAGGAGACGGTATTCGAGGTCCGCGAGCGCGGATTGACCAATCGGGCCGATGTTCCAGCGCTGCGTGTGTATTGCTCGGAACACGCGCACTCGTCCGTTGACAAGGCCGTGATCACGCTCGGACTTGGTCAGACGGCGCTACGTCGGGTCGAGACAGACGAGAGCTTCCAAATGCGGCCGGACGCACTAGCCACGGCGATCGCCCAAGACCGCGGAGACGGATGGCGTCCCCTGGCCGTCGTGGCCACGGTCGGCACAACCGGGTCGACGAGTGTCGATCCGGTCTCAGCCATCGCCGACATCTGCGATCACGAACAGACCTGGCTGCACGTGGACGCCGCCTATGCTGGCGCCGTCGCCATGGTGCCAGGGTATGAGGACACCCTGGCGGGGTGTGACCGGGCCACTTCGTTCGTCGTGAACCCACACAAGTGGCTCTTTACACCGTTCGACCTGAGCGCCTTTTACTGCCGGCGTATGGATCGGGTACGCGAGGCCTTCTCGCTAACGCCGGACTACCTAGTAAGCCCGGAGGCTGAACCTGTTCGCAACCTCATGGACACCGGTATTCAACTCGGACGACGATTCCGCGCACTGAAGCTGTGGATGGTATTGAGACACTTCGGCGCCGAAGGTATTCGGCGGCGGCTAGCGGAGCACCTACGACTCGCGAAGCTGTTCGCAGGTTGGGTGGATACCAGCGACACTTTTGAGCGACTAGCGCCTGTCCCGTTTTCGGTGGTTTGCTTTCGCGCCTGCCCAGCAACGGTGAGCAGCGACCCGGCGGCGCGCGACGACCTGAACGAACGGCTGCTCGTTGCAGTCAACGCCACCGGCGACGTATTTCTCTCACACACGAAACTCGACGGCCAGTTTGTGCTCCGCCTCGCGATCGGGCACATCCGCACCACGGAGCGCCACGTCGCCCGCGCCTGGGAACTACTACAGACCCAACTGGCAGATCTGTCTCAGTAACCAAGCGGTAACGGCCCATGGCCTGGCAGAACGCCACCATCGACCTATGATTGAGCTCTTGAGAGGGAAGAATTGGCCAGCTACAGCGTGGCAACGAGCCTCCAACGCTCCTCCCAGCCCGTTTCCGTCCGATCAATGGCGACAAGACCGTTCTGGGGAAAACACTCAACGCTCGGTGCCTCACCAAGTAGCCGGCGTAACAGCCGGTCCAGGTGAGGCATATGACCAACCAACAGGACATCACGGGTCTCGACCTCCAGCTGGTCAGCAATGACGGGCGGGTCATCCGGCTGCATCCACCGTGTAGCGGAAAATTCTGCCAGCGGGTTGCAGGCCCTCCAGTAGGCCTCGGCTGTCTGCCGCGCGCGCAACTTACCGCTGTGCCAGATGGCCTCCGGACGTACGGCGCGCGCCGCGGCCAGATTCGCGAGAGAGTCGACCTGGGTCAGGCCAAGATCCGAAAGCGGGCGTCGAGGGTCCACTTGAGAACCGACTGTCTTACCGTGGTGAGCCAAAAACAGGATCATCGACTGTTCATCCTAAGTCAGCTGCAGAGTGTGCACGGGGCGAACGTACGATGTTACGGGTGAGACGTGGGGAAAGACGGAACGGAAGGTTCCGACACTAGCCCCTCGAGTCAGTGGCCCAGTGGGCCGACCGCCAGACCTCAAACCGAAGTAGCGCGAGCACAGTCAAAACCTCGGGACTAGCCCAAGCCGACTCGTAGAACGGTAAAAAAGAACCAACAAGTGGCACTCCCAACGAGCGTCATCGAGAGCCCCCAGGCCATTAACTTGTTGAATAGTTTTCGACTGTCTTCGTGTTTCGGCGCAGCCGCCATGCACAGAGCACCCAGTGTGGACAGCGCCGACACGTCGACGAGATGCGCACCGATATTCATCGACGAGGCGATCGCCAAGGGTTCGACACCACCGAGCTGCTGAGCCAATTCCGGGACGGTTGGGAGAAACGCCGGCAACACAACGCCGGAGGTACTGCTATAGAGAGAGATAAAGCCCGTAGTGAAAGCCATGATAGCCGTGACCGTGTCGGACGTCGAGATGTCGGCCAGAATTTGAGTAAAGAGCGCAAGGCCACCGGTCTCGTCGAGCACCGAGATTAAAACGGTCACACCGCACACCATCATGATCACGCGCCACGGCATCAGGTTGATCGCCGCCGATTCGTCGCCTGCCTTAAGCAGCGCCAACCCGACCGCACAGGCGAACGCGCCGAGACCAACGTCAACGTCAAACAAGATGACGCTAGTGAGCAATATTCCGGTGGCGCCGAGCGTCAGCCAATGCTTCCGTTCGAACTCACCAGCGCTCGTCGCCCCACCGTCTCCGGTCGGGACAACCAATTCGCCTTCGTGGTGCCGACGGAGAAGCCGCCAGCCGCCAAACAAAAAGTACGCGGTGAAGACGACCACCGTGTGCGCCACCATGTTGTTGAGATACGTGAGCGTTTCGTAACCGCCCAGTCCAATGCCATCCATCACGCCGTTCACGATGACACCAGCGGGGGCGATCGGTGAAAGCGCGCCAGCGTTGGCACCGTGACCGATCATGATCGCCATTAAGAACACCGGAACACCGACCTGGCCGGCCACGGCCATTCCCATTGGTGCCATCAGCGCCGTCGCCGCGATGCTACCCGGGCCGATCGACGCCAGCGTGAACGAAAGAGCAAAGAACATCATTGGCATCACGCCAATGTTGCCTCTGCAAAGGCGGACTGCTTTGTGCGCAATGAGGTCGAGAGTCCCGTTGGCCTGCGCTTGCGAGAACAGTAATGTGACCCCAACAAGTGTTAGGAAAAGATTCGTCGGAAAGCCAGCCATAACCTCTCGGGCGCCCATGTCGGCGATGTACACGCCGACAATCCACGCAAGCGAGATGGCTAGAAACCCGACGTGCAGTCGGATTGTGCAGCTGACGACGATGGCCACGAGCAGCGCGCCGAGCGAGAGGGTGGCGGGGTCCATGCGGCACGAGTATACCGGTGAGGATGAACCGAACCACTGCCCATCTCCGCTCCGGCCGTCTGTCCGGTAACTGGGTTGCCGTCTACCGTGACACCAGACTCAGGCACGACCTGCATGGAGCCGTGCCTGGAGGCTTTGAGCCCGGTGGCCCACTCGCAACGTTTGGCAATGAACCGAACGGCGCCCCCGAACCGGACGATCGTTGTCTGGCTGAGTTGGATCGGATACCGTCATTGGACCGATTGACGATGGTCGCGCCGGCGCAACCTTGAGTCGTTCCGACCATAGGCAAGGAGAACGGATGTGGTGATTTACGGTGTGGCGTTGTTGTCGTTCTGCATGTTGATGGGTGTGTTCGTTGGCGACATGCTCGGCGAAATAATGGGTGTCCAGGCCAACGTCGGTGGAGTCGGCATCGCCATGCTCCTACTACTGGTGCTGTCCAATCTGGGCTCCCGGAAGCTCGCGCTCAAACCGATCACCGAAAACGGCATCGGGTTTTGGAGTGCGATGTACATTCCGATTGTTGTGGCGATGGCCGCGAGACAAAACGTGTTCTCTGCTTTGTCGGGAGGGTGGATGGCAATCATCGCCGGCGTTGCCGCGGTGACGGCGAGTTTCGCTGTGATCCCTGTGCTGGCGCGCTTTGGGCAAGGTGGGCAAGATGATTCTTGATTCTCTGCAACGAGTCTTGTCAGGTAATGCCTTGATCACAGCGTTCATGTTCGTCGGGGCGCTGGTTTGGTTGTCGTATTTGATATCCGAAAAATTGACACGGGGCCACGTCCACGGTTCGGCAATCGCGATTGCGCTCGGACTGGTGCTAGCGTGGTACGGAGGCCTCACAACCGGCGGGACCACCGGGCTTGCAGATATCCCATTGCTGGCCGGCGTTGGCGTCATGGGCGGTGCGATGTTTCGGGACTTCGCGATTGTCGCCACGGCGTTCGGGGCAGATCTCGGGACCTTACGGCGAGCTGGATTGGTTGGAGCTCTTTCGATCGTTGTCGGAGTCACTTTGTCTTTCCTGATCGGCGGAATCGTCGCCGTTGCCTTTGGCTACACTGACCCAATCGCGGTAACGACCATAGGAGCCGGAGCGGCGACCTACATCGTCGGCCCGGTAACCGGTACAGCGCTGGGGGCTGGCAGCGACGTCATAGCATTAAGTGTCGCGGCAGGGCTTACGAAGTCCGTTTTGGTAATGGTCGGCACCCCGTTCGTGGCCCCGCGAATCGGGCTAGACAATCCACACTCAGCGCTGATCTACGGTGGACTCATGGGCACAACAAGTGGTGTGGCTGGCGGGCTTGCGGCGACCGATCCGAAATTGGTGCCGTATGGTGCGATGACCGCGACGTTCTACACTGGGGTCGGTTGCCTACTCGCGCCGTCAGTCCTCTACCTCGGCGTCCAGGCACTCCTCTAACAGCGATTCCAACTCGCCTGCCTCGGACGGGCGTAGCCCATCCGCGTGGAGTTTGATCGCGATCGCGAGTGCGCAGCACCTCGTTTCCCGCCGGCGGGGAACCTGCCACCCACGGTTTAAGGTCGTGAAGAACGGCCCACCGCAGGAACGCCAAGCTCCGCAGCCGACCGGACTACACACCCCTTTTCCAGCACAACCACCCAGTCCGCCAGATATCGCACTTCTGCAGCGTCGTGCGACACGTACACCATGGGCATCGCCAATTCGTCTCGGACACGCTCAAGATACGGCAAAATGCGAGAGCGCAAAGCGCTGTCGAGCGCGGTCAGTGGCTCGTCGAGCAACAATACCGCCGGCGACGCCATCAACGCCCTCGCCAACGCGACGCGCTGGCGCTCTCCCCCCGAAAGCGCCCCAATACTGCGATCAAGCACGGGGCCGAGTTCGAGTAACCCCACGACCGGCTCGATCGCCTGCCCACCTCCGGAGCTCACGCCGTAGAGTATGTTGCGCCGCACGTTCAGGTGAGGGAACAACGCCTGGTCCTGCGGGACATAGCCGACACGGCGACGGTTTGGCGGCACGTCGACGGCCGCCTCGGAATCGAAAAGCGTGCTGGCTCCAATGCGAATCACCCCACGTCGGGGGGTCCGCAGCCCTGCGATCGACTCAAGAATACTGGTCTTCCCGGCACCAGATGGTCCAAACAACACGACCACTCCGGCCTCGAATCGTTCGCGAACCTCAAGCGTGAAGTCGCCCTGGCGCAGCATGAAATCGAGGGTGAAGGGAATAGGCATCAGTTCGGCGGTGGCTATCGTGGAGCGGCAGCGCTGGCCCCCTGTACAAGCCGGGTCACGCGGTCGTGAGCCGATTCGACAGCAGCAGGGCTACGAAAGCAATAACGGCCGACACCGCCAGCATGGACATCGCCGCCGCCTGCTGTCCGGTTTCGGTATAGCTGAAGATGGAAACGGCGATGGTGCGCGTACTCGGTAGCGCACCGGCCACCATAATCGTGGCGCCAAACTCCCCGAGCGCTCGCGAGAACCCGAGGAGTGCGCCGGCCAGGACGCCGCGACCGGCTAACGGCAGGCTGATGGTAAAGAAAATGCGGGCCGGACTGGCCCCAAGCGTGGCGGCGACCTGCTCGTAACGACGGTCGACCTGCTCAAACCCGGCGCGCGCGGCCCGCACCAGCAGGGGCAAACCCATAACGGCCATTGCGATGACGACCGCCTTCCAGGTGAACAGAACGTCAAACCCGACCTGTGCCAACAGCCCGCCAAGGGGACCTCGCCGACCGAACAGCCAGAGAAGAATGAGCCCGGTCGCCACCGGCGGTAGCACGAGCGGTAGTGAGACCAAGGTGTCGCACACCGAACGACCGGGAAACGGTCGGCGCGCGAGTAGCCAGGCGAGCACCACGCCGGGCGGCAACATAAGGAGGGTCGCCAACAGCGCCATAGCCACGGTGAACGATGCGACGGAAAAAATCTCTGAGGTCATTCTTCGGTCACAGGCACGATGAATCCGGCGTCCTGAAAACGCGCTCCAGCTTCCGGCCCACGCAAGTAAGTGAGCAGCTGCTCAGCCAGGCCCGGGTCGGCCGACCCGGTGGTGATCGCTGCTGGATACCGAATGTCTGGCCCGTCTGGGATCGGCACGGTAAAGACTTCCGTTACCCTATCCGAGGACAGCATGTCAGTCCGGTAGACAATGCCGGCATCCGCTTCGCCAGCCTCGATAGTCGTCAGGGCCGCACGCACATTCCGAGTCGGTATGAGCCGGGTCTGCAACTGGCCCCAGACGCCAACTGACTCTAAGTAGGTTCGTGCATAGACACCGGCAGGAACCGCCACCGGATCAGCTAGCGCGATGCGTCCAGCCAACTCGCCCAACCCTTCAGGCGAACTCATCCTGAACGTCGTGTCGAGAGGCGCGATGACAACCAGTTGGTTGGCGAGCAGGTCTACTCGGCTCGCAACACGGATGAGCCCCTCGGCCGCCACGCGATTCATCTGCGCCTGGTCTGCACTGATGAAGAGATCAACCGGCGCACCAGCGATCAACTGAGCCGCGAGGGTGCTGGAGGAGGCCAGGTTCAGTTCGACCTTGACGCCGGAGCTTCGCTCAAACGCGGCGGACACCGGTTCGAGCACCGGCATCAGGCTCGAAGCCGCTGACACAATGAGCGAATTCGGCGTCGTCCGGTCCGCGCTGGCCCCGCACGAAGCCAAGCACACGGCGAGCGAGGTCGAGACGATCAAGCGACACATACATATCCACTTTAGTATGATTACAGTTGATTTATCAAACGAATCAAGTCGATTAAGAGAACTTCTTCAACTGAGGCGTGACATATGGCGGTGCTGACGGTACGTGAGGCGGCTAACAGACTGGGAATCGGGTATTCGACTCTCAAGCAATGGATCTACAAAGGGAGGGTCCGGACGAGCCGCACCGACGGCGGGCATCACCGCATCGCCGAGTCTGAAGTCGATCGCCTGATGGCCAGAGAGGCCGGACCTGGGCCGCCACGCGCGGCACGGCGTCAACGAACCGGCGGTGTGCTGATGGTGGTGAGTGGGCGCAACCGCCTTCGCGGCGTCGTCGAGGAAGTGCGTCGGGAGGGACTCGTAGCGCAGGTGCGGCTGCGCATCGGGGAACAATGGCTAACCGCAGTGATCACACGCGACGCACTCGACGAACTCGGATTAAAGCGAGGAGACGAAGCGACCGCGCTCGTGAAGGCAACCGAAGTCATGATCGCTCGCGAAGCACCCACAATGGGTCGGACCTGAGCACTACGGACGCGTGAACGTCGCCGGTAACACCGACTGCAACTGGAGCCCCCAGTGACCGTCCTGCTTGGTCATGACGTAAAGTCCAGGGGCTGTGAAGTAGGGCAGACCGTCCGAAGCGTGGCGGGTAAACACAATCCGAAAGTGAACCTTGTCCGGAGACACATGCACGGCTTCGGCCAGATCGAGCGTCGAGTGGTCCCATCCAGACTGCCGAAGAACCTCAAAATCGACGAAAATCTCCTCAGCACTGGCCCGCACCACCACAAGTCCGTTTTGGCCGATCGTCAACCGGGGGAAATTGCTGATAGCAGCGACGGCGTCGTTGTCCGCGGCGTTCCAGGCGAGAAAGTACTCCTCAAGTGCCGCGCGAGCCTCAATCTCGTGCTGCCGGTCATCCGCTTGTTCCTGCGCGAATGCCAGACCGGGCCCCGTCACAATAACGACCAGTGTCACAAGGACAGCCCAAAAGACCCGAACTAGACCCGCGCCTTTTTCGTCAATCCGTGCAAAGATCTCGGTGTGCATGGACGCCCTCCCCACAGCGTTAGCGTTCTCGCATAGCAATCAGAGCAAGTGTAGACCGAACTTGGGTCGGGTGTCCTGACCCACGATCGCAAAGGTGGAAGTAATGGAACGACATCTCCTGGTCCTGCTGGTCATTATCATCTCGCTCGGCCTCGCGGGCGACGCCTCGGCACAAGCTGGCCTCGCCGACGGCGCGGAAGTCTACGCCGCTAACTGCGCAATGTGTCACGACGGCACACGGCCACGTATGCCAACGCGCGATGCGCTACGGGAGCGGTCGGCGCAACAAATTCAGACGACGCTGGTCTCCGGTGCGATGCGTCAGTTCGGGGCGAGCCTGACCGCCACAGAGCGTCGAGCGGTGGCGGAGTTCCTGGCCGGAGAATCGGCTGGCACCCTGGACTCGGCCGTCACGGCCCTACCGGACAGCGCCTACTGCACTAGCGAACCGGCGGCGGGCATCGACCTGTCGGCTCCATCGTGGAACGGCTGGGGGGTCGACTTGCAGAACCGGCGCTTCCAGCCCACGCCGGGCCTCACCGCCGACGAAGTACCACGTCTCCGCCTGCGGTGGGCGTTCGCGTTCCCGAACGTGACCGACGCCGGGTCGCAGGCGACGATCGTTGCCGGGCGGGCGCTGCTCGGCACGCGGAGCGGTCTGGTCTACTCGCTCGACGCCGCCACCGGCTGCGTGCAGTGGGTGCATGAAGCGCCGGCCGCCGTCAGATCGGCGATCTCCG
>UINC01000643.1_pt1 | contig 10299 bp, 10 predicted proteins | sample 5385821 | NCBI WGS metagenome assembly UINC01 (sample SAMEA4666929, study PRJEB26691) | marine metagenome | isolation source: Pacific Ocean | place: Pacific Ocean | collected 2011-10-13
TTCCAATACCAGGTACCCCCTACTCCTGTCCCCGACTCGAACACGCGAACCCTCATACCTATCTTTCGTAGTTTATATAACTGATAGAGCCCAGAGATACCTGCCCCTATGACAATAGCGTCATAATCAAGTCCGATATCCGAGAGAGGGTGATTTGAGGTATCGGTTGGTTGCGTCATTCCACTTCCTAGTTGATACTGATTTTCATAAATATAACATCGTGCCTGTCTTAGCTAACGACGACACCAAGTACCGCTATGTGGCTCCTGATGCGCGCGAGCCGTTGGTTGTCGTGTCCCAGTTACGCCTTCGATGCACGTATCTGTGTGCACCTACGTCGGGTAGTACTTAGGTATGTTTTAACTAACGGTGGTTATCACCAGGGATACAGCCGCGTTTTCGACCGCCCAAAAGGCCTTCCAGCATAAACCGCGTTTTGGATTAGGGCTACAATGGCCCAAGCATACAACGCGGGTGTCGCATTTTCCTGGAGGCATTTCGGCATAGAACTTGTTATGAAGCTCGAATTTAGACGGTCCGGCCCCAATTCTGCCCAATTGAAGGGGTTCACCTTACAGCCAAGGAATCCAAATACCGAGAATGCTAAAGCCTAACAGATTCGGAAATCTGGCCATGAACTTGAACCCAATTAACCTAGCCAGGGGGATAAGGCAAGTTCACTATGCCTGGGTTGTAGTGGCCATAGCCACAACAATGTTGCTCGTCACCTCCTCCATTCGATTTGCTACCGCTGCCCTGGTGCCGTATCTGAGCAGCTCAGCTTCGGGGTTCGGATGGAGCTACGCTGCCATCAGTTTTGCCTTCAGCCTCCAATGGCTCGTCCTGGCAGTCATGAGCCCCTATGTCGGGTGGCTTGGGGACAGATATGGCGTACGGCGCCTCCTGTTGCTTGGAGCTTTGCTCTTCATTGCTGGCATGGTGCTGACCGGCATTATGACCAATCTGTGGCAGTTCTACATCTACTTCGGCCTGTTGCTGGGGATAGCTTCCGCCATTTTCACCATACTGCTGGTATCAGGCGTCACACTGTGGTTCAGGAGGTATCTTGGAGTGGCAATGGGGGTTGTGTGGTCTTTCCAGGGCATGGGTGTTGTTGCGTTCATCTTCTTGATAGGCATGGCCTTCGACCAGCTGGGAATGAAGTGGATTTTCTGGATTCCCGGCATAGCGGGCGGAGCGCTGATATTGTTGCTGACTAGGTTCTTTTACAACGAGCCCGCTGAGATAGGCTTGCGGCCTTTAGGCGCTCCTGAAGACGAGCCCATCGAACGCGCGCAGAAGGATGAGACGGCCAAGATAAGGGCGAGTGTGTTCCTCCGACAGGCACAAACCACTGGCACCTTCTGGAACCTCATTGGCATCCACTGCTGGGGATGCATGGGCCACCAGATAATAAATGTGCTCGTGGTGGCTATAGCTGTCGACCGCGGCCTGTCAATTGGGGTGGCTGCCGGGGTGCTTGCCGTCCAACAGGGCACGGGGGTATTCGTACGGGGAGCGGTGCCTGTGGTAGCGGAGCGCTTCGGTTGCAGAAGCGTCTGGATCGTGGGTATGTCCCTGCAGGCCTTCCCGCTGTTCATTATCCTCTTCGCTCATGATGCCTGGGCTTTCTACGTCTTCGCCGTTCTCTTTGGTATCGGCCAAAGTTGCGAGGTGCCTACCTTCCAAATCGCCAATCGCCAGTACTATGGCAACGTTCCTCAGGGCAGCCTCTATGGGTGGCAGAACATAGGCAGTGGCCTCGGCATGGGATTGGCGCCAGTGCTCGCCGGAATCCTGTGGGACGTAACAAACACGTATGCGGCTCCATTAATCGTGTCCCTTGGGTTTAGTCTGATGGGCCTAGTCTCCGCTTTCTTGCTGCCATCACCTCGGTCTCGCCTGATACCTGATTGGGAGCAGCACTTACCGCCTAATATCCGTTCCCTGGTTTAGTGCGGGAAAGGCTAACGATATCGGTTATCGGATTAAGTGGCGCCCAAGGGCGTGCTCAAGAAAAGGTCAACACCGCCCACAGGCCGGAGCCGCACTAGCTAGTCCATCCTCATCAGAAGGGATAACCACCCAATCTCGGCCTCGAGCGTTCACTAAAGCGTCGGGTTGGTAGCGGCTAACGCTCTCCCATCTCCACCATTAATTAAACAAACGCTCCGGCTCAAGCGTCGGGGCGTTTGTTGCGCCTGACAAATTGGACAGAATAGCGGAGATCTACTGCCGCTATCTCCGATGTGCGCAGTAGTTCCGCGCTTTAAAACGATGATCTGTCCCGTTCTCTACCCGCCAACTCCCGCTATAATCCGGTAATATCTGAATAAATCTGTCTACAGTACCAATAGCATTCCATCGACTTTCGCACGTAAGGAAAAAAGTATGACCGCGCAAACAGATCCAGACCTAGTCAGCAGGTTAGACGAGTTGGAAAGCAGGGTTCGCACGTTGGAGGATACCGATGCTATCCGGAACCTCAAAGCCAGGTACGCTGAGCTATGCGATGATAATTACAACCCGGATGGAATAGCGGAATTGTTCGTTGAGGACGCAGTGTGGGAGAGTGGTCCTCTGGGCCGGTTTGAAGGTAGAGAAGCGATCCGCGGTTTCTTTCGCGGTGCGTCCAAGATATTCACGTTCGCTATCCATTACAGCCTAAATCCCCAGATCGAAGTCACCGGCGACACCGCCAGGGCACGTTGGTATCTGTTTATGCCTTGCACGGTGAACGAGGGTAGCCAAGCGATGTGGCGGGCCGGCATCGACGACGAGGAATACGTCCGCGTGAACGGGCGATGGATGTTCAAGAGCAAGAAGTCTACCGGCGTTTTCAACACACCCTTCGACACCGGATGGGCCAAGGTCCGTTCTGCTTGACCCAGGTGGACGACGGTGGACAAGACAAGAAACTGAACATGGCGAATCCCCACTGACTGAATCTGGACGAGGTGTAGCTTGCTTGACCTTTTGATCAACGACGGACTTATCGTGGACGGCTCCGGCAACCCTGGATTCTATGGATCGGTTGGAGTGGAAGGGGAAACGGTCCACGTCTTCCGGGGAGACTCGGCCGAAACCGAGGCCGCCCGGGTCATCGACGCCACATCGAAAGTCGTCTGTCCAGGGTTCATCGATGTGCACGCCCACTCCGGTCTGGTGATTATGGCCGAACCGGAACACCACGCGAAAGTCCGGCAGGGAGTCACCACGGAGTTAGTGGGGGTAGACGGAAATTCTTACGCGCCCTTCACTTCCCACGATGACTTTTTGGCATTCTTTGAGCTGAACTCAGGGTTGGACGGCGCTCCCCAGCTACCTGGGAGCTGGTCTACGGTTGCGGAATACCTGAGCATGTTCGACGACAAAGTTGCCACCAACATCGCCTATATCATCGGTAACTCCCCTCTTCGAATCAGCGCCGTAGGTTGGGATGACAGACCGGCCAGCGAAGTCGAGCGAGCGAACATGCGGGCCATGCTTCGTGAAGGCATGGAGGAAGGCGCCTTTGGGCTGTCCACGGGCCTCGATTACCCTCCAGGCAGCTATGCGGGCACCGACGAATTGGTGGAGTTGGCGCAGGAGGCTGGACGCCACGGCGGTATTTACCACACTCACCTCCGCAATAAACTTGGCGACCAATTCCTGGACCCGGTCAAAGAGGCGTTGGAGATTGGGCAACGGGGAGAGATTCCTTGCCATCTGACTCACTTTTACCAGAAGTTGACCCATTCAGGGAGCGCAGAACAGTTGCTGGGATTGGTCGATGAAACTGTTGCCCAAGGCCAAGACGTGACTATGGACTGCTTCCATTACGCCTACAGCAGCACTAGGCTGCTGATTTTGATTCCCGAATGGGCGTTCAATGGGGGCCCGGAGAAGCTCAAACAAGTTCTCCGTTCCCCGGAAGGCAGAGAGCGCCTTCGACAGGAGATACGTCCACGGAGCGGCTCGTTCACGGACCTGATGTTGACCAATTTCAAGCAGCCCCATAACCGAAAATTCGAAGGAAAGTCTCTCGCTGAATCAGCCGACATGATGGAGAAAAGCGAAGTCGACACCATCTGCGACCTGTCATTGGATGAGGACCTTCAAATCTCCTACGTATCGCCTGGACCCAACCTGGCGACACTGCCCGACTTCATAACCCACCCCAGGACCATGATTGGCACCGATGCCGTTCTTCTGGGCGAGTACCCCAACCCCCGCAGCTACGGCACCTTCCCGACGATATTGGCCGAATATGTGCGTGAAGAGGGCAGATTGACCCTGGAAGAGGCGATTCGGAAGATGACATTTATGGCGGCCCATCGTCTGGACATTCGCGAACGGGGAATGTTGCGCGACGGCATGAAAGCGGACATAGTAGTCTTCGACCCCCAGACCGTGAAGTCTCCCTCCACCGTGAGGGACCCCAAGCAATTCCCTATCGGCATTGAATACGTTCTAGTAAATGGCAGAATCGTGGTGGACCAAGGCCAGCACACCGGAGTTCTAGCTGGCCGTGGGTTGCGCCACGGCCGCGCCTGATTGTGGAATAGGACCGTCAGCATGAACCCAGAACAGTCAAAGGTCATTGACCAAGTTGGCGAGCAAGCGATTGTAAACCTGGCGAGTGATCTGATAAAGATCCCCAGTTTCAAGTTGGAAGAGACTCCGGTGGCCACGTTCTTGGCCGATTTCTTTGTAGACCGGCAATACGAAGTGGACCTCCAGGAAGTTGAGCCGGGGCGGTTTCAAACCATCGCCACTCTGAAAGGGACCGGCGGTGGCCCTAGCTTGATGCTGAACGGACACACAGATATCAATTCGCTTACTCGGCGCTGGCGTCGGGATCCTTGGACTCCAGTGGTTGAAGGAGATCGGTTGTACGGTCACGGGATCCAGAACATGAAGGGCGGCCTGGCCAGCATCATCATGGCGGCGGAAGCGGTACGCACGTCGGGTATCCGGCTGAAGGGCGACTTAACTGTCGCCTGTGTGGTGGGAGAGACCCAAGGGGGCGAGGGCACAAATTTCTTGATGAAAAGCGGTTTTAGGACCGACATGGCAGTGGTTGCCGAACCATTTGGCGCTAGCAACCTAGTGACCGTCCATTCCGGAATCGTCCACATGGCCATCCACACCTACGGCGTCACCGGGCACGTCCGCCAGCTTGAAGGGACCGTGAACGCAGTGGTGAAGATGACAGGAATCATCAACGCTCTGCGAAAAGTTGAGTTTACCTATCAGCCTCGAGAAGACCTTCCAGACTTGCCCAAACTTAACGTTGGCAGCGTGATCGGCGGTTTAGGGGAGGATTACATACTAGTGGAACCTCCGTACATTCCCGATATGTGCACCATCATCGTGGACGTCCATTTCCTGCCGGGCCAGACGGTGGAAGGCATCGTTGCCGACATCCGCGAAGTCGTGGACCCATTGCTGGCAGAGGACCCAGAGTTATCCTACGAGATCGAGATTCCACCACCGGAATTCTTCAAGGGTCGGCGCCGCCTGGTTATGGACCCGTTGGATGTGCCGCGTGACGAGGAGATAGTCCAAGCCGTGGCTCGTAGCCACCAAGACGTAACCGGACAACCGCCCAAGGCGATCGGCACGGTGCTGCCCTTCTCGTACACGGCCAATGACACCTGCCATCTTTGGAACGCCGGTATACCCTGTTTACTGTACGGGCCGGCCGTCGTCCGAGGAGGGGGTGGAGAGGACGACAGTTGCGTCATAATCAGCGAGATGGTCCAGTGCACCAAAGTGCTGGCCCTCACCGCCCTAGACATCTGCAAAACATAAATTCCGCGCCCGCCGTAGACAAACCCTAGCTGGAGTTTCAGACCATGAGGAGGCCGTCCATGGGGGTCATCCCAGGCATCGAGTTCAATACTTTCTCCATCACCGGCCGGTGCTCCCGAACCGGGATGCTGGGCATCGCAATCACCACCAGCGACATCACTGTCGGCTCCCGTTGCCCTTATGTGAAGTCCTCGGTCGGAGCCGTTGCAACCCAGGCGTCTACCGATCCCGGCTTGGGCCCATTTGCCTTGAATCTATTGCAACTTGGCTACTCGGCCAGCGGAGCCCTTCAGCAGTTGGAGGCCAGCGACCCGCACATAGAGCGGCGTCAATTGGCGATTGTCGACCACAACGGCAACGCCGCCGCCAGAACCGGGGCCATGAACAATCAATGGGCCGGCCACATCACCGGAAAGGGCCACGTCACCATGGGTAACGGTCTTGTTGGGGAAGGGGTGGTCAAAGAAATGGCAGAAGTGTTCATGCATACTCCTGACTTGGACCTGGAAGAGCGCTTGTTGAGGTCTTTGGAGGCCGGGCAAAATGCCGGCGGGGAAGCTCAGGACTCGACCCCCTATCACTCGGCTGCTTTGCTGGTCTACGGCGCGGACACGTTCGCCAGGGTTGATCTTCGGGTTGATGAGCATGCCACGCCGGTGGTGGAACTGCGGCGTCTCCTGGACATATTCGCGCCCAAGATCGAATACTTCGCCCTGCGCGCCACTGACCCGGAAGCGGCACAGGCAGCTAAGGACGCGGCGGTCTGATCCGAAAAGATAACTAAGGCGTTGGTTCCAGCTTGATCGTCCGGCCGGTTTTGGCCGACTCCACCATGGCTTCAGTCAACTGCACCAACTTGAGGCCATGTGACCCTGAGGCGGCCGGCTCACGGTCCTCGGCTATGGCCCGCTGGAAGTCCTCTATGTTCTTGGTTACGAGGTAAACGAAGTCGGGCTCGTAGGCGACCGTGGTGTTCACCGTTTCGCTGGACACCCGCAGCTCTCCTTGCAGGCGCGGCCATGAACCGTCCGCCAGCATCACCTTGCCTTCGCTGCCGTAGAGGGCTACGTCGTTCTGGAATTCAGGAAGGCGCATCCCGCAACACATTGTACCGATGGCTCCGCCATCGAAGCGCAGGGACATGGCAGCCAGGTTTTCCAGAGGCCTCTCTGGAGTTTGTCCGTCGGTGATGGCAGCAATCTCTACCACTTGTTGCCCCAATAAGAATTGTAGGTCGTCTATGGCATGGACGCCAATAGTCAACATGGCAAAGGCCCCGCCGACCATCTCTGGATGCGTCCACCAATCCCGCAGCCCGGACCGGGGCTCTGGTTGGACGTTGCCCCGCTCGCCTTGACCGATTTGAGCCTGGGCGAGCGCGATCGTGCCCAGGGCGCCGTCGGCAACTAGCCGCCGGGTTTCTATGTGGCCTGGGTGGTGCCGTAGATGTAACCCCACACCTAGCTTAACGCCCCGTTTTCGGCAAACCCGCATGGATTCGATACCTTCCGCCACATTTAACGAAAGTGGCTTCTCCGCCAGCACATGTTTGCCGGCGTTGGCGGCCATCACCGTATACGGGCCATGCAGGTGGTTCGGCGAGGTGATGTAGACCGCGTCGATTCGCGAATCGCTCAGAACATCCTCAACGGAGGAGTAGGCGGTCTTGGCCCCGTGTTTCTCGGCGAAGGCTTCGGCCCTGCCTTGGTCCCGGCTGTGTACGGCCACCAACTCTGCGCCCTCGGCTTGGTTGATACCCGGAGCGGCTCTGGAGTCAGCGAAGTCGCCGGCGCTGATGATTGCCCACCTGAATGACATCATTCACCCGCTTAAATATTTGTCTTCACCAATCGGAATTTGACGACGAAACGGGCCAACGCACTGCGACCACGGCTTCTTGGCGAGGAGCCTACGCTCCCACACCGACTGCGGGGCGTAAGCCCTGGCTTGGCGAAACTTTCTCATACCCATCCGCCACTTGGAACAGCAATCCCTCTTCAAAGGGGCCGGTTATGAACTGGACACCGACGGGCAGACCCGCGTGAGTGACACCGCAGGGAACGGTGATTGCCGGTAACCCGACGGCGTTGAAAGGGCTGGTGTTCCGGGAAATAAGTCCTGAGCCCGGCCCTCTAACCCGGTGGTCTTCACCGTTAATCTTTATGTATTGGGCGTCGATACGGGGCGCGGGCACCGGAGCCGTTGGCGTGACCAGGAAGTCCACTTGCTGCATGACCTGGGCGTACTCTTCTTGGATCAAACGCTGGACTCTCAATGATTTGGAGTAGTCTTTCCCCAACACGAACTGCCCGGGAATGGTGCGGTAGAAGACGTCGGGGCCGTAATCCTCCCGGTGGGATTTCAGGAATGGTTCATGGGTGACGACGCCATCGGCCATCGCGGAGATCCGCATTGCGCCGATGTACTCCATCATGGGCAGGCTGACTTCTCGGGGTTCAACTCCCAGTTCCGCCATGGCGGCTATGCTTCCCCGGACCGCCGATTCGACTTCGCTATCAAGCATGTCGAAATAGTGGTTGGAGGGAATCCCCATCTTCAGTCCCTTGAGGCTCTTTCCAAGGTAGGCGGTGTAATCAGGCACCGGGACCGGCACTGTGCTAGGGTCCAATGGGTCGTTACCGGCAAGAATTTGGAGCACCAGGGCGCTGTCGGCCACGGACCGCGTCATCGGGCCGATGTGGTCGCCGTTGAAGCTGGTGACCATCAAGCCACGCTGGCTGACCCGTCCGTAGCTCTGTTTGAGACCGACAACGCCACAGAACGTTCCCGGCAAACGGACAGACCCTCCCAAGTCGGTGCCCAGGGATGCGAAAGTCACACTGGCGGCAACGTTCGCGCCGCCGCCACCGCTGGAGCCTCCGGGGATATGGGCAAGTCCCCAGGGATTGTGTACGGCTCCGTAATGAGGATTGTTGGACGTCGCTCCGGCGGCGAACTCCTCCAAGTTCTCTTTGCCGATGAAGATCGCCCCGGCGTCTCGGCAACGGACCACCACCTCTGCGTCTCCTTCAGGCACGTGATCGGCCAATACCTTAGAGCCCACAGTAGTGGTGATCCCGGCGGTTGCCAGGTTATCTTTCAAGCCAATCGGAATGCCATGAAGCGGGCCACGGTATTCGCCACGGGAGATGGCGACTTCCGATTCTCGGGCTTGGTCCATGGCCCGTTCATGGAGAATGGTAATGAACGAATTCAACGTGGGTTGCAACCGGTCCGCCTCGGCTAGGGCGGCCTCGGTCAACTCCACCGGGGAAACCTCTTTGTTTTGGATCTTGGGCGCCAATTCAGCTATAGTCATCCGCAGCAGATCGGAGTTCGACATGATCTAGACCTCTCTGGGTGTGTTTTTAGGGATAGGCAATCGGCGAATTTGGCCCGGCAGCAGCTATTCCGGGATGTGCATGAGCCGGCCGGAGAAAACATCCGACAGGTCTAAGTCTTCCAATTTTTTGAGTTCGGCAAAATACGATTCCAACTCCGGGCGGACCAACTCCAGTTCCTCGTCGGACAGCTCTATACCGTTGTAATCTCGTATCATTGCCTTCAAGGTCTCGTTCGGGATCGACATTTCCATCTCCCTTGCCTGGCTGCCCCGCTCATAGCGCAACCTTAGTGATAACGGAGAGTTTAAGGCGGGTCAATGCAGAAAGCTAGTGATCAAAGAGTCTGGCTATGACCGTCCATCGCCAAGTTTCCGTTTCTTTGTTGGACAATCATGTCTAGCATCTGTAGATTAGTGCCCTGCAATAATTGGCACTTGGAGTCAAACTGATGTCAGCTACTGAAACTGCCCTGTCTGCCCTAGAGCGAAACTGGGGCATGGTGGACAAAGCCCTGGAAGATGTGGACGACGCAATGCTAGGTGACCGACCCAATGAGGAATCAAACTCAATGGGATGGCTCCTTTGGCACATGACCAGGATTGTTGACCGCTTTACCCATACGTGGTGCCAAGATGCTCCCCAACTGTGGATCAAGGACGGTTGGTACGCGAAATTCGGTTTAGACGATGACCTCAACAATACGGGAGGAGGCTGGACCAAGGAGCAGGTCGCGTCATGGCAGCTTCCGCCCAAGGAATCGATCGTGGGCTACTATGAAGCAGTCAAGGGTGCAGCTAAGAAATATTTTGAATCCCTGTCTGCTTCTGATCTGGAACGCCAGCTCGAGATTCCCCCCCGCCCACCGATGTCTGTCGGCACGTTCTTGGGGATTGTGGTCTTCGACAACTGTGTCCATGGCGGACAGATCGCCTACCTCAGAGGTTATTTCAAAGGTATGGGCTGGTTCCTATAATCCGGGCCAAGCTCAAGATTTAACCCTCCAACACCAGCTATTTGGAGAAGGTTGAATGCGCGTTATCCGTCTTATCGATGCCCCGATAGTCACCTTCGGCCTCCATCCAATCATCGAGGAGAACATTTAAGGTCTATCTCTGATCTCCGTGCCCGATTGGGTCGCCGCTCCGATTGGGAAATACTA
>UINC01001346.1_pt1 | contig 10284 bp, 10 predicted proteins | sample 5385821 | NCBI WGS metagenome assembly UINC01 (sample SAMEA4666929, study PRJEB26691) | marine metagenome | isolation source: Pacific Ocean | place: Pacific Ocean | collected 2011-10-13
CCGCTCCAGAGCCAGCCAGTTCCTTGATCTCCTGGGCGTCCGCATGCGTCGCGTGAACGAGGCACCAGTTCCGATCGATACCAATCTCATTGAGGAGCCAAGCCACTGGCCGCACGCCCATCGCTTTCACGCAATCCTCGACTTCACCAACCTGTTCAGCGGCGTGAATGTGTCGGGGCGCTGAAGCATCAAGCGTCTCGACGGCCTCCCGAAGCAATTCCTGGGGGACCGCGCGTAGGCTATGGAAAGCCGCGCCCACCTCAGTATTAGGCGACTGCTCACTCAGTCGACCACTCCCCTTTACAATTTCCTGCCAACTCTCAAGCGTGTTGATGAAACGGCGCTGCTCCGAGCGAGGGCTTGGATGATCGAAGCCGGCTCTCATATACAACACAGGAAGGTGCGTAATGCCGATACCGACTCGAGCAGCGGTCCGGAGAACGGTCAGGGACGATTGGACTGAGTCGTCGTATGGTGATCCGTCCGGTTGATGATGAAGGTAGTGAAATTCGCCAACGGCTGTATACCCAGAGCGTAGCATCTCAACATAGACCTGAGCCGTAACCGACTCAAGGTCCTCTAGAGACATTTGGTTCGCGAACCGATACATTACCTCCCGCCAAGACCAGAAGTCTGAACCAGACGAACCCGATTCAGCCAAACCAGCCATTACACGTTGGAAGGCGTGCGAATGAAGATTCGGCATGCCTGGCACCGCATGGCCACCAGGTGATTCCCCATCGCTGAGCTTCGCATCCGGTGTAACAGAGACGATGTCGCCACTCGCATCAATTTCAACGAGCACCGACTCTCGCCAGCCATCAGGAAGTAGCGCTGATTTAAGGATCAAGCGCTTCGCAGCTAACATATACAGACCTGTATAGACATGCTACCATGTCCGACGAAGCCAGCAATACCACCATGCAGAAATGGGACGAACTCTGGCTCGACGCCCATCTCGCGACGATGACGGGCGCTTCTTCGGAGGCGACCAATGAGCCTTACGGTGCAATCTCTGACGGTGCCATAGCCACAGTAGGTGACCGTATCGCCTGGGTCGGTCGCCGCACCGAATTGCCTGGCCCACCCGAACAACTTGCCCGAAGCGTCACCTCGCTCAACTCCGCCTGGGTCACACCGGGCTTAATCGACTGCCATACCCACTTAGTCTTTGGTGGCCATCGCGCGGGTGAATTCGAACAACGACTGAAGGGTGAGAGCTATGAGGCAATTGCCCGCCGCGGAGGTGGCATCCTGAGCACAGTCGAGGCCACGCGTGCTGCTACCGACACAGAACTCACCGTCGCTGCAACCTCGCGCCTCGCCTCGCTGTATGCCGAGGGCGTGACGACTGTCGAGATTAAGTCCGGATACGGCCTTGACCTAGACACCGAACTAAAAATGCTCCGTACCATCCAGCGAGTTGCTGACATATTTCCTGGCACGGTAAAAGCAACTTTTCTTGGTGCCCACACGGTGCCACGTGAGTACGCGCAGCGTCCTGACGACTACGTCGACGTAGTCTGTCACCAAATGCTGCCACAAGTCGTCAAGACTGGCCTGGCTGATGCTGTCGACGTCTTTTGCGAGCGAATCGCCTTCACTCCGGCTCAGACCGCTAAGATTTTTCAGGCAGCACGTGCAGCAAACTTGCAGGTAAAGTTGCACGCTGACCAGCTCTCCGATTCCGGAGGTGCGGCGCTTGCTGCGCGCTTCCGTGCACTCTCTGCCGACCATTTGGAACACGCTAACCAAGCCGGCCTTCAGGCAATGGCTCAAGCTGGCACGACTGCCGTATTACTACCAGGAGCTGCCTACTTCACTCATGCGACAACTCCCCCGCCAATCGCTCAATGCCGGTCTCTCGGAGTGCCGATTGCTTTAGCTACTGACTGTAATCCGGGGTCATCACCAGCGACCTCACTTCTCTGTATTCTGAATCTGGCCTGCACACTTTTCCGATTGACACCCGAAGAAGCGCTTAGTGGTGTAACGCGTCATGCTGCCGGCGCCTTGGGCCTTAGCGACCGCGGCACTCTCGAAGTTGGCCAGCGCGCCGATTTCGCCTGCTGGGCCATTAACGAACCGTCGGAGCTTAGTTATTGGATGGGGGCCAATCCATGTGTCGGAGTGGTATGTGGGGGCCGTACCGCACTTACGAGACAGCCGCCGACCCTCACTGAGTCAAGCTAAATACGACACCCCTAAGATGACTTTTAGCCTGTTGGACTTCCACAATAGAAGGAACCTGTTAAGCAGGCTCGTTAGTTACGCATGGTATACTGGACCCTAGCCTACGGCATTCAGAGCCACCCACGGAGGGCGACCATGTACTTCAGGAATCTATCAAGAATAACCGTCGCTACTATTATTCTTGGCCTTTTCGGCACAGCCTCAGGTGTCGCCGAGAGTAATCAATCCGACCGCGTGCGTGTTTTTGTGTTGGTATCCGATGAGCGACCAGAAGACGCGATCGTTGATCCGGATTTACCGCCTGGTCAATGGCAACTCGAACCAATGAGCTTCGGCACAGAAGGTAACTCCTATTTCTTCGATTTCGATCAGGCCAAATACCTAGGAGAACAACTGAGCCGTCAGCTTCAGCGCACAGATGATCGCAGAGACCTCATGGAGTTGGTCGAAACGCAGGACCAAGCAGCTGTCTATCTGGAGGTCGTCGCGACCAAGGTTGAAGGGTCTATCCAGGGAGGTGGTGTTTTTCAAGGGGACGGGACGAACGCAGCGCCGGCCACCAACACAACCAGTGTGGTATCCGACGCATTGATCGTTCGGCTCACAATGCGGTTTCAACCTAATCATTACGACTTTCTCGGTACGAAGATCGACGCCCTCAGGACGCCTGAGAGGCAAGTATCAGAACAAATCGAACGTTTCATTGAGGTTAATGCCGACGCACTTCGCTCATTAAATCCCTAAAACCCTGAGTCACTTAAGATGACTAGCCGCCTCAAATCGCCGCTTGTATTCTTCGTCACTCTTATTGGTCTCGTTCTGTTGAACGCAGGGTCCAGCGCTGCGCAAAACAGAGAGACCGACCGTATTACGGTCTATGTTTTTCTGACCGAAGAGAGGCCGGAAGATGCAATTGTTGATCCAGAACTACCGAGCGATCAGTGGCAACTCGAACCGTTGGCCTTTGGACCGCAAGGCAATTCCTATTACTTCGACCTCCAACGAGCCGAATACCTAGGAACCGAGCTGATCCGTCAGCTTCAACGTACGAGGACTCGCCGAGAGTTAATTAAGATGGTCGGCACTCCGGTCGAGGCGATGGTCTTTCTTGAAATCGTCGCGACCAGGGTTCAAGGGGAAATCCAAGGGAAAAGCGTTGGAATAGGCGGGCAATCGGCTGGTTCGGCCGTTACAACCATGGCATTCCACGACGTGCTGATCGCGCGGCTGACGATTCCAAACCATGTGTACACGACCGACTTTCTCGGTACGAAGATCGACGCCCTACGAACCCCAGCGGTCGAGGTGGCTGAGCAGGTCGAGCGGTTCATCAAATCAAACGCCGACGAACTGCGCACAGCGAACCCGCGACGACCCTAAACCAACCTAACGTTGAGCACCACTTTCTGACGACGGGAAGCAACTGCGTAAACCGTCACCGTGGCATCACATCAAGCCACGCTTTCACGGGATTCGTCAACGTCCCAATCCCCTGCACCGAACACCTAGCCACATCGCCCGGTTTCATAAAGACCGGTGGCGTGCGGGCATAGCCCACCCCACCAGGGGTGCCTGTCGCAATTACATCACCTGGTCGAAGAATGATGTTATTTGACACGAAATGGACCAATTCATCCACGCTGTGCTGCATGAGTTCGGTATTCGCGTCCTGCATAACCTCTCCCGACAGCGTAAATTGGATATCTAGCGTATGCGGATCGGGCACGAACTCGGCCGGTACAATGAATGGCCCAAGCGGCGCAAACGTGTCGCTCCCCTTCCAGACCAACCAGTCCGACCCGTATCGGTCGTCGCCGCGGCCCTCCCGGTCACCAACATCATTCATCATGGTGTAACCGAAAATGTGCGACCGAGCTTCGTCGAGCGGGACGTGACTGGCTGGCTGCCCGATCACGATGGCGAACTCACACTCCCAGTCGATTTGCTCTCTCTCCGGCTTTAGGAGAATCGGGTCACCATCGCCAATCACGATCGAGGTTGGTTTGTTAAATAGATAGGGATTCTGTCGGGTATCGCCAGGTGGCCGTGTCCAAAAGTGTTCCATCGACACCGGGTCGTCATCGACTGCGCTCGCATCAGACATCTCAGCGGCAATCCCAGTCGTCATCTCGTTCATGTGCTCACGGTAGTTGAGCGCGGCTGACAGCACGACGTTCGGCTGCACCGGCGGAAACACGTCGACGTCACCGAGGTCATAAACGTAGCCTGGCGGTTGGCCATCGTCGATGGTCGGAGCAATGATGTCGACGATCGCGTATATCCGTTCCCGCATCCCCAACTCATAGCGGCCTATGAGTTCATTCATATCCTTGGGCATTGGTAATGTCACCCACAGGCGTTGGTGTCGCTCAAGAGAACTATTCGCTGCCTGGAGCCCGATAACATACCGGTCACGTAACACAACACCGATAATTTCTTCACCTTCGTGCTCAAACGTGCCGAGCTTAAATGGCTCTACTCCCTGCACAGTCGAGGAACAACTGATGACTAATAGGACGATAAAGGAAAAAAGGCGCAACCACATTAATGAATCCTCCGGTATACTCTACTGAAGATCGTCGCATTCGCCGATATTGGCCACACCTGACAGGCCCATTTACAGAACAAGCCGCCTTTACATCTTATAAGCACTCTTAATCGATCGCCATACCCCTACTAGGCCACATCAGCATACCTAATCTAAATCAATCATCTGACGAGGTATCATGAACGCAGCGCTTCTTGCCATAATAGGCCTAACCCTACTTTTTCTCGGTTACCGATTTTACTCTCGCTTCATCGCTGAGCGGATCTATCAATTGGACCCTCAGTTTCAAACGCCAGCCCATACGATGCGTGACGACGTCGATTATGTACCGACCCACCGCATCATACTGTGGGGACATCACTTCACGGCCGTAGCGGGTCTCGCTCCAATCGTCGGTCCTGCCATCGCAGTCATATGGGGCTGGCTCCCAGCATTCATCTGGGTCACGGTCGGAACGATCTTCTTCGCGGGTGTGCACGACTTTGGCGCGGTCTGGGTGAGCGTCCGCAATAGGGCTCAGTCGATCGGCGCCCTGTCTGGTGACATCGTCGGAACACGTGCGCGAACACTTTTCATGATCGTTATCTTCTTTTTACTTCTAATGGTGAACTCTGTATTCGCAGTCTTGATCGCCAAGGCCTTGCAGGAAACGCCGAGCAGCGTGATTCCGGTCTGGACAGCGACAATACTAGCGCTTGGACTGGGTCAACTGCTCTTCCGGATGAAGGTCCCCCTGCTGTGGCCCACCCTTATCGGGACAGTCATACTCTATGCCGTGCTCCCCCTTGGACAACTTGCACCAATTGAACTGCCGGACGGCCTACTCGGACTTGCTCCTGGCGCCCAGTGGATCCTTATTCTCTTCGGCTATGCGGCGATCGCATCACTGCTGCCGATTTGGGTCCTTCTGCAGCCACGCGCCTACATCAATGCCGTGCAACTCTTCGTCGGCCTCATTCTCGTATACACAGCGATCTTCATCGCGAGTCCCACGATCGTCGCGCCGGCCATCAACCTGGACATCCCGGCCGGCACTCCACCATTGCTGCCACTCCTTTTCGTCACCATCGCGTGCGGCGCAATCTCCGGCTTCCACGGCCTTGTGGGTTCCGGTACGACGTCTAAACAGCTCAACCGGGAAACTGACGCGCGATTCGTTGGCTATCTAGGATCTACCGGTGAGGGGGTTCTGGCGCTGGCGGCGATCATCGCAACGACCGCTGGATTTGCGTCCCTCGGAGAATGGCGGGCGATCTACACAAACTTCGAGGGTGGCGGCCTAACAGCCTTTGTCCAAGGAGGTGCCACAATCGTGTCAGACGGCTCAGGCCTCCCGCACGAGACAGCGGCCACGCTGCTGACCGTGATGGCGGTACTCTTCGCCGGTACGACGATGGACACCGGCGTTCGCCTCCAGCGTTACATCGTCCAAGAATGGGGAACCATCTATGGTATTTCCGGTCTTCGAAACAGCTACGTGGCCACATTCGTGGCAGTTGCTGCGTGTTTGACGCTTGCTTTCGGAGCGGGTGGCGCAGACCTGAGCGGGGGCATGGTGCTCTGGCCGCTTTTCGGCACAACCAACCAGCTACTAGCTTCCCTCACACTGCTTGTCATCAGCATCGTCCTGGTAAGAGCCGGGCGGCCCGCTCGCTACACGATGATCCCAATGGTGTTTGTTTCGACCGCAGCCCTGCTAGCAGCGCTCTATCAACTATGGAACTTTTTTCAAACAGCCCAGTACCTGTTACTGGCTCTCGACGTTGTGATCGTCGTCTCCGCTGTCTTCGTGATGCTGGAGGCGATCTCGGCGCTCGGTCGACGGACTTCGGCTTGACCGACCAAGTTCGACGGACTTATACTTCGCCTCGACCTAAGGTTATGCAAAACTTTTACGAAGTGCACTCCGACGGACCTGAGAATCCTCGAAAGCGGAAGTGTTCGCACATCGGCGGGCCATGCAGGCCCACGCGTTAACGATCCGTTACGCGCTGCTTTAAAAAGCCCGCCGACTCCAGTTACATGTCGGCGGGTTTTTTTTGGCAGAGCTTGGAGATTTCATGCCCAAGTGTCTTGATTGCGACGCGGAAATCATCCTAAAACCTGACGTCGAGGCTGGTGAGATCGTAGACTGTCCTGACTGCGGTACCGAGTTCGAAGTCCGGTCCCTTGATCCGGTTAACCTCGAACATGCTCCGCAAGAAGAAGAAGACTGGGGCGAGTAGAGCATGCGACTCGGTGTACTCTGCTCAATCGTTCGAAAAGAAGAGAAACTCATTTTCGAGGCGCTCCGAGAACGTGGCGTTGACTTCGAGAAAATCGACGACCGCGAACTGTCCCTCGACCTGCATAACCGCAGCTTCCCTTGGAACATTGTTCTTGAGCGCGCCGTTAACCACGCGCGGGCACTTCATACACTAAAACTCTTCAACGACCGAGGATTGCCAACCATTAACACCTGGGACGTCGCTAATATCTGCGGAGATAAAGTACTCACGACAAACGCCTTAGTCCGGGCCCAGGTGCCAACCCCTAAAACGATCGTTGCCTACACCCCGGAGTCCGCCTTGTCGGCCATTGAAACGCTCGGCTATCCCGTCGTTCTCAAGCCGGCGGTCGGCTCCTGGGGACGGCTCGTCGCCCGAGCGAACGACCGGCACGCCGCTGAAGCTCTTCTTGAACACAAGCAGATCCTCGGGTCGTATCATCACTCAATCTTTTATATCCAAGAGTACGTGGAGAAGAGTGGCCGAGACATCCGGGCATTTGTCGTGGGTAATAAAACAATCTGTGCCATCTACCGGATGAGTGACCACTGGATCACAAATACCGCACGTGGCGCCACAACGGCTAACTGTCCAGTGACTGATGAGCTAAATGAGATCTGCGTCGCGGCAGCCAATGCCGTCGGCGGCGGCATACTGGCAGTCGACGTCTTCGAGAGCGAGCGCGGTCTGCAAGTTAATGAAGTGAATTATACGATGGAGTTCCGCAACAGTATTGACGTCACGGGTGTACCAATTCACGAACGGATCGTTGATTACACTCTTGCCGTCGGTGAGACCTCCGCCCCGACCGTATAATGAAGATTAGTATCCTTGGCGCGTCGGGCTACGTTGGCGGCGAACTGCTGCGCCTTCTGCTAGACCATCCACATGTTTCCGTGGAACAGGTCACATCGGAGCGCCTCGCCGGGAAAAGGGTGACGACCGCGCATCCAAATCTTCGTGGGCGCACGACACTTTGCTTCAGCCGTCTAGACGACCTCACACCATGTGATCTACTTTTCGCTGCGCTTCCGCATGGAAGCTTCGCCGGAACATTCAGTGAAGTACAGTCGGTAGCCCCACGTATTATCGACATGAGTGCAGACTTTCGCTTGCGCTCAGCCAACGCCTACGAAACCTGGTACGGCCATGAACACACCAACCCGCCCGTGCTTGACAAGTTTGTCTACGGACTCCCAGAGCTACATCGGACCGCGATTAGGAACGCAAGCTACGTTACCGGCACAGGCTGCCTAGCAACTGCGGCAATTCTTGGTCTCCTGCCACTCTTTCGAGAGGGCGTTGTATCGGAGCACGAGGTCTTTATCGAAGCGAAAGTCGGGTCTTCCGCAGCCGGCAATAAGGAAAGCGCGTCGTCGCATCATCCTGAGCGAAGCGGTGCCGTCCGATCATTCCAACCGACTGGACATCGGCACACCGGTGAAATTGTTCAAGAACTCTCCTTGAAGGGCAGTCCGACCATACATCTCTCCGCCACTGCAATCGAAATGGTCCGTGGCATCCTGATCACCGCCCACCTCCGCCTGACGCAAGACCTCGATACAAAGGCAGTCTGGAATCTATTCCGCACCACATACCGCGATGAACCCTTTATCAGAATCGTAAAGGACCGTCACGGTATTTTCCGGTATCCGGAACCTAAGATTCTGGTCGGCTCTAACTACTGCGATGTCGGATTTGAGCGTGATGCTCACAGCGACCGGCTTGTCGTTCTCGCCGCGCTCGACAATCTCATGAAGGGCGCCGCCGGTAACGGAGTGCAGGCGATGAATATTATGGCCGGGTGGGACGAACGAGCCGGACTTTCATTTTCCGGACTTCATCCGATCTAGTCACGCGATGCTGGTAATTAAAGTTGGAGGAGGGCGGGGGATTAGCTATGAGGAGGTCTGCTCCGACCTCGCCGAGCTACATGCGAAGAAGCATCCGTGGCTGTTGGTGCATGGTGGGTCCAACGAAACTAACACCTTAGCAACTGCACTTGGTCATCCACCACGATTTGTGACCTCGGCATCAGGGTATGAAAGTCGCTATACCGACCGCGCCACACTTGAAATTTTTGAGATGGCCTACTGCGGTAAAGTCAATAAGGGTATCGTCGAGCGATTACAAAGCCTCGGGGTTCCGGCCATTGGACTTGCAGGCCTTGATGGTCGGTTGCTAGCTGGTCCACGGAAGGCCACCCTAACAATCGTCGAGCAAGGCAAGAAGAAGGTGCTGCGTGATGACCACACGGGGAAGATTACATCGGTCAATACGGAACTGATTAACGTCCTCTACGATGCCGGCTACGTCCTCGCCGTATGTCCACCAGCGATTAGCGACGACCACGTCGCTGTTAATGTCGACGGAGACCGAGCAGCAGCACGAATTGCGGAGGCGTTGGGAGCTAGTGACCTCATTATTCTTTCTAACGTACCTGGCCTCTTGACCGATCTTGAGGACGAGTCATCAGTCATCTCTCACATTGACCCATCGAAACTTGATCACTATTTCAAGTACGCTAAAGGTCGAATGAAAAAGAAACTGATGGCCGTTAAAGAAGCGCTGGTCGGCGGTGTCGGGCGCGTCGTCCTAGGTGATGCACGGCTAGCACATCCGGTCCAAGAGGCTCTCGCCGGTAGAGGAACGGTCATTGGAACCGAAACAAATCATCGAGGCTGAAGACCAACACTCATCCGGGACATACCACAAACGCCCGGTTGTACTAGTGCGAGGTGCAGGCACGCGTGTCTGGGACATTGACGGGCGCGAGTATCTCGACTGCACTGCAGGAATAGGTGTCGCTGCGCTCGGACATGCACACCCTGTTGTAGTCGAGGCCCTCCGAGAGCAAGCGAGTCGCCTCATCACCTGCCAAGAACTTTTTTATAACGATCAGCGGGCGGCCCTGTTTAAACGTTTGGATGCTGTTACTCCCTCGTCGATCAATCGTTTCTTCCTAAGCAACTCTGGCGCAGAAGCCAATGAGGCGGCTATCAAGTTTGCCCGGGCAGCGACGGGTCGGACAGAGATTGTTGCAACGATGCGAGGCTACCACGGTAAAACGCTTGGCGCTCTGAGTGCGACGTGGGGTAACGATTTCCGTAAGCCATTCGAGCCGCTTGTCCCAGGCTTCCGTACAATCCCGTTTAATCGTCCGGAAGCGATAGCCGACACAATTTCGGACGCGACGGCGGCGGTTCTTGTTGAAATTGTGCAGGGTGAAGGCGGCGTTCGGCCGGCAACCGAAGAATTTATGCAGGCTCTCCGTTT
>UINC01002594.1_pt1 | contig 10279 bp, 4 predicted proteins | sample 5385821 | NCBI WGS metagenome assembly UINC01 (sample SAMEA4666929, study PRJEB26691) | marine metagenome | isolation source: Pacific Ocean | place: Pacific Ocean | collected 2011-10-13
CGTTGATGGCACACCTGGGGCGCTCTACACGATCAGGGACATCGAGCTCGCGTCACGGCTCTCGTTCTTCTTGTGGAGCAGCGTGCCAGACGATTCGTTACTGGCAGCCGCCGAAGACGGCACACTGAGCGACCCTAGCGTTCTCGAGCGGCAGGTGCGCCGAATGATAGCCGACCCGCGTGCCGCCTCCCTCGTTGAGAATTTTGCGGGCCAGTGGCTACATTTCCGTAACCTACGTGGCGTCTACCCCGACCCACTTATCTTTCCGGACTTCGACGAAAACCTTCGCTCGAGTTACGAGACGGAGACCCAACTCTTCATCGAGCACCAGTTGCGTAGTGACGCAAGTTTGCTCGACCTGCTTCGTGCAAATTACACCTTCGTCGATGAACGGCTAGCCAAGCACTACAAGATTCCAGGTATCTATGGGAACCGTTTTCGGAAAGTGAACTTCGCCGAGGGCGAGCGGGCCGGGCTCTTGAGCCACGGCAGCGTAATGACCGTCACGTCGTATCCCAACCGAACATCACCGGTTTTACGAGGAAAGTGGGTGCTTGAGAATCTACTGGGCGCCCCGCCGCCTGAACCTCCACCAGACGTGCCAACCCTCGAGGAAGAGAACGCGGATGGAGAACCGTTGTCGATGCGACAGGCGATGGTACAACACCGCGAAAACCCGGCATGCGCGGTGTGTCATTCAGCCATGGACCCCATTGGGTTTGCACTCGAAAATTTCGACGCGATTGGTTCCTGGCGCCTGAACAGCGAGGCCGGAACTCCTATCGACGCATCAGGCACACTCCCAGACGGCGCAACATTCGAGGGACCAATCGGACTCCGTGACCTGCTGTTGAACCGAGCCGACGATTTCGTAGGAACGGTAACCGAAAAGCTGATGGGATATGCCCTGGGACGCGGGCTTGAGTATTACGACGCCCCAACAATCAGAAAAATCGTCCGTGAAGCGGCTAGCGAAGACTACCGCTGGTCAGCTATCATCCTTGGAATTACGAAAAGCACCGCGTTTCAGATGCGGAGGTCAGACTCATGATGATCACCAAGAAAGCCATTCATCGCCGTACTGTATTGCGGGGCATCGGAGCGGGACTCGCGCTTCCGTTACTGGATGGCATGGTTCCGGCGTTCGCCGCCATCCGCAACAGCCCAGCCAACCCAGTACGTCGCTTTGGCGTCGTCTACGTGCCGAACGGCATGGCAATGAAACACTGGACTCCGGAGGGCGAAGGTCAGGCCTTTGAGGTCACCCGGTTGCTGAATCCAATCTCAGACTACCGAGACCAAATGACGCTGTTGACCGGGTTGAACGGTGTACCCAGCAACGCCGGTGTACACGCCAGCGCCGCGACGCGGTTCCTGACCGGTGTCACCCCAGCCAGAACAGAGTCCAACTTGCGAGCCGGTATCTCCGTTGACCAGCTAATCGCCAAGGAATTCGCACAGCACACCCAGCTTGGGTCACTTGAATTGGCCCTAGACAGCCGCGACGTTTCAGGCTCGTGTGACGTCGGGTTTAGCTGTACCTACACGAACACGATCTCATGGCGGAACGAGACTACTCCGCTTCTTGGAGAGAACAATCCTCGTGCCGTGTTTGAGCGATTGTTCGGCGACAGCGGGTCGACCGATCCCGCGGCGCGACTGGCACGGATTCACAAAGACCAGAGCATTCTCGACTCAGTAACCGACAAGATCGACGCGCTGCAGCGAGGACTTGGCCCAAATGACCGACTTAGGGTCAACGAATATCTGGACGCGGTCCGTGACATCGAACGCCGCATACAAAAGGCCGAGGAACAGAGTGACCGCGAGCTGCCAGAAGTCGATCAACCAGCTGGCATCCCGGCGACTTACGAGGAACACGCCAAGCTCATGTTCGACCTACTGCTGCTGGCGTACCAGACGGACCTGACACGCGTGAGCACCTATATGATGGCTCGTGAGATCAGCGGGAGAACCTACCCTGAGATCGGAGTCCCGGATTCGCACCACCCGACCTCGCACCACCGTGACGACCCGACGCTCTACGAGAAGGTCGCAAAAATCAACGAGTTCCATCTAACCTTGTTTTCGCACTTCCTCGAAAAAGCGCGGGCGACCCAGGACGGCGACGGTTCATTGCTCGACAACATGGTGATGATCTACGGTGCTGGGATGTCGGACAGTAACCGCCACGACAACAAAGGATTGCCCTTGGCGCTCCTGGGCGGTGGTTCTGGACAACTCAAACCTGCGGGACACGTCCGCTACGCCGAACGCACGCCCATCACGAACCTCCACTTGACCATCCTCGATAAGATGGGGATCCCCGTGGAGAAGATGAGCGACAGCACCGGCAAACTCGATCTGCTCAGCGTCGGCTAGAGCACTGAGAAACTCGGCGGGGGGGTTAACCCGCCATTAAGCCCACGGAGGCCCGGCATTCGTGCCGGGCCTTTTTTGAGAGAAGGACTGGAGATAGAAATGGGCTATCGACTGCGCGAGGTACTCCTGTCGGCGTTCGCGGCTGGATTGCTCGCCGTGGTGGCGAGTTGTGACGGCGGGAACGGTTCCGGAGCGGGCACAGATGGCGCCGGTGATACGGCGAACGGCATTGCTCTTGATGCCGACGACATCGGTGGTGTCGTGACGAGCACCGACGGCCCGGAAGCCGGTGTCTGGGTCGTCGCCGAGACGACGGACCTCCCAACCCGATTCATCCGGATCGTCGCTACTGACGACAGTGGTCGCTACGTGATACCCGACCTGCCGGACGCGACCTACGAGGTCTTCGTGCGCGGCTATGGCCTAGTTGACTCGGCGCGCGTAGCGGCGTCCCCGGGCGAGCACCTTGACCTGGAGGGCGTGGTTGCACCGGACGCACGAGCGGCAGCACAGGTCTACCCGGCAGCCTGGTGGCTCTCGATGATGGAACTTCCGGAGGGCGAACTCTCGCAGCAACAAATCGGCAGTGCGGTAACCGGCTGCATGAATTGCCACCAAGTCGGAAACCGGGCGACTCGTGAAATTCCTGGGAATATCCTCAGTGAAGCCGATTCTCACCTTGAAGCGTGGGACAGACGTGTAACGATGGGTCCAATGGGAGCCAGTATGGCTGGCATGTACGGTCGACTGGGTGACCAACGACGTATGTTCGCCGACTGGACTGACCGTATCGCCGCTGGCGAAACACCTACTCAGACACCGCCTCGTCCCACCGGCATCGAACGCAACGTTGTCGTGACACTGTGGGACTGGGGCACCGAGACGGACGGCAGAACCGACAGCGCTGCGTCTGACGTTCGCGACGCCACCGTGAACGCGAACGGACTCGTGTACGGCGTGGTGCAACCGAGCGACATCCTCGCTGTGCTCGACCCGGTAGAGCACCGAGCGACCACCATCACGATCCCCTCAAACGCTCCACCCATTCTCACCGACACACCGACTTCGCCCTATTACGGCGATGAACCTATCTGGGCACGGCAGTCCGATCCGCGGAGTGTGGCAATGGATGGCGAGGGACGGGTCTGGCTGACAGGCCGCGTGCGTGGCCCAGAACAGCCCAGCTTCTGTACCGCCAGTACTAACGCCTTCGCCGATTACTTTCCGATAGAACGCGGCACCCGCCAAGCGTTCATGTACGACCCGCAGAGCGAACAATTCAGTGAAATCAATACATGCTTCTCGGCCGATCACAATCAACTCGGCGAGGACGAACGGTTCTATTACGGTTTCCGAGATGGCGTGGGCTGGATTGACACCGAGGTTTGGGATGAGACCGAGGACGCTGAGGCCGCGCAGGGCTGGTGCCCGACGGTCTTGGATACCAACGGCGACGGCGTAATCTCGCCGGGGTGGACCGAACCAAACGAACCAGTCGATCCCACGCGCGACCATCGTATCGCCTACGGTTGCTACTCGCCCGCGTACAACAAAGCTGACGGCAGCGTTTGGTGCTCCGACAACGGTCCCGACGACAACACGCTGATGCGTCTGGAACTCGGTGACAGCCCACCGGAGTCGTGCATAGCAGAGGTGTACATGCCGCCACCGAGCATTCAAAACCCACCGCCATACGGCAGCGGTGGCCTGCACATCACAGGCGACGGACTAGTTTGGCAGGACTGGCGAGGAAGCGGACATTTCGCGACATTCGACCGGAGCGTGTGCACGGTGACGAACGGTCCTGAAGCAACCGGGCAGAGCTGTCCCGAAGGGTGGACGTTTCACCGAATGGACAAACCAACGTTCTCGAACGCCGAGATGCCAATCAACTCTGATGAAAGTTATCTGACTCAAATCGACCACTACGACGTTCTCGGCCTTGGTCCAGAGACCCCAGTGTATGGGGTGGTCAACACCGACTCGCTTGAAGTATTCGTCCCCAGCACCGAGCAATTCGTCACGCTACGGGTCCCCTACCCGATGGGGTTCTTCTCGCGTTCCTCGAATGGCCGTGTTGACGACCCAACGACGGGATGGAAGGGCAAAGGGCTCTGGTCAAGCTACTCGAACTATGCCGCGTGGCACCTTGAAGGCGGAGCCGGCACGCACCAGAAGAACGTGAAGTTCCAGATTCGACCTGACCCACTTGCGAAATAGACCGAAACGCACTCGGCGCTACGGACCGGCTTCGTGCACCGACGACACACGACGACCGGTTGGCCCACGCAGATGTTCTGTCACGGTTGAAGTGCGAACACCCAGATGACCCCACCTTGCGGGACCTGGATGTTTCGGTCCAGGTGCTGGTTCACCGCGCGCTGCATACCTTGCGCGTCCACGCCCCAGCCCGACTGCACGGCAATGTACTGGACCCCATCAATAGCGAAGGACGATGGCACACCGATCACGCCAGAGTTCGTGCGCTGTTCCCACAACACATCGCCCGTGCGTGCATCGAAGGCCCTGAAATAACGATCGTGCGTGCCCCCGGAAAAGACCAGGCCGCCCCCAGTAGTCAGAATCGGCCCCCAATTCTGAGACTCGGGAAACTCGTGGGTCCAAACCTGCTCTCCAGTGGAGAGGTCCCAAGCCTGCAGTTCACCTAGATGATCGGCACCGTCAGCCACAAAGACCTGAGACGTAGCACCCGTGTAACCGGCACCGGGCCGATATTCCACCTCCCGCCCAACTATCGTGGAACAGAGATTCTCGTTGGCTGGAATGTAGAGGTAGCCGGTCTGCGGGCTATACGCTGCTGGTGGCCAGTCCTTACCACCCCACAGCGAGGGACAGAAGGTGGCTGGCTTGTTCGTGCCCGGTTTCCGTTCCTGGTTGTACTCGGGACGTCCAGTGACGGGATCAATTGAAGCAAAGACGTTTTGGTCAACGTAGGGGTTCGCATCAACGAAATTAATGGCATCCGCTTCGCGTTCGAGCAACCACAAGTAGCCATTCCGCGCCGGATGTACCAACGATTTGATGGTGCGGCCGCCTCGAGACACGTCGATCAACAGCGGCGCCGAAACCTCATCCCAGTCCCACGAACCATTGTGATGATATTGGTGGTACGCCTTGAGTTCTCCGGTGTCGGCGTCGAACGCCACGACAGAATTCGTGTACAAGTTGTCACCGGGTCGCTGGTCCCCAATCCACGGACCGGGGTTCCCTGTGCCCCAGTAGGTCAAATTCAACTCGGGGTCAAAGGACCCGGTAATCCAGATTGACGCTCCGCCAGTGCGCCAAGTGTCTCCTGGCCACGTCTCATTTCCAGGCTCGCCGGGGCCAGGCACAGTGTGCGATCGCCAGACCTCCTCGCCACTATTGGCGTCGTAAGCTGCAACGAATCCACGGATGCCGCGCTCGCCTCCAGAGGCGCCGACCAGCACCTTGCCGTTAGCGATCAGCGGCGCCATGGTCATGTAATAACCCGTTCGGTAGTCCGCCACCGACGCCTCCCACTCGACTTCACCCGTTCCCGCGTCGAGCGCCACCACGAAGGCGTCGTGCGTGGTGAAGTAGACCCTGTCGCCGTAGAGACCAACACCACGGTTCGTCCAGTGGGCACGGAGCGCGTCATCGGGCAGCTGACGCCGATGCCGCCAGAGCAGGTCACCGCTTCGGGCATCGACGGCAAGAACTTGGTCTTCTGGCGTCGTTACAAACATGACGCCATCGTTCACGATCGGTGGGGACTGGTGCCCAGAAATGACCCCCGTCGACAGGGACCAAACCGGGACCAACCTGGACACGTTGTCCGTCGTGATCTGATCCAACGGGCTGTAACCCCAGCTGTCATACGTGCCCCGGTACATCAACCAGTCGTCCGGGTTGGGAGACCGCAGCCGTTCATCTGTCACCGGGGTGTAATCTACGGCCGCCTGCTGAGCAAAGCAGGTCCAGACCATCAGCAACATCGCCGACCCGACGCTTACCCCAGCTACGATTCGTCGAACCCATCCTTCTACCATTTCTTCTCCCCTGCCTTACGGCCGCAGCGAACAGTGTCCCACCTATGCCCTCGCCAACTCCGCCATCGCAGCCGTCACACCGTGAACTCGATGCGGCACTCCCGCGAGCTTCAGTCCCATTTCCACTCCAGCCAGTGTGCCAACCAAACTGAGGTCATTGAAGTCGCCTAAGTGGCCAATGCGAAACACCTTCCCCGCCAGCTTGGCCAGCCCAACCCCGAGTGACAGGTCAAATCGCTCCAGCACGATCTCGCGAAGCCGGTCCGCATCATGGCCATCCGGCATCACCACCGCCGTAATCGAAGCACTGTATTCCTCCGGATTCGCACAGAGAACTTCTAGTCCCCAGGCCTCCGCCGCGCACCGCGTGGCCGCCGCGTGGCGCTCATGCCTGGCAAAAACGTTGTCTAGACCCTCTTCGCGCAACATCGCGAGCGCCTCCTGCAGGCCGTAGAGCAGGTTCGTGGCAGGCGTGTAGGGAAAGAATCCATTTTCATTGGCAGACAAGACAGCGCCCCAGTCCCAAAACGACCTCGGCAAAGTAGCGTGGGCGTGGGCGCCAAGCGCCTTTTCACTGACAGCATTGAAACTTAGGCCCGGCGGCAACATCAACCCCTTTTGGGACGCTCCAACGGTGACATCCACCCCCCACTCATCGTGTCGGAAGTCGATAGAACCAAGCGACGAAATCGTGTCGACCACAAACAGCGCAGGATGTCTGGCCCGGTCAATGGCCTGGCGTACAAGGGGAACACGGCTCGTAACTCCAGTCGACGTCTCGTTGTGCACTACGCATACCGCTTTGATTGCATGAGCGCGGTCGGCGGCAAGCGTCGACTCAACGGCCTGCGGGTCAACACCACGCCGCCAATCTCCAGGGATCCAATCGACCTGGAGGCCGAGTTTCTCGGCGATTTCTTTCCAAAGCGTCGCGAAGTGTCCAGTTTCGCCCATCAGCACCCGGTCCCCAGGGGACAGGCAATTCACCAGCGAAGCCTCCCAGGCGCCGGACCCGGAAGCCGGAAAGATCACAACGGGTCGCTTCGTCCGGAACACGTCACGAACGGCCACCAAGAGCTCTTCCCCGAGAGCTTGAAACTCAGGGCCTCGATGGTCGATGGTTGGTTTCGACATCGCCCGGAGTACTCGCTCAGGCACGTTCGTGGGCCCGGGAATCTGCAGGAAATGACGTCCGGCACGATAGGACATGGGCTCGGTCTACTCTCGGGCCTCAGCTGCGCGGACAACCGCCAGTAGCGATCGACGTATCAACACCAATGACTCCGCTTCTGTTGTCCCCTCTCCGGCGCGTACCCTATCACTTATACTCCCCCCGTGACTGACCAGCTGCAGCGTGACCTGAAGAGCGCCATCGACGGGGAGGTACGCTTCGACGCGATCACCCGCATGCTCTACTCCACAGATGCTAGCGTCTACCAAATCGAGCCAACCGGGGTCGTCGTCGTCCGATCCAGGGACGATATCGTTCGCACTATCGACATTGCCCGCCAACATGGAGTCTCCATCACAGCGCGCGGCGGCGGCACCTCACAAGCGGGGCAAGCGATCGGAACCGGCCTACAGCTCGACACGGCAAAATACTACAACCGCGTACTCGAAGTGAACGTCAAGGAACGATGGGCGCGCGTCGAACCAGGTGTCGTGCTTGACGAGTTGAACGCCCAGTTATTACCCCACGGGCTGCGCTTCGCCCCGGACATCTCCACTGCCAGTCGAGCGACCATCGGCGGCATGGTCAGCAACAACTCCAGCGGAGCCCGGTCCGTTCTGTTTGGGAAGACGATCGACCACGTGCTCGCGCTACACGTCGCCTTAAGCGACGGCTCCGTAGCCCACCTGCACCCGCTCGAACCGGCCGCGGTCGACAAAATCTGCACATCGGACACCCTGGAAGGTTCGTGCTACCGAGAGGTACGTCGTCTAGCAGCCGAGCACGCCACCGAGGTGAACCGACGATTTCCGAAAATTCTCCGCCGCGTTGGCGGCTACAACCTCGATGCGTTTAGCGACCCTACGGCCCCGTTTAACCTAGCCAAGATCGTGGTCGGTTCCGAAGGCACCCTCGGGATAGTAGTGGAGGCCAAAATCAATCTGGTCCCATTGCCGAACGCCAAAGTCATACTGACCATCGAATTCGACGAGTTGCTCGACGCACTCGGCGCTACTCCGGTCATTCTCAACCACCACCCCTCCGCCATCGAGGTAATGGACCGGTTCATCCTAGACCACGCTCGTGAAAGCCCCGAGCTCGACGTCTTGCGCCGGGCAGTGCTTCAAGGTGATACGCCCGGAGCACTTCTCTGTGTGGAACTCTACGCGGATGATGCCACCGAACTACCTGATCGAATGACAGCAATCGAGGAAGACCTCCGAGGGCGAGGCATCGCCGCCCGCACGTCACGGTCGATCAACGCCGCTTCCCAGGCGCGCATTTGGAAGTTACGACAGGCTTCCCTTGGGCTATCGATGGCGATGAAGGGAGACGCCAAAAGCATTTCGTTTGTCGAGGACACCGCTGTGGCCCCGGAGCGACTGCGCGACTTCATCGAGCGCTTCCTGGCAATCGTAGAGCATCACGGCAGCCACGCCGGGGTATATGCGCACGCCTCGGTAGGGTGCCTACACGTTCGACCGGTAATCAACCTCAAAACGACCGAAGGAGTCGCACAGTTCGAGGCCATAGCCAGCGACGTTGCCGACCTGGTCCTGGAGTTCGGTGGAGCGCTCTCCGGAGAGCACGGCGACGGGTTGGTCCGTGGACCATTCATGGAACGGATGTTCGGTTCGCAGCTCTATGGGGCATTTCGTGATGTCAAGCGGACCTTCGATCCAGGCGGTCTGTTCAACCCAGGCAAGATCGTCGACACACCGCCCCTGACCTCGAATTTACGTTACGGCCCCACCTATCGGACTCCGGATCCACCCACACAGTTCGATTACTCAGAGTACGGGGGGCTCGGTCGAGCCGTTGAAATGTGCAGCGGCGTGGGCGCGTGCCGAAAGACACTGGCCGGCACGATGTGCCCGTCCTACATGGCAACCCGCGACGAGCGGCACTCGACGCGCGGGCGTGCCAACGCGCTCCGATCAGCGATGAATGGACGTCTCGACGAAGCCGGTCTCGGCGACGAGGGCGTCTATGACGCCCTCGACCTCTGCCTTGAGTGCCGTGCCTGCAAGGCTGAGTGCCCGGTCGGGGTCGATATGGCGCGCTTTAAGAGCGAGTTCTTAGCAGACTACTGGCACCGCCACGGCACGCCGCTGCGGGCCCGTCTACTCGGGGGGATCCACGATCTCTCGACCTTGGCTAGTCCCCTGGCTCGACTCCTCAACCCCTTACTTGCAACTTCTCTGGTGCGCTCACTGAACGAGTTACTTCTAGGACTGGACCGTCGCCGACCGCTGCCAAAATGGGCATATCGGACACTAGCGGCGCGGTGGGGTGTTCGTCCCAAACCAACAAATACGCCCTCGGTAGTGCTGTTCAACGACACGTTCACCAACTACTACCACCCAGAGGTTGGAATGGCGTTCGCAACGCTCTGCGACCACGCCGGCGTCGAGGTTGGTCTGGGTCCAGAAGCGTGCTGCGGGCGGCCCCTCATCTCGCAGGGGCTACTGCCAGAAGCCCACCGACAGGCGGTCGAGACCACCCGGCGCCTTTATCCACTCGCCGATGCAGGCAAACGTATCGTCGTGCTGGAACCGAGCTGCCTGTCCGCCCTCCGCGAGGACCTGCCAGCATTGCTCCAAGGCGAGGACCAGAGCCGAGCACGAAAAGTGGCAGCTGCGTGTCTGTTGTTCGAAGAGTGGCTAGAGGGCACCCTGAAGGACGAATCGGCGCA
>UINC01002597.1_pt1 | contig 10265 bp, 6 predicted proteins | sample 5385821 | NCBI WGS metagenome assembly UINC01 (sample SAMEA4666929, study PRJEB26691) | marine metagenome | isolation source: Pacific Ocean | place: Pacific Ocean | collected 2011-10-13
CGGCGTGTTCCGGGCGCACCAGCACTCCTCCGCGGTCAACCCGATGATGCGCCGCCTGATAGCCGGCAACGGCCTTTTCCGGCACTGGCACGAGCATGATGCCCTGGCTAGGGCCAACGCTACGGCAACGGTGCTTCGCGGCGAATGCAAACTGGAGCATAGCAGTGAGCGGCTCCTGAAGGATGGCTCCGTGTGGACCTTCAATGTTGCGCCGGACAGCTACTACGGCCGAGGTAACAACTATAAGTTCGACACGTACGGTGTGCTGACAACTGGCGATGCGTTTGCCGACTGGAAACTGCGGGTCGTTAATCAGGCTGTTCCCATCCTCAAATCCCTTTCGGCAGGTCAATGAGCGAGTTGCGATACCATTTTGAGGTGTTCGAGGGACCTCTGGATCTGCTCCTACACCTTGTCCGTAAGGAAGAGGTTGATATCTATGAGGTGGACATGGTCAGGCTGGCCGATCAATTCTGCGAGTACATTGACCTGATGAAGCAGTTCGACCTCAATCTCGCCGGGGAATTCATTGTCATGGCCTCTACGCTCATGTACATCAAGAGCAAGGAACTTCTCCCGGTTGATCAGCAGGTGCTCTCCGAGGAGGACGAGGCGGAAGATCCGCGCTGGGACCTGATCCGCCAACTTGTCGAGTACAGGAAATTCAAGGATGCAGCCGATGATTTCCGACGGATGGAGTGGGAGCGGGAGCAGAGTTTCGAACGGCAGGGGGCCAAGCCCAAAGTGCCGCCACTACCGCCACAATTGGTAAGGGAGGCGTCCATATTCGACCTCATCGGCGCCGTGAACCAGGTGCTCAAGCGGTTCGAGGAAACCGAAAAACAACGGGCTGCCAAAACAGGGGAAATCATCGCCGACCAATGGACAGTCACCGAGAAGATCGCTCTCATTCGGGGCATCCTTTTGGAGCGCGAAACTATTCGGTTCGTCGAGTTGTTCGAGTCGGCAGGGAGCCGACTCGAGGTCATCACGACGTTTCTTGCCGTGCTCGAACTAGCCAAGCTTAAGCAGTTGATCGCCATTCAGGGGGAACGTTTCGGGGAGATCGAGTTGGCGAAACCTCCGCCGGAAGAGAGTCGGAAGAGTGGCGAGTCCACAAGACAGGGTAAGCCTGAGTCGGTCGGCTTCTCCGCCGCTTACTCGGAAATCGAAGATGACGATGAGGTGGTGGCTGACAATGCCGTCGTCAAGACGGCCAGCTTGGATGTCAAGCTAGCCGAGTCGGGTGAGGCGCTAACCATGAAGGTTGGTGAACTGGCGCACAAGTCAGACGAACCGCTGGCCTTCACTCCGCCGGAGGAGCAGGAGGAAGAACCGTACGATGATCCCAACCTCCGAGAGTTGCCGTTGGCCACCGACACTAGCGTGGGCCAGGCCAGGCGCTTGGCCAAGCGGAGTCGCCCCAAGCCGTGGACGAGCGAACTCAACCTCGACTTCCCCACCAGGGATCGATTGATTGCCGCTGTGATTCTCTTTATGGTGACGGTGCTTCTCTGTTTGGTGGTGTTTTAATTGCCCCGGCCTTGCGTCCTCTATCAACACCGGCGTGGGCGTGAGAGGCGTTCCATCAAGTCGTGATCATCCAGTGCCATCAGTTGCCATTTCTTGAGACGATCTGTCGTTATCGAATCTTGGTTTGCTCAAATTCCTGTGCTAATGCGAGGGCCGATAGTGTGGCCGGTATCCACGGTCAAAATATGTCCAGTGACCTTGGTGCAGGTGATCATGGATAAGATGGCGTCGGCGATGTCCTCCGGTGTGCTGACGGTATCCAGTAGTCCTTCGGCGGCCTTTTTGTCGCGGACAGATTCGTAGCTATTGCCGAGGCCTTTTTGTAACCATTCGCCCTGGATGAAACCCGGCGCGACCGCGTTGACTCGAATCTTCGGGCCAAGCGTGCGTGCCAAGCCAAGCGTCAGGTTGATTACACCGGCTTTGGAAGCGCAGTAGGGGATGGAACTGCCCGCGCCGGTGATGCCAGCCACGCTGGCGGTGTTGACGATCACCCCGCCATTGCCGGCCTCGAGTGCCTCGCGGGCCGCACGGGCGCATTGGAACGGTCCCTTTAGATTCACGCCGAGGATGTGCTCCCAATCATTGTCGTTCACCTCGTCCAGATCGTGAAAGTTGATGAAGCGCGTTGTACCGGCATTGTTGATTAGGATGTCCAGTTGGCCAAGAGCCTCGACCGATTCGGCAGCGATGCGCCGGCAATCTGCATCGCTGGCCACGTCACCCTGCACGACAAAGGCTTTCACACCGAGGCCATGGCATTCGGCGGCTACCTGCTCGGCGCGGTCGATGGATTGGTTGCAATTGATGGCAACATTGCATCCTGCCTTGGCCAACTTGATTACCGTCGCTGCGCCGACGCCACGACTGGCCCCGGTAATGAGCGCGGCTTTCCCGTTCAGTTCCATGCGCGATATCATCGTCGACAATGGGGCCGCTGCCAACAAGTTCCGCTTACCCAGGCACTTGGCTTGCCCGAAATCATCGACGCCATTAGATTTGCCCCGTCGATGTTCAGGTTGAACCAGCTACAATTCACTGTTGCACCCGGTTTTGTATTTGTGGCCGTTTGTTGGTCGCTTGGTTTGGCTGGCGGTGTGATTGCGCAGGACGAAAAACCGTTCGGCTTGGCCGAGCGCGAGATTTGGCAGAACACGCGTCTCATCGGCACCCCTGAACCGCCACCGCCGTATACGGTGGAGAAGGTATACACCAATCAGGTGTGGCACGCACCGATGTTCATAGCGCCCGAGCCAGGCAGTGACCAGTTGTTCTCGCTGCTGCACGAGTCGAATGGAAAACCTGCTGAGTTGGTTGCGTTCCGTGATGACCCGTTGGTGGAGGAGAGAAGGGTGCTTATTGAGTTGCGGGGGCGTCTTGCCTACTCGTTTTGTTTTGATCCGAATTACGAGGACAACGGTTACATCTATCTTTTTACGAACCTGAGAACGGACAAGTTCGATGGGGGGAAGGGGAACCGAGTTTCGCGCTTTGTCGTCAATCGTAAGCCGAATTTGTCGATCGACTTGCAGGACGAACATGTTATCATAGAGTGGTCATCTCGTGGGCACGACGGCGGTGGCATCGCGTTTGGCCAGGACGGCATGCTCTACATTTCCACCGGCGACGGCACGAGCGACTCCGACAAATGGTTGTCCGGTCAGACGCTCGATGACCTGCTCGGCAGCGTGCTACGAATCGATATAGCGCATACTTCAGAGGAAAAGCCATACACCGTTCCGTCGGATAATCCGTTTGTTGATCTACCGGACGCGCGGCCGGAACTGTATGCCTACGGACTGCGTAACCCATGGCGATTGACTGTTGACTCAGTGACCGGTCAGATTTGGGTCGGTAACAACGGGCAGGATCTGTGGGAGACTGTGCATTTGGTCCGTCCCGGGGAGAACTACGGTTGGAGCGTTTACGAGGGGAGCCACCCGTTTTACCTCAACCGCAAACTTGGTCCCCATCCGTTGACACTGCCGACGGCGGAGCATCCGCACTCGGAGGCACGCTCGATCACGGGTGGGGTGGTTTATCACGGGGCCAAGTGGCCTGATTTACGCGGGTATTTCATCTACGGCGACTACAACACCGGTAAGATCTGGGGCATCAGGCATGACGGGAATAAGGTCGTGTCGCAACGCGAATTTGCCGATACTACGCTGGCGATCGTGGGGTTTGCCACGACTCGTTCAGGAGACCTGCTGGTCGTCGATCATGGCAGCGGTTTTTACCGGTTTGTGCCGCAGCCAAGAGTTCGTCAGACGCTGCCGTTCCCGTCGCGCCTGAGCGAGACCGGATTGTTTGCTAGCACCGAGACACACGAAATGCGGCCGGGCGTTATCGATTACTCGGTGATTGCCTCGGGCTGGAACGACGGGGCGTTGGTCGAGCGCTGGATGGCGGTCCCTGGTGAAGAGCGGGTTGGTTTCAACCAAAGCCGTCCATGGACTTTCCCCAACGGTTCGGCGCTGGTGCAGACGCTGTCCGTGGAGCGGGAGGATCATCGCGGGTTGGCCAAGCGGTTTCGCGTCGAGACGCGAGTTCTGTTGCGGCAGCAAAACGAGTGGGTCGGTTATTCGTATGGGTGGAACAAGGCGCAGACCAACGCGGAACTTATTCCCAGCGACGGTGCCAAAGCGACATTTCGCGTGGCCGATGCCAAGTCACCGGGCGGATTTCGGCGGCAGAATTGGGTTTTCCCAAGTCGGGCGGATTGTATGGCTTGTCATAGTCGAGCAGCCGGTTTTCTAATCGGTCTCACCGGCCACAACACGAATCGGAATCGCGATTATGGCTCCATCACCGATAACCAACTGCGCACGCTTTCCCATATTGGTTTGTTCAACAATCCACCGAAACAAAGTGGCAAGTCTTCAGGATACTTGGTGAACCCATACAATATTTCAGAGGATCTCGAAAAGAGAGCTCGTTCCTATCTGCACATCAACTGTGCGGTTTGCCATGTTGAGGCTGGTGGTGGCAACTCGATGATGGAGTTGGGCCTTGGCACCTCACGGCGCCGAATGGGCCTCATTGAGTCGCGCCCGCAGCACGACACCTTCGGTATTGCCAACGCCATGCTGGTGTCGCCGGGCGTGCCGGAGCAATCGGTGTTACTGCAGCGACTGAACCGGAGGGGCAGAGGACAGATGCCGCCCTTAGTTTCAGGCGCGGTCGATCATGCCGCGGTCGAACTATTTCGCGAGTGGATCGGTGGCATGAAGCCAAGCACCATTTTTGTGAAGAACTGGAGGATGGCCGATCTCGAGCCGGCGTTGAGCGGACTGGATGGTGATCGTTCATTGGCCAGTGGCAAAGAGGTATTCGACAAGTCGGGCTGCGTGCAGTGTCATCGATTCAATGAGCGCGGCGGAAGTGTCGGGCCGGACCTGGCCGGCTTGGCCAAGCGCATGAAGCCGCGGGAGGTGCTCGAGTCGATGCTTGAGCCGTCACGAACCATTGACGAGGCGTATTCGATGCAGCAATTCACCATGAGCGACGGCATGGTGCACCTTGGGCAGGTGCAGGATGAGACAGATGCCGTGGTGCGGTTGCGAAGTTTGTCAGCGACATCGGCACCGGTCACCTTGGCCAAGTCGCTAATCGTGAGCCGCAAAAAACTGGGTGTCTCCAACATGCCGCCCGGCATGTTGAACACGCTGACCAAGAAACAGATTCTCGACCTCGTGGCCTACCTGCTGAACTGATCCTTTTTGAGTGTCGAGTCGGTCAAACACCCTTGATTATTACGATTTAATCTTTGGATCCGCGAGTTGAGGAAATTTTTGGAGTACCGGCTTGGGAATGGTATTGGGCCAGCCTTCATTTTGCTGGCGCGGGCCGTGGGTAGTGCGGCCGTTGCGGAACGCCTTGGCCAGGTCGCTGACTAATTCCTTTACCTTGTTCGGATATTGGGCGTGGAGATTTTTGGACTCCTTGGGGTCATTGGCGAGGTCGTAAAGCTGCAGCATTGGCAACTTTTTCTTCTCGGCCTCAGTCTCGCGTGGGGGGCTCCAGCCGCCGGAACCTCTGCACAGCAGTAGTTTCCACTGAGCTTTGCGGATGGCGAAGTGGCCGCTGCCGGAGTGATGGATCACGACGTCATGCAGCGGCTTCTCCATCTTTTTTCCGCGCAATACGGGCAGCAGGCTCACGCTGTCCTCGGCGGCATTGGCGGGCAACTCGGCGCCAAGAATGCCAGCGCAGGTGGCCATGATATCGGTGAGAGTGATGGTCTGGGTGCTGCGCGTGCCGGGCTTCACCTGCCCCGGCCAGCGCACGATGAACGGCACGCGATGGCCGCCCTCGTAGGCATCCGCCTTCCAGCCGCGCCAGTTGACGTTGAGATGCACCCCCGCCGCGTCGAGTTGGGGGAAGTTCGCCTTGGGTGAGGTGCCGTTGTCGCACGTAAAGAAAACCACCGTGTTGTCCGCCTGGTCGGTATCTTTCAGCGCCTTCATAATTTCGCTCACGGCCCAGTCGGTTTCTACGAGGAAATCCGCGTAGGGGCTGATGCCGGTGATGCCCTTGAACTTGCCGCCCGGCGCAATGGGCGTGTGTGGAGAGGGCATGGGGAAATACAGAAAGAAAGGCTGCTCCTTGCCTTTGCGGCCACGCACGTATTCTGCGCATCGCTTCCCGTACTCGAGCAGCACGGCGGAAAAATCCCAGTCTGGCACGGCGGGTCCGGCGGAGACGCCCACCATCGTGCCTTGTTTTATTTGTGCGGTGAGATTGCCGAGAAGGTTCACATTTTCACGCCACACGTAGGGCGGCCAGTTCGGCACATCATCGCCGAAGTAGTAGTCAAAGCCGTGACTATTTGGTCCGCCCGCGATCGGTTTGGTGAAATCAATCTTGTCGAGCTTCTCCGTGACGCCGCCGCCTTTTTCTGGCCAATTCCATCCCAGGTGCCATTTTCCAATCATGCACGTGGCGTAGCCTTGGGCACGGAACATTTCCGGCAACGTCAGGCGGGCATCGGCGATGAGCGGGCGCTCCCATTTCCCCACGATGCCGCGCTTGAGACGGCTGCGCCAATTGTATCGTCCCGTCAGCAGTCCGTAACGCGTGGGCGAGCACACGCCGGACGTTGAGTGCGCGTCCATGAAGCTCATGCCTTCGCTGGCGAGCCGGTCAATGGCCGGTGTCTTAAGGCCCATTTTCGTATTGAAAGCGGAAACGGAGTCGATTCCCATGTCATCGCCCAGAATGACGATGACATTGGGCTGAGGCGCGGCAGCGGCTCCGAAAGCTCCGATCAGAACAGCCGCCGTGATGGCTAATGTGGTGGTGTGCTTCATGGTTGCTCGATATTGATAGTCCGTCCAGGCAACGAGGGCGAGTGGATTTCGTGGATTGTTCCGTCCTTGCTTTCGACGACATAAACGCCGCCGATCCTCGCGTTGATTTTTGTCGTAGCGCCGGGTTTCACTACCGTCGGGCTTCGTCCTCGGCGGCCCTGTGGGGTGATGGGGTATACCATAATATCCGTGCCCATCTTGTTGGCAAAAACGATCGGCGTGGGGAAACGGCCACTGTTGGGGTTCGAGTGCACCGCTGGCACCATTTGCAGCCCGCGGCGAGGATGAGTTTTTAAAAGCCGAGCGGTGAGTGATTTCACCAATCCCTCCGGCGCGTCGTCGATGATATTCACTGTCTCGAAATGATTCTCGCGATGCTCATACAGCTCACGCGCGGTCACCTCGCCCGTGCCAAAGTCGCGCCATTCGACAAACCGATGTTCGTCGGTACGCATGGCGTAGCCCATGTACTCGATGCCATCGTGTTTGCGGTAGTATTGGCTGTGCGCGATACGGTCTGCTTTGGCAGCGGGGTTGTTCAAGAGTGGCAACAAGCTTGAGCCTTCGACGAAGTCTGGCGTGTCGATTCCCGCCAGGTCGCACAGTGTCGGGAAAATATCCAGTAACTCCACCGGCGTGTCGGTCAACTGGCCGGCGGTCTTCAGCCCGGGCGCGGCTATGATAAACGGCACGCGTGTGTCGATCTCGTAATTGCTCATCTTGCCCCAGCCGTTGTACTCGCCGAGTTTCCAGCCGTGATCGCTCCACAGCACAATGATAGTGTTGTCCGCGAGTCCTTCCTCATCCAGCGCCGCGAGGATGCGGCCAATCTGCGCGTCCACAAACGATACGCTTGCGTAATAGGCATGCATCAGTTGCCGCGCCTGCGCCTCGGGGATGCGACGCTTGTCCCACGGCTTCGGGAAATCAATGAGGTCCACGTAATGCGTCAGCTCGTAGCTGTTGGATAGCGCGTATGGAGGCGTGTTGGCGTTCACCTTTCCGTCGGTGATGACCGGCAGTTTTTTTGGGTCGTACAAATCCCAATACTTCTTCGGTGCAATCCACGGCAGGTGCGGCCGGATAAAACCCATCGCAACAAAAAACGGCTGTTTCGTTTTGCCGAGCCGCCGCAGGTCGCCAATTGTCAGGCTCGTGTTTACGCCATCGACGAGCTTGTTTCCGTCAACATTCGTCGCAAAGGAGCCGGGCCCGCGCAAATTATTCTTCCGCCAATCTTGCGACGGCAACTTTGCCTGTGCCGCGCGAATCTGTGCCGCCACGCTCCGCGGATACCCTTGCTGCGCGGGCACTCGCCGAATCGGCTCGCTCCACGACTGCGGATCTGGCGTGGGATTGTGATAAATTTTCCCGTGACTCACCGCCGTGTAGCCGTGCCTGCGTAACCATTGCGGCAGCGTCATCGCCTCCGGTTTAGCCTCGCGAAAATGAATCGGCAAAGTCCACACTCCAAGCGTATCCGGCCGCAGCCCCGTCATCAGGCTCGCCCGCGAAGGATTGCAAACGGCCACCTGGCAATGCGCCTGCCCAAACCGCACCCCGCGCTTGGCCAAACGGTCCAAATTCGGTGTCACCGCAACCTCGTCGCCATAACACCCAATCGAGGGCCGCAAGTCATCAACAGCGATGAAAAGAATATTTGGATTGGCCGCGGCGGCCGCAGCAATGGTGCCCAACAACAGGGTGGTGGTATATTTTGTAGAACAATGGAGACTCATCTTTTTGCCGGATGGAAAATTTGCAGGATTAAGGTTTCCATGGATCCTTCGTTTTGTTCAACCAAGGCTGGAGTTCTGTCTCGATGAGTTGCTTCACAAGGTTCGGTCGCTCGGCCGCGATGTTTTTCAACTGCCATGGGTCGGACTGGTTGTCATGCAGATAGCGTTGCTCCGTGCCGTCCTTCTGTTTCTGGATTCGCAGGGTGTAGTGGTGGGTGCGCACGCCGCGGCTGCCCTTGTCCGGGGAGACGAACTCCGCTTTTAGGTACAATTGCGATGTGGGCCGTCGGCCTTTACCGGTACGAAACAGACGCGAGTGATCCGTGCCTTCGACTTCCTCCGGGATGTCTCGCTTAAACCCCATGAGGCCGAGCAGAGTCGGGTACACGTCCGGCACGGAAAAGAGAAGGTCATCCTTGCGGGCCGGAATTTTCCCGGGCCAACGAATCAGGAACGGAATCCGCATCGACTCCTCGTAGTGGTTGTTCTTGGAAACCTGGTTGTGCGACCCGATGCAGTTGCCGTGATCGGAGGTGAAAACGACGATCGTGTTCCGCGCAAGATTTGCGTCCCTCAATGCCTTCAGGATGCGGCCAAACTGGTCATCGACGCCGGTCATCATCGCGTAGTAATTCCGTGTGTGGGCACGGGCCAGTTGCGCGAACTTGTCCCTGCCCAGGATGTTTACGTTTCCGCGCGTCACGATTTGCTCCATCGATTTCCCCTCGTACGCCTTGAGGTAGCGTTTGGGGAACGCCGTGTAGGGCATGTGCGGCGGGTTCATCGATACAACGCAGGCAAAGGGCCGGCGGGCCGCCGCCGTTTCGCGGATGAACGCGATGGCCTTGTCCGCCTCGTGTTCCGGCCCCCATTGGTTCACACGCAACGGCTTATCGCGCGGCGTGTCGTTGGCCCAGTAAAGTGGGTTCATGTGGTAATCAAAAGTATTGTAGCCGTACCAGAAATCAAATCCGTGGCGACGATCCGGTGGAGTCCATTCGTTCCACGCAAAAGTGGCGCTGTTGTTTTCGCATTTCACGTAGGGTTTGCGTGGCGACTCGAGGTGCCATTTTCCAATCCAAGCCTGCCGGTAGCTGCGGTCGTGCAACACATCCGACCAGCAGAGCGCGTTTTTGCGGAGCTCGTAACCCAGTTGGGCGCCGCGTGAGTTGCTGTTGCCGAGTACGCCGTTGTTAATGGGATACTGGCCGGTCATCAGCATGGCCCGATACGGACTGCAAATAGGGTAGTTGCTGACGGCTTGAGGCAACACCAGCCCCTCCGTGGAAAAACGGTCAAGGTTGGGCGTCACCACCGGATCCTCACCAAGGAATCCCAGCGCTTGGCCGCGCCACTGGTCCGCCAGCACGAACAACAGGTTGGGCGGTGATGGCTTGGCCGGCGCCGAATGGGCCGGCATAATGAACCACACAGAGGCCAGCAGGCCGGCAAAAAGACGGGTCTTCATTCTTGCGCGACAGAGACTGTTGTAAACGGCTGCGACGGTTCCAATGCGATGCCTTCCTGCCGTGATTTTGGTGGCGCCTTTATTCACTTGGAGTGTGATATCGCGATTGCCGGTGAGCATTCATACTTTACGCCAAAATTTGTTCCACCACCTTGCCGTGGACGTCGGTGAGGCGAAAGTAGCGGCCCTGGTAGCGGTAGGTGAGGCGCTCGT
>UINC01002598.1_pt1 | contig 10264 bp, 8 predicted proteins | sample 5385821 | NCBI WGS metagenome assembly UINC01 (sample SAMEA4666929, study PRJEB26691) | marine metagenome | isolation source: Pacific Ocean | place: Pacific Ocean | collected 2011-10-13
GTTGTGACATTGCGGTTGCGGTTGATGACGCACTATTTTCTTTAACAGAAGTTTTGCTGGGCTTGCTGCCTGCAACTATTTCACCTTATGTATTACGACGCATTGGTGCATCGAACGCACGGAGAGTGATGCTCAATGCGCATCGTTTTACTGCTGAAGAAGCGGTTAGTTTAGGTTTAATCGCCAAAAGAGTGTCTACGGAAAAACTGGATGAAGCTGTTGAAGAAGAAATAGCGGAACTGCTGCGCTGTGCTCCGGAAGCTGTTTCCGCCGCGAAACGGCTCATTGCGGAAGTTCGCGGTAAAGAGCCGGATGATGTGCGCAGTGCAACTATAGAAAAACTGGCAAATGCCTGGGAGTCTGAATCAATCAAAGAAGGCATCGATGCTTTTTTTAGTAAACGAAAACCTGCCTGGAATCCGGAGTCTTGATTAATTATGGTGAAACTAAAAAAAATTATAATGCACCGCAGAGTCTGTTTCACCAAAGAAAACGCAGCGAAATATTTCAACAAAATTAATATTTCATAAATCCCAAGAAAGAATGAAAATCAAAATTGCTCTAAAATACGGAGGATTCCTTTTAGCAATTACTAGTATAATCCTGACAGGTAATCTTGATGCCGCTGCACAGGTTAAAAAAAATAAACTGAACGAACTTAGTTCGGCATTGTCTTTAGAAGAGTATACAGCTCCCGCTACCGTATTTGGCGGAGTTGGCCGGAAGTTTCCTACCTTGCAGGCCGGATTAGATTTGCTCATACTAAGTAGTCCACATTACAACGCTTACAGAAATCAGCTTGAACTGAGTAATCGAGTCTATTGGGGAGAGTGGTGGTACAGTGACCGCTGGGGGGTAAAGGGTTTTCTTTCTGAACAATCCTTTACGATGTTTGGGACAAGCGGGAACAGTCCGCAGGCAAACACGAGTCATCTCGGTCTTTTGGCAAAAACACAGCTGTCTATCGCTGAATCCTGGAAAATAAGTGCCGGATTGGGGCTTGCAAAAACAGAGTTTGTCCTTGAGAGTCAACGTAAACATGGGAATTCGCTGGTCAGTGAATTCAGGATTGGATTTAAATTTTCAGCAGACTTATGGACGGAAGCAGGAATATTGACCATCGACAGTACCAGCGGTAGCGGTTCTGGGGATCAGCGCCTGGGTTCCACAGGTTATTTGATTGGATTGAGTTATGGATTTTAAACAGCAGCCAGCACACTAATTATTTAGTATAGAAAATTATGCAGTTACCAAATGTAGAAGAAATGTCAGCGGCGGGAAAAAAGTGGTTTGCCCTCTCAATTGCCGGAATGGTAGTTGCTGACGGACGTACTGATCAGTCAGAAATGAGTTTTCTGCGTGAGGCTATAAATTTTTTGCCAGACAAAGAAGAAATCGACATTACCATGGCTGTGATCAAAGAATGTAAGACTCCGGAATTGGGGCCTTTGGACATTGATCCAAAACAAGCTTTCCTGATGCTTAAATATCTGGCTCAGTTGATGGTCGTAGATGCTGATTTATCAACAAAAGAAATCAGATATTTCCTTTCGTGCGGGAAGTTGTTGGGGTTTAATGAAGAAATACTGACCAAATTATGGAAAAGCGCCCGTGCTCTGCTCGAGAAGGATCTGCCACAAGGGATTATCGAGACTTCTAATATGGAAGTAAAAGTTAGTTTGATGAAAATTGATGATAAAGGTTTTACTTTCCGTCTGGGCAAAGCTTTGATGCCAAAAGTTAAAATAAGACTCAAGGTCCTTAAGTCTTTTCAGTCAGGAGATCCTAAATATGTAAAGGATCAACACAAGGAAGGAGATGATGCATACTGGGAAGTGGTTAGTTGTCAAATGTTAAAACAGTCATCGGTTAAATTTGATGAAGGCTGTTACATGGTGAGAGCAACTTTTGAACAAAAGTTGGCGGATTTTCATGGAATCCTACAGCTTATACACCCCGAAAATTATGCGGTTGTCTCAGATGGAGGATTTTTTAAAGCAGGAAAAGATTCGCTTTTAGGGAGTTATGTAAAATGTTATGTCTGTGATAATCCCGAAATTAAATTTTTCGTCCTGCACTCCAAGAGCATGATAATAGAGGCAAATATATTTGGGGTTCCAAGTTATATCAGGTCTGCAGGCAAGTTGGATTATTGTGATTTTAATTTGATCCAAGTTGCGTCCTGTTCAAAATGCGGATTTTCGAGTAACAACAGAGAACACTTTAAGCGTATAAAGTCAGATAATCCACCGTTTCCCGTAGAAAAATTTTCTGAAGGCTGGGATGAGAAAATTTCTCCCTTACTCAAAAAAGCGCAGGAATCGGCGGATAAATTTTATGGGGAACAACGAGATACAACTCTTGGTATACTCTCATATGAATTAGCAATTGCAACCTTTGAACAACTCGCGAGTATCAGTCCTGATGTTCAGAAAAAAACAGAGTGGCTTCGCAGGCAGTCTTCAATGCTGATGACTATTTCAGAACTGCAGATGGAAAACAAGGATAGGGATGCTGCAGAAAAAAACCTGAACAAGGTTTTTGATCTTTGGGAACCAGTCTTTGAAAAGCTAAAAGGTACTGTAATAATTCATGTTTGTTTATTATTATTTCAGATTAAGATTTACTTTAATGACCTCCAGTCAGCTGCAAACTATATGAAATTTTTAGACAATTATGATCCTGACAAGAAACTTGTAGAAGGTACAGAAGAGTTTAAAGAACTTAAATTAGGCGCTGTTAAACTCAAAGCAACATTTGATGACCGTGAAATACTGACCAAAGACAAATTGAAGCATTTTCACCTCGATGATGCGTGAAACTAAAATGGCTGAATTAGTACAACACGAACATGTCCCTGAGGATGGAACGGAAGATGAAAACCTGATTTTGTTGCTTCTCAGTCCGGATTTGCGTGATCGTTACATGAAGAACTTAGTGAATCGTTTAACAAACATAGACGTAGTAGTCGCCATTGAAGAAACTAGTTATCCTGAAGAAAAAAAGGATAAATATGACTGGATTTTGAATTTTCCAGGAGATATTCCCAAAGGGAAAACTCCAGATTCGAAAAGTATTAAATTGATTTTTCGTGTTCTAGGAAAGCCAGAACTACAGCAGGACAAACTTGATTCCAAAGATTCCGATAAACTGGCTAAAATTGTTAAACGTTACAAGGAAGTTCAACAATCATGCTTAGAACGTGAAAAAAATCCAAACTTTGTTAAGTTGGCGTTGACTGATGCGGTTTTGCGCAGAAGAGGAGAAATGATTTTAAAGTACAAAGGTCTTGTCAGTAGTCTGGATGAAGAAATTACAAAGGTCGAAAAATCATATTATCTGGGCATTGGTTATATCCTCAGTACAGCAATTGAGAAAATTACTGGAGTCGCGGTTTTAGACAATTTGATGAAAGGCCTGATTTACGTGATGATTATTGATGATCTCGATAAACGTACTCAGGATGGTTTGGTTGATATGGATTTTAACAGGAAGGTACTTGCGTATATGTCCACAAGTGATTTTTCAAATAAACTGCTTGAGTTCCGTAAGGAACACGCTGATGATGAGTTCGCAAAAGCAAATATAAGCGATTTCATCTTTAACGCTGAAGACTTTGAGAAAGTAGATATTGTCTTTTTTAACTCCTGGAAATTCACTGAAGATTCTTTTCCGGTCAGAGTAGCCTTACGTAAAAAAACTATTATCAGTAAGGAGGAAGAGCGCAAGATAGACCGAAAAGAAGAGACTCCGGCTAGAATTGAAAAAGAAGAGAAAAAATTAGCAAAAGTTAAAGCTAAATACAAAAATGTTATGCGAGAAATAAGTAAAATGGAAAAATTTCATGTTGATGACGAAAGCGCATATGAAACCCATAATAATTTGAGAAGAAGGTTATTGAAAGATATAAAGAGTCGTGAACTGCATCTAAAGGATCTGAAACGTCCTGTAAAAGCAGGTGGCGAGGAAAAAATTATAACTTTTGATTTGTTTGAGATCTTTAAAAGCAAGCAGTCATTTATGGAACGTATGGCGGATAAAGCAAGCTCTTTGGGATTTGGAAGCCTTTTAGGTATGAACCACGATGAAAAACGAACAAGTTTTGAAAAACTTATTCAAATGGCGCGTTATTCGAAAGACAGGATTAAAGCTTCGACTCAACTAAATAAAATCACATCTCAAACAACTAAATTAGCAGGACAACTTGATCATTTTGTAGAAAAAAATAAATTGACAGAAACAGTTGAAAGTCCAGCTCCAGCAGGTACTGTAAAATATCAGCCGCTGCTTGATGACCATATTCTGGACTGCCTCGAACTGGCAGCCTTAGGTTGTGAAATTTCCTATCTATCTGAAGGTCAGGGCGAGCAGGTATAAAAAGTAATTATAATAATATTATTTTATATTAAGTATTTACATGCCTCCTACGGTCATTTCCGAAACCAGCACAGTCGGAAGTCCTACTCCGACTGGAATACTCTGCCCCTCTTTCCCACAAGTCCAGATACCTTCGCTCATAGCGAAATCGTTACCGACCATACTGATTTTTGACATTGCATCCGGGCCGTTTCCGATTAAGGTGAAATTCTTTATCGGCACGGTTTTTTTACCATCTTCCACCAGCCACGCAACAGTCGGGACGAAGACAAAATCTCCGTTGGAAATATCCACTTGACCACCGCTGAATTCTTGACAATAAACGCCTTTTTTAACAGAATTGATAATTTCCTCAGGTTCAGAATCACCATTTGCGAGGTAAGTAGATGTCATACGCGGTATTGGATAATGCGCATAGGATTCGCGTCTGCCGTTTCCTGTGGGATTTGTGCGGAAGTGCTTAGCGCTTATTCGGTCATGCATGTAGCTCCGCAGGATTCCATTTTCGATCAGCAAATTTTCAGCAGAAGGAATTCCTTCATCGTCAAAATTTATCGCCCCGCGTTCGTTCGCTATAGTTCCGGAGTCATAAATGGAACACAGATCGGAAGCGACTTTTTCGCCAATTCTGCCGCTGTATGCAGAAGTTCCTTTGCGGTTGAAATCTGCCTCCAACGGATGTCCTACGGCTTCATGCAGCAATATTCCGGATTGTGCAGGTCCTAAAATAACTGGCAGTATGCCTGAAGGTGCCTGCTCTGCGCCTAAAAGTAAAATTGCTTCAGCGGCAGCCCGTTCTCCTAAAATTTTCGCGTGATCTGTCTGCGTTAAATAATCAAGACCAACACGTCCTCCAATTCCGGAAGATCCATTTTGAATATTGTCTCCATCCTGGGAAACGCAATGTACATTCAGCCTGAACATTGGACGTGTGTCCCGTAAAACGTTGCCCTCTGAAGTCACAACCTGTGTCAGGTTGAGTGCATCCATCATGGCTACTGTTACACGATTTATTCTCTCATCGTAGTCTCTGGCAACTGCTTCCGTACGTTTGACCATTTCAATCTTTTGGACAAGTTCCAGATCAGTAACTGTTTCGAGTACAGGATAATAATTTTTTGGTACAACTTCGTTAAACCGGAAACCTTCCGCCAGTGAAACTTCACCGCTGGAAGCAATGGCCGCGGCAGTTCGTGCCGCGTGCAACATGGGTTTCAAATCGAAATCTTCACTGTAGGCATATCCTGTTTGATCATTCTGCACTACTCTAATGCCAACTCCTGAGACCACAGCAACAGCAGAATTCTTTATAATTCCGTCTTCCATTACCACTGAATTTCGAGTGCTGTACTCAAAGTGGATATCGGCAAAATCTCCTCCACGGTGCAGTGCGGCGTTCAATAACTTACGTAAAACTGCCTGATCAATGCCCATTTGCCCTTCAAACAGATGTTTAACGGCTTCTACTGCCGTCAAAGTCTGAGTCAGGCGATGAGCGATGTTTTTTGTTTCAAGTGAAATATCGGTGCTATTCATTGATTTATAGAATAATTATATTTCTGGTTTCGTTTTATGTTTCCTGTATTAAAGTTTTCAGCAATTAAAGAGAGTTTTTTCAATACACCCTGCAGCTTTTTCATATGCTCCAGGTTCGCCGAGTTTTGCGCGGGTATTTTTTAATTCGCCGATTATTCTTTCACGATAGTCTTTATCACGCAAGAGTCGAGCAGCCGTTTCCGCTACTTTTTCGGCAGTGAAGTCATTTTGTAATAATTCAGGGACAATTTCTTTTTCTGCTAATATGTTGACTAGTCCAATAAATTTTGTATCCGCCAGATAACGTGCGATCCGGAAAGTAAGCGGAGCAACCTGATAAACTATTGCAAAAGGTTTCAATGCAAGTCCGGTCTGCAGTGACGCTGTTCCAGAGGCAACTACAGCAGCATCACAGGCCTGGATAGTTTCAATAAACTGTTCCGGAATCAAAGTGACAGGAACAATTGAGGATTCAATTATTTTTTTAACTTCATTTAAGTCAAGTGATTCAGCAACAGGCAGAATGCAGCCGATCTCACCGACTTGCTCTTGAATATGCGGCAGGCTCTTCAACAGAGTAGGCAGAAGTCTTCTCATTTCACTCGGCCGGCTTCCTGGTGCAATCGCGAGCAGTGGTCGGTCGTTCTGCAGTCCGTACTGTTTGAGAAATGACTTGTTGTCTTTTTCATTGCTTATTTGATCCAGCAGCGGATGTCCAACCCAACTTACATCAACTCCTGCCTGTTGATAAATTTCTTCTTCAAAAGGAAAAAGCACAATCATTTTGTCCACCACCCGTTTGATGGTTTCCAACCGGCCTTTTCGCCAGGCCCAGATTTGAGGACTGTTGAAAAATATTACCGGAATCCCTTTTTCTTTTGCATAGGCTGCGAGTTTGAGATTGAATCCAGGATAATCAATCAGGATCAATACGTCCGGACGTTCCTCTTCCAGCGCATCACGCATTCTCCAGAGTGTACGGTAAAGCCGGGGAAGATGACGTACAACTTCAACGAAACCATGAGTCTGCAAAGTATCCAGCATGTAATACGGCCTAAAATTTTCTCTTAACATCTTCAAACCGCCGATGCCGAAAAAATCGATATTGTCATTGTTCCGTCTTAAACAACGGATCAAACCTGCTCCATGAACATCTCCGGAAACTTCTCCGGCAATCATCATTATTTTCATTGGGTATATCAGGGTGGGGGCTGTTTTAACTTTCTACCGGTAGGTGAAAATTTACTGGGAATCATTTTTAAAAACAAGTCCGACCTGTTGGAACCCCGCGTTCTTAAACAATAGCATCAGTTTCATCAATATGCCGTAAGGCACCTGTTCATCCATTTGTACGTATACAGGCAGTTTCTGTTTCCAAAGTTTTGGATTTTTTGTCAAAGATACTGACAGGCTTTTGAGAGAGTATACTTCATCACGAATAGCAATCTGCATTTCTTTATTCACAACGGCCAGCATTGATTCATCGTAATCCGGAAGACGAGCTTTCAGTTTGCCTTTCGGAAGTTGAATTGGAAGAGAGAGCGTCAACAACGGTGCAGAAATGAGAAAGGAAACGAGGAGTACCAACAACACATCAACAAAAGGTGTGATGTTGATTTCAGACATCAATTCCCCACGCAGTCGACGGGCATGTCTAAATTTTCTCATTTTTTAGGTAGTAATCGTTGTTGGAGGTGGTGCAGCAGTTGAAGTGCGAAATAGTCCATTGTCTCAGTCATACCTCGGATAGTTGCACGAAATAAATTATAACCTAAAGTCGCTGGAATCGCGGCGAAAAGCCCTGCGGCAGTCGCAACAAGCGCCTCCGCAATGCCTGGGCTGATGACAGACAGTTCAACAGAATTTAGTTCCGAAATACTCAGGAAAGTATTGATGACTCCGATTACTGTACCAAATAAACCAATGAACGGTGAAGTAACACCAATAGTGGCAAGGAGAGCCTGACCGGCGTTTAAATCCTTCTCAGCCATCAAAATACGGGCTTCAAGCATGCGCTCAAGCCTGTCCATCAATTCTCTGCGGTGATCGTAATCTGATTCTGGATTAGCTTTTAGGAACCGTTTCAGTTCACGGTCGCCCAGCGTGAACATTTCCTGGAGTCGATTTTTCGGCATCTTACTGAAGAGCAGGCGAAGTTCACCCACGCGTTTTGTACTTTCCAGATACTTCAAGGCACGCGACTGGAGGTATTTCACCCGAATTAGGCTGAAAAACTTGATAAACAGCGTGATCCAGACAACTACAGAACAGCCGAAAAGTACTGCAAGGACACTGAAGGCAATACTACTGAAATCTGTAGTGAATGGTAGAGCCAAAAAATCCATTCACTTGTTTATGGTTTGAGCAGTAAAGTGAATTCTACTCTCCTGTTTTTATCCCAGGCGTTTTTACCGGAATTTCTGTCGAGCGGGAATTCTTCTCCATAACTGAGGATGCGAACAAGTGTTGAGTCGGAAAGGTACGCCATGATTGAGTTGGCAATTGCATTGGCCCGGCGATGCCCCAAAGCAAGGTTGTACTCGTCACTACCACGTTCATCTGCATGGCCTTCAATCTGCACAATCATATCACCTCGTGCTTCCAGAGCCTTCATCACGCAGGAACTCTGCTGTCGTAAAAGTTTTTGATAATCGGGTTTTATTTTAATTTGATCAAAGTCGAAGTGAACTACAGGCATTAAACGGTCATTAATTTCGTCACGTAGACTCCTGTCAGCAATTTTTAAATCTTTTGTTTTGAGCAGACGCTGATGAGCATCTTCCATTTTTGCAGGCACATTTTTGCATGAAACTAACTTGAGAGCAGAAACAAGGGCTAACCTGGAAGTCGGCATAAACCTGGGGGAACTGTCTTCCTGCTCCAGTTCGGCTATAACTTCCACTGGTTTTTCTGCTTGAATCTCTTGAGATTTATCTGCAGGAATTGTAAGAATTTCAAATACAGCTTCCTTAATCGCATTAAAATTAAATGCCCCAGCTTGATTTGTTTCCGGGGTTTGCAGTTCAGGTTGTGCCAACAGTTTTTCTTGTACTGCGGCTTCCGCTGCGGTTTCTTTTGCGTTCTCTGCTGCGGTTTCTGCTGCGGCTTCTGCTTCAGTAGCATTCAAAGCAGCTTCCTGTGCTAATAATTCTGCCGCTTTTTCTTCCTGTTTACGTTCCTCTTCCTCAATTTGCTTCACATATTCCAAGTCCAGTTTTTCCTCATCCAGAGGCTCCGGGCTTTTGGAACCGCAACCTGAAAAAACGAGGGAAAGAAGTGCAAAGCTGATAATGTAATATTTAAGCATCTGCTATTATTAAGTATGTTCTGAGTTTTTCTGGTTTTAGAATAAACTTCTAATAAAATATATGCTTTGCAAGATACGAACAAACCCAGCCTAACTCGCTTACTCTCATTTTGCAACGTATATCTAAACGAAATATTGAAAAAAGATGAAATGCAGTCATAAAAAGTAATGACTCTTTCGTGTAGAGAAGCTTTTTTGAAGATATACAAAAGCAGAGATTATTAAAAAGTCTTTTAAAATCTGTTAATATTTGGATAACAAAAACTAAAAAAGTCAATAAAATTAAGTCATAAAATTAGCATAAATAGACTTGATTCTCTTGACTTTTTGCTAAATGTAGTATAATTATTCTGATTAACAAAATTTTCATGTTTATTACTTTTTTTGTTAATTTACTTTTACTAAGAATTAAATAATATCTTGTCCATGAACAATTTTCGACTTTTGAACAAATATATATTGAGTATTGGCGGATGCATTATTGTATTAATATCATTTAATATCAATATATTAAATGCTGAAATAATTAACCGCAGCCGTCCTGAACCTGAAATTAGGGAACTTATCCACAAAATACTCAGAAAAACTCTGCGTGAGGATTATATTGATGTATCAGTGATATTGCATTCTGTCCTCGATAACAACCCGGTTAAAAAAGACAGTGAGCTGATTCCAGGAGTCAAAATAAAGACAGAAGATAAAGAAGTACAGGAACTTTTAAATTATCGCATCATAAATTTAACAGTTAACAAGTCAATTAATTTGAATCAAGTGGAAGCGCGTATCCGTTCAGAAATAGCTGAACTCAACTCACAGGATCGTTTTGAGCAGTCGATCGTGCTGGAAAAATTACAGATTGAACGTCCTGATTTTTCCGCAAAACTTGTTGAATACGTAAAATTGCTTGTAGATGCAAGGTCGGATTTGAATCGTGATGAACCGGTTGAGGCACAGGAAAAATTAAAACTGGCTGCAGAAATCAGTGCAGAATTTCCTGCAGGTTATGAAATGCTCGGAGTTGATCAGTTGATTCCGGAATATAAA
>UINC01002602.1_pt1 | contig 10245 bp, 10 predicted proteins | sample 5385821 | NCBI WGS metagenome assembly UINC01 (sample SAMEA4666929, study PRJEB26691) | marine metagenome | isolation source: Pacific Ocean | place: Pacific Ocean | collected 2011-10-13
ATCCACGTTACTAGAAAGATTTCTAAAAACTTCCGGAGACACAAAAGGATCGTCTAGAGAACATAGAATAGATGTAGGTTTCTCGATATCCTTTAGATAATTTTTCCCACTACATTGATCATAATAATCATCCACATCCTGATATCCACCTGCTGGTGCAGTATAACTCACATCAAAATCCCAGATTGTGTTCAGGTTTTGGCCTGGATCCATAGCCCTAGGAAAATTTTTTATCAAAGCTTGAGCTTGAATTCCAATCAATTTCATATAGTAGCGATTAAATAACCAACACGAAGCATGGGTAGAAATGTTATGGCTGGCAACACGCAAATCAATAGGGGGGTTAACTGCTAGTGCACCCATCAATCCAGAAGGAACAACCCGACCTTCCCCTAAATATTTAAGAAGAATATTTCCACTCAAAGAGAAACCAATTATGAGAAGACAAGGATGTTTCTTCAATATAAAACGGATCATTTTATCAAAGTCATTACTCAAACCCCCATTCCACAGACTGGAGCTAAGTCCCATTCCCTTGCCACTGCCTCGATGGTTGATCATGAAAACACCGTAACCATGAAACCATAGTTTCCCAGCAATCCTTTTTATATAACCCGATTCAGAACAACCTCCCATACCGTGGGCTAGCATGACAACAGGCTTATTTTTATCCACAGATTTTATTTCATACAAAATAGATTTCGCATCCACATCAAGATCAATAGTGTATGGAATTTTCTCTGGAAGTGCGATTGGCTTCCCAGGAGATTGCGATCCGGCTATAGTTTGAATAATGCCTCCTCTTAAAGCGGGATGAGGAGTAAAAGGCTCCAACAACTCATTGATTTTCAAAAATATGGCTCCTGAGTTTGAAGATTTGATTAGATCCTTTATACCAACAAAGTAACTATAATAGGGATTAGCATGGATATTTCATTGATCCCTTTAGCCATAGTTGACACATTAACAAGGTATTGATAGATTGCAAAATCCTGTATGCAAAGACATCTAGCAATTACACATTACTAAGAACTCAAGATTAGCTCATGCGTTTTATTACAATTTTAACATGTTCTTTTTTCCTGCTTACATTTTATGTTGAAGCATCCACTCATAGTAAGGAAGCGGAACTTCATTATCAGAGGGCAGTTAAACTAAGCCAACAAAAACTATGGAAAGATGCTATCCCTGAATTTATAAAAGCCTCCAAACTTTTACCGAATAAAGGATTGATACATGCAAATCTTGGAGTTGCATTAAGCCAGACGGGAATGTTTAAAGAAGCCCTATTTTCATTCGACAAAGCACTGAAACTGGGCTATGACTCTTCTGGACTTCGTTACAATCGAGGGGTTTCGCTTGCTCGACTAAATTTAATCGATGAGGCAATAAAAGAACTTGAGATTGCATTGAGCCTTGACCGAAGGATGGTAAAGGCCGAATACGATCTCGGCATTTTATTCAATCGCCAAGGCAATAGGAAAAAAGCCAGAGAAAAAGTAGATATTCTTTTCAAGCGCAACAACAAGCTGGCAAAAAAATTATTCGATCAAATCATTCCAGAATACAAAGTAATAACAGTAGATAATGGGGGCAAGTTAAATGGCCGCGTTACTCTTGCAGGGCCAATCCCCAAAGCCCGCTCTTTTCACCTAATCCACGCCCCGAATATTGAATTTTGCTCACGCATTTCAGACGGTAAAGGACATCGCTTACTTTTTGATTTTACGGTGTCAAAAAATCGTGGCTTGAAAGACACTATCATTGCTCTAACAAACGTTAAAAAAGGAAAACCCTTTCCACAAAAAATGCAAACGTTTCACATAGATCGCTGTCGTGCTAACAATTACATCATTGGGATCAAGAACAATGAAAATATTCTTATTGAAAACACGGATCCAATTCAGCATGAGATAGCAACTTATGAAGTTAGAAATATCTACCCCAATCAAACTTCTAACCGTCCGGTCACTCCTAAATCCAGTCAGGTGCGGTCTGCATTCGTTCGAGCCAATGCAAGTGAATACACCATCAAATGTAATTTACACCCATTCTTGCAAACTCACGGCTATCTGGTAAAAAACCCGTATTATACGGTAACCGACTCAAATGGGAATTTTTCGATTGACAATATTCCTCCTGGAACATATGAAGTTGTGGCTTGGCATACTTATATACCCCAGAAGATAGGTGTAGTTGCCATCAATCCTGCAGGAGTGACACAAATTGATTTTGAGTTCAATGGAAAAGATGAAAGAAGAAAGTTATATCACGATGATATTGAAGGCTACAGGTTCAATACTTGGTTTGATAGTAAAGAAAAATTTTATGGTGGTCCAAGAATTGATGACCCGGTAGAAGAACTTCAGGCCTTTTGCGATAAAGACCATATGTGCTCAGAGAAATAGCACTCTTATCCCAGGGTTTTCCTTATAACAACCGCATTGAGCCTAAACTCTTTTCTGGCGCGCTCTGCATCTTTCCCCGCTAATTCTTCATCGCTATATTTGCCTAAAAAAACCCGATACCATTTACCTCCATGATTCGGTAGTTCCTTTCCAATAAGAAACGAATCGAAACCTTTTTCTTGCAATTTTATTTTTAATGCGCCTGCTTTCTTTTGATTGCGGAATGAACTGACTTGGACAAAAAATCGAATTAATGTTGATTGCGATGGTTTTTTTTCTTCCTGAACAATTTTTAAAGTTTTTGATTTTAGATCCGATTTAGCAGGCTCAACTACCAGACTTGAAATATTTTTTTCCTTAAAAAGAAAAACTGGCTTAGCAGGTGAAGAGACCGGAAGCATTTCACCATGCAGTCCTACATATTTGGTCATGGTCTTGTCATTCAAGGTTTCAAAAAAGGTAAATTGATGGGAAACAGGTTTTAGAGCCTCCGCTTTATTAATAAGGAATTTAGGTTTCACCGCGCTCACTTTTTTACTTACCGTAGGTTTTTTCCCTTCCCCAAAAAAACCTAACAACAATCCATCCTTAAAATAAAAGGTCGATGTTGTTATTGAAATAAGGATCGCAAGATAAATGAGTCTCATATCACTCCATCGGAATCAGCCTTACATCTTTTCAGGCACTGAAATTCCCATTAGGTCAAACCCGTTTCGAATAGTTACTCTTAATCCATCTAATAAATACAAGCGCGCCAGGGTCAGTGGGATATCATCGGAAATCACCCTGTGCCGGCTGTAATATCCATGGAAACGCGATACTAGATCGAGCAGGTAATGCGAAATTCTGTGCACTTCCAAAGCTAAAGCACTTTTCTCCACAACTTCAGGAAATGCCAAAATTGCTTTTATGATCGAATATTCTTCCTCCTCAACAAGTGGGGACAGGTCGACATTCGTATTTTCAGGAAACCGAATACCCTTGTCTTTAGAGCCTCGAAAGATACTACAAATTCTCGCATGTGCATATTGGATATAGAAAACTGGATTTTCCGGTGTCTCCTGTTTAGCCAATTCAAGATCAAAATCCAAATGTGCATCCGAGCTTCTCATTAGGAAAAAATAGCGCGCTGCATCAACGCCAACCTCGCTTACCACGTCAGACAGGGTTTCAAATTCCCCAGACCGGGTCGACATAGATACTTTTTTACCACCTCTAAGCAGACTAACAAATTGAATCAGCAGTATCTTAAAAATATTTTTGTCGTACCCCATAGCCTGTAATACGGCTTCCATACGCGGCACATACCCATGGTGGTCTGCACCCATCAGATTAATAATTTTCTTAAAACCACGTTTGATTTTATTCTGATGGTAAGCAATATCCGAACAGAAATAAGTCTTTTCACCCGTTTGCTTTACAATTACGCGGTCTTTATCATCATCAAAAGCAGAAGACTTTAACCACACAGCACCATCCTTATCATAAATATGACCTTTATCCCTTAACCATTCAATTGCACCTTCTACCGAATTATCTTTATAGAGGGACTGTTCGCTGAACCAGTTGTCAAATGTCACGCGAAAATCAGAAAGATCTTGTCTGATCCCTTCAAGAATTTTTTCCTTGGCAAGTTCTCTAAAATATGGGACACACTCCTCCTCCGATTTATCAAGAAATTCGTTACCTCGCTGATCAACAACACGTTGCGCAATGTCTTTTATATATTCCCCGCGATAATGATCTTTGGGAAATTCTTTTTTTCCTCCAAGTAACTCCAAATAACGTAACCATGTAGAGCGTCCCAGAGTATTCATTTGATTTCCTACATCATTCACATAATATTCGGTACTTAAGTCGTAACCTGCTTTTTTAAGGATTCGTGCCAACGCATCACCAACTGCTGCTCCTCTACCATGACCAATATGCAAAGGACCCGTAGGATTAGCACTGACAAATTCAATTAATATTTTGATACCTTGGCCCACATTCGATTTTCCAAAATCATTTCGTTGCTGAACAGCATCAGTCAGCCGATTGAGAAAAAAACTTGGAAACATTTTCAAATTTAGAAATCCAGGCCCTGCAATTTCTACAGAATCTAACCCAGCCACACCATTTTCTATATGGCGGCTGATGATCTCTGCAATCACTTTTGGGTTTTTACGTTCGTTACGCGCCAAGGTCATCGCGACATTGGTTGCAAAATCTCCCATCTTTTCATCTTTTGGTTTTTCGATAACAACATCAGGGGCATTCCCAAGTTCCAATTCGCCGGCCCTTTTTGCATTATCTAAGGCACATTCAATTATTTCCTTAATGACCGTTTTCATGCCAGAGCTTTCATTTTATTCAAGGTCTTTGGGTTTTGGGTGGGATTAATAGTACTAATAAGAGCGCAGATAAGCAGCGAAAGTTTTCTCAACCTTTTGAGTTCCGGATCGATTCAATTTCTTGTTCCATTTCTTCTTCTAGGGATTTTTTTTCTTGCCGGAATTGAGTTTCTAACTCCAGCTTTGCATTTGCTATTTCTTCAGGGGGTACACGGTTGGAAAGTTTACGGATTTTGTCCTGTACCGTCACATCCCGGTCAGCAATTTGCGCCGTATAATCTTTTCTAACTTCAGCAATTTGTTCTTTTTGCTTTTTTGTCAGCTTTTTTTTGGACTTAAACTCAGGAGCAAGGTCATCCGATCTTTCCAAACTCAGTTCCCAGGCACTTTTCAAATTCGACATACGAAACTCTCCTTTTAAACTTAACTAATTAATTATAAAGGAATTGCGGTTAGGACTCAATAGTCTTTAGGATAGAAAGTTAGCAGAATAAAAGGAAGGAGCTAATAATCGAAGTTGATTTGCTTAAAAAGTGTTACGGACATCCGTGATTTTAAAACGGTGAGATTGGACGATTCTGTTACCCTGTTTCAGAACCTGATCAATTCGATGAACCAACCATATTTCATCAAATTTTTTATAGCGGTAGGTTGATTTTTCCTGATAGTCTAACTCATCCATCGTGAAACGAGACTTACTTTCGGCAACCACCCATTTGCCATCCAATTTTTCATACCGAAACATACCACTCACTTCATGCGGATCAAATCGCTGCTTGAATCGTATTGTTTCAATTTTCATTTCTTTCTTATTTATCATCAAATGGTAACTTGTAACGGATTCACCGTCTGAATCAGCACTTAAAAGCAGACTTTCCCTTCCCCTTGCTTTTTTGGTTAACTGACCGCTGTATTTGGAAAACTTTTGCCTTAAGGTCAAAGGAATGATTAACTCGCCATAGTTTTTGATCTGACTTTTTAACTCAAGTTCGTGTATCGAATACTTCTCTGGGTCACCTATAATTTTAAAGTCTCGAATTTCTGTGTATCCACTTACCTTCCAAGTGAACATAAAGTCTGGATTGCGCAAAAATTTTCCAGAGCCAGATGCCACATCCAACTGTTGCCAGCGTACTCGCGCTCGGAGTTTCGATAGTCCGGTCTGTTGGGGGTAATAATAGTTCTTATCTAACTGGGTGAGAATTTCATCTGCCTCAGGTTTAGCCCAGGCATTATTCAGGTAGATTCCAATAAGGCAAAAAGATATTAAGGCAAAAAGTCTAAAATCCAGCATAGGTAATCAATTTTGTGAAAGGGTATGGTCCATTCGCATAGAAAACTTTTCCGTCGCTAATTCGGCTAGGGAACCGCTACCTTTCAAGGAAAGAAGCGCATTTTGAGAAGCCAAACTATCCCAGATACGGGCACCCGACGCATACCCTCTTATCTTGCCCTCCCCATCTAATAAATAACTGGTAGGGAGGCCCATTACGTAATACTGTTTTCTCACCTTTTGATCTGGATCACGAAGAATATGAAAATTCAGTTTATTCTTATCGGCATATTCAATTATCCTATCTTCGTTCCATCTATCAATGGAAATAGCTATAATTTCCACATCTTGATTTTTAAGGTTTCTATACATATTCTGCATGGAACCCATTTCTTCTATGCAGGCCGCGCACCAAGTGGCCCAAAAGTTAATCAGGACAATTTTTCCTTTAAATTCAGATAGTTGAATTATTTTACCTTGAATATTCTTGAGCTTAAAATCTGGAGCGGGTTTGGGTGTTTTGGGTGCAACGATACCCGCCTTTTCAAGCAGCAATGGATTAGCCAGAACCTGGGATGGAATTAGAAAAAGGCACAAAATTAAAGCTAGAGTTTTTAAATCTAAATAGTTTTTCATAATAAATTCTTTATCTTCCGTTTCTATGCAAATAATCCCGGATCAGCTTTTTTTCATTTTCTGGAAACGGCAAACCTCTCTGGTTCATAAAACCACTCATCATAACTAGAACGTGATCCCATTGTTCCGAAGTATGCCGTTTGGGTCCCGGTAGGCCGTGGCACTGCGTGCATTTTTCAATATACAACTTTGCTCCTGGGCTATCCGGTTCCGGTATAATCTGGATTGTAGAACAACCCCCTATATAAAACAAACCAACAATTAAAATAAAGACTAATATACGCATTGCTTAACCAACTAGAATCCTAATTCTTTTGGAGCACTGAAGCCTTTATAACGACGACTTTTCTTAGTTGGCACCTCAAAGTAATAAGAAAGCCGAAGCATCCAATTATCGCGCATCTGAGGGCCGTTCAAATTTTGATACACCGGTAAAGTCGCCGTCAATTCGATGATTTGCATAGGAATGGGTTGAAACTGCGCCCCCAAACTGATCCCAACTTTATGACCACCATAATTATGAGGATCAAAAAGCGGACTCGTGAAATTATTTGCTGGCGAAGTACTCTTATGCCCGTGTCCCAATATTCGTCCACTATAGGCTTCTCTACTCATCTTCCCTTCCCAAGAACCATTTAACTGTGTATGGATAACCCATTTATCATGAACCTGTTTCATAAAATAAAAATCATAAAAGAACTCTTGGCCCCTACGGTACCCTTGTATATTATTATATATATGGGCTTGTAACTTGGTATTAACACCCCACCAGAATGGATCCCTAGAACCTTGGTAAGTCAGCGCAATTATAGGGTCTACCGTGCCACTCCCCAACTGCATCTTATATGGAAGAATGGTTCCATTTACACCTGACACCGTGCTATTAGAAAATTTCTTCTCAATATTTCCTGTGGGAATTGATATCCCAAAAACAGTAGACAATTGACTTGTAGGAACGAGGTGATCATCTGCATACAAACGATATTTCCCAAGTAACGTAATATCTCCAATTCCATCAGACTTCATAGTAAAGTTAGTACCCATAGAAGGCTTAACTTCCATTGGCATTGAATTGGCTGTGTAATTAGTCATAGCCATTACAGCAAACTTGTCAGTGAATGAATAAGCCCCTCCGATCATTGTCATATGCTTTTGCATAGACCGAGGGACTGAAGGGAAAGTATTACCGTTCGCCATCCCCACTAATGTTGTGCTTAAAATATCGCTAGTACCATCACGCAAGGGGCCCATCTCCATGAACATTTGACTGATCTTAAATCGAAACTCATGGGGTTCAGGGATTCCTCCACCAAAAATATTCAGAGGCATGTTGCCACCACAATGTGCACAACAAAGCCCAACATAAGCCTGGGCAGCCATCGCCCAGAACATTACAACCAAGTTAGAAAATAAAGCAATGATTCCAGTCTTTCTACTAAACATTTTTACCTCTCAGCATTGAATCTATAATTAGTTAAACAGAATACTTTGAGGGCAATTGAAACCAAACGAATCTCACGCTGAAGTTTTAAGCACAGCGCATAATTTAGCCCTCTTAAACTAAAAATTAAAAGCTAAGAGAGTTGAGGTGGGCGCTCAATGGAATGGGGAAAAAGACAAACTCTTTCGATCCTCAGAGGAATTAAAGCTAGAGGAACCAAATGATGGACAATTTCATCATTTTGAATATATTGCGGAAGGTCATTTCCAAAAGAAATACCATCAGAGTTTACCGGATTAGAACCGCAGTCTGCTCGAAGTCCAGTAGCCATACTTTTCTTCGAATGATTTACTGCCTTATGAGGGCATTCTTGATTGGTCTTATGCAAATGAGAATTTAACAAGCAGTGCAGCGGTTTATTTGAGGTCACCTTGTCGAAAGGAGAAACGATTTTAGTCCGCTTATGGGAATGGTGACCCTGGCTCGCCTGAGCAAAACTGGCAAGATAGAGCAATGTAGCTAAAACCAACAGTCCCTGCAAAACTGAAATTTTTATAAATCTCTGCATATTTTTAAAAATCACAAATCAATTATTACATATACATACTACTTGCCAAATTCATTATCAACTTTTTTTCAATAAGATAGCCAAGAATTTTCTAAATACAGTCTTATTTACATCCATAAAAAATAATAAATTGCACTAGCAAAATATACTTAAATATATAATTTTAAACTATTTTTTAAATTTAAAAATATCTTAAAACGCGTTTAATTGTTTGTTTTTCCTTTACCTTTTGTTACTCTTGCACTCGATATGCAAACACCTGACCGCAATAGCCTCTTAAGAGAATTAAAAAACCACTTATTGTTATTAAAGGATGCCGGTTACTCGGAGATACCCTGCGAATCTGATTTATTTACTGACTCGGTTACTCCTTCCAATTCCTCTCCCATAAAAATTATGACAGACAATAAAAAAGCAAATTCATTAATAGAAGTTCGGGAAGAGCTAGGGGTCTGTACCCGTTGCAAACTTTCTCAGGGGAGAAAAAATATTGTTTTTGGGTCGGGGAACCCGAAAGCCGATCTGGTTTTTGTTGGGGAGGGACCAGGAGCCGATGAGGATGAACAAGGCCTCCCTTTTGTAGGACGTGCCGGTAAAAAGTTGACTGAAATTATAGAAAAAGGCATGCATCTCGACCGCGAAAAAGACACTTATATTTGTAATATTGTCAAATGTCGCCCACCAGGAAATCGTGATCCAGAAAAAGAAGAAATTGCTGCCTGCAACCCTTTTCTTATACAGCAACTAAAAGCCATTCAACCCAGGGTAGTGGTTGCCTTAGGAAAACCCGCAGCATCAACCCTGCTGGGAAGAAACGTGCCAATCACCAAAGAGCGGGGAACCTGGCATGAATATGAAGGATTTAAATTAATGCTGACCCTGCATCCAGCCTATCTTTTAAGAGCTTACACAATTGAAAACCGAAAAGCCGTCCAGAGCGATATGAAAAAAGTATTGAAGGAACTAGGTCGATGAGCACTACACCAGAAAAGGTTACTCTGGTGAAAGAAAATATGCGGAGGTAAGATAATAAAGTAATACTGGGTAGTTAGGCTTTTTTAGGAGAAATGTCCCGCTCTAAAGCATCTTTTTCAGGTAAGGCACTAACTGAACCGCATTAACACCTGGGGTCCTTGCATTCAGAATTCCTTCTTTGTCTATTACCAAGACCGTTGGCATATCTCTTTGCAAATAATCCTGGTAAAAAGATTTCACGGGATCCATCAAATAGGGGAAGCGAACTTTTTCGGGGAACTTGGAAAGATAATTTAGAATTGCTTCCTTAGAATCCCCATTTGTATTTATCCCTATAATGGCCACTTGATTCTCATCAAACTGATCCCGGACCTTATTAAATTCAATCGCTTGATTCATGCAAGGCACGCAAATATGGAACATTCCAATAAGGACTACTTTGCCCTTCATATCTGAAAGCGATACCTGTTTGCCATCAAGTGTTTTTAGCGAAAAATCAGGAGCCCTATCGCCAGGGCCCGGAACACCCGCAGAAACAATTTCAGCTATTAAGCAAATAAAAATAATCAGTGCAAATATTTTTCGCATAGAAAACCTTAAAAAGAGGATTT
>UINC01002607.1_pt1 | contig 10238 bp, 10 predicted proteins | sample 5385821 | NCBI WGS metagenome assembly UINC01 (sample SAMEA4666929, study PRJEB26691) | marine metagenome | isolation source: Pacific Ocean | place: Pacific Ocean | collected 2011-10-13
TTTTTGTGATATTTGAACCAGCTACGACAAGACCATTTACATAATCTTCAACTTGCTCTTGAGTTAATTGTGTATTTGCAAATGATTGTGCAGCTCCATCAACATATATATCACCAGTTAAATTAATATCACCGGCAACATCTAATTTATAATCTGTAATTATACTTGGGACACAACCAATACCAACTTGACCAGTACTTAAAATTCTAAATCTTTCTACTACAGATGTTCCATTATTAAGACCTAAAGAAAAATCACATTCTGTATTAGCTTCTTCTGCATTTGCTTTCATAACACCTAAATAACCTCCTTCTGTATTACCTGGGGCATTATCAACATTAGAAGTGTTAAAACAAATTTTTGAACCATCTCCTTTTAAAGTATCATATATACCATCATTCCAAGAAAGTCGTAATAATTCTTTTAGACCAGCACTTGCTTCTGGATCATAATGAAGTGTTAATAAAGCACCTGGATCAGTAGTACCAACACCAACATTACCTACTGTATTATAACATTTTGTACCACTTTGTAACCAATTAGTTTCAGATTCTTCTGCATAATCAGCTACATTATCTCTAAAAATATCTTGAATTGTAGCACCAGATTGATTAGCAAGAGTTCTCATGTAAGCTCTCCAATGGTTTAATTTCATAGCAGCTAAACTACCTACTTCGGCATGGGCTAGAGCAGCAGTTGCTACCTCAGCTTCAGTTATATTACCATTTACAGCTTTAGCTGCATCAAAAATTGCAGCGGGAACAGATGCAGTTTTTCTTTTTCTGAATTTCATTTTACCACCAGAAATAGAAATTTTGTGTTCATCACCAACCCATAAAGAATTATCGGATACATACATATCACGAATTTTATATTCAGCTGAACCAATATCATATGTATCATTTGCAGTAGGTAAAATATGACCAGTAAAATTGACATTGGATGCGTCAAACTCGAATTTTGCCATTTTATTTTTTTATATGTTAAACTAACATAAAATATTTAAAAGAATTTTATATTTTATAAGAGTCTATATAAACGAGCATAAAAACTTGTATTACCATTACTACCATTACTCATAAAACCAATATTATTTATATTTGAATTAATTGTAGCTAAAGATGTTAAAGATGATGAAATTTTATTATTTTGTGTGGAAGTACCATCAATTGAAGAACATTTTGATTCTCCAATTATTGAAGTATCATATGGTCTAGATGATGTTCCAACCCACATATTTAATACTGATGTAAAAACTCTTGTTCCACTAGTTGATCCTTCACTCCATATTAATTCTCCATAAGAATTTCTACTAGATGATACTATATTAGTTCCAGTATATGATGTAATTTCATTATGATATGAATTAGTATCATTTATTTCTCCATTAGTATCGCTAACTCTCCAACTTATATTTGGTTGATTTCCATCACCAGTTATTTCACCTCGAATATGTATTTTATAATGTTGTAATGTATTTTCCATAGATGAAATAGTATTAAAACTTAATACATTTGTAGTATAATTAGCTGATGATAATGCAGTTGTTGATATTGAATCAACTAAAATATATCCATTTGCACCATTAGCATCACATTTAGATGATTTAATATTTCCAGTTACATCTAAAGTATTATTTAATGTTATTAATCCATCAACTTCTAAAGATCCAGTGATATTTGTATTACCAGTAACATTTAATGATCCACCAGTTATATCTGAAGTCATATTTATATTTGTACCAGTTAAATTACCAATTTGTAGATTTGCATTAGAATAACCTAAACCTGATTTATTTAAAGTTGCAGTTGGTTCTTCTTGTAAAGAAGTAAACAAATTATATATTCCATCACTTGCATCTCTAACTAAACCAGTATATTTAGTTACTCCATTATCTATATATTGACTATAAAATCCAGAATCTATGATATCTCCGGTATTATTTATTGCTAATTGAATTAAACTATCTTCAACTTGGATTGTTTCTGTATCGAATGTCACTGCATTTCCAAATACATTTAAATCTCCTTCAATATCTAAATTACCAACTACTCTAGTTGCAGTATCAATATTGAATTTATTATTTGTTTTTGTTATTACAATATCTTCAAGATTTACTTGTTTAATATATATATTATTAAATTTTTCTGTAGATGAACCAATATCATAAGATTCATCTATATTTGAAACTAAATTTCCATATAATTCTAAATTTCCATTAACTTCTAATTTATTTGTTGGATTTGTAATTCCAATACCTACATTTATAGTATTATTAGAATAAATATTACCTACATCTGATTCGGTCCATAAATTATCTGTTACTTCATTAGAATCTGCTGTTATTCCTTTTAATATTAAATTACCTTGTACAAAACAATTGTCTTTTATATTAGCTGCACCATTTACTTCTAATTTATAATTTGGATTTGTTATTCCAATACCTATATTACCATTATCATTAATTGTTAAATATTCATCATTATTTTTTATAATATGAAATTTAAAATCATCATCAGTTTTATCTTCTAATCCACCACTTAATTTCCATTGATCTCCATTATTTGTTATTCCTAAACTCATTTCTGCATATGGATTACCAGATACATTAGTATTTGTTATTTCAAATTTTGGTTCAGTACTTTTTATTTGTAATGTAGATTGACTTGTAACACCGCTTATTGCAATTACATCAACATCATTATTATGTATTATTAATTTATCATTATCTTCATTTTCTAAGTAAATAGAGTTACTTGTTGTGCCAAATTTGATTCTGGGTTTGCGAAAACTCATTTTCAATTATAAAAATATATAATAATCCTAGAAAATAAAAATTAATATATTTAATATAAATTTTTAATCAAAAACTATAAAACCATCTTCTTCAAATTCATCATCAGCAAAATTTTCATCAGAATCTTCAGAATTAATATCATCAAATCCTCCAAAAATTATATCATAAAAATCTTCGAATTCTTCTTCCTCTAAATCTATATATTCATTATCTTCATTTAATAAAAAAAATATTAATTCATTATAATAAAAATCATTTTCGATTGGTTCTGGTAATTCTAATTTATTTATTTCTTTTTCTTTTCCATTTATATATCCATACATTTCAATTTTTTCTTCATCAAAATCCCAAGTATAAACTTTTTTTAAATCTTTTTGTTTTCTATTATTTTGTAATAAATCATGAATATTTTTTAAAGTTACTTCTTGATCTAATTCTTCAGAAATAATATCTTGTGATTTTGAAATAATTATAAAATTAACCATCTAAATATATATAAAAATATTATAATATATTTATTTTATTTTATTTTTTATTTCAACCAATTAGTATAACAATTTTTACAAATTATATTACGATGATATGAATTATTTATATAATGAATTTCATATTTATTTTCATTAATTTTTTTACATTTTTTACATTTAATTTTAATTGATGGTAATGTTTGATCATTTAATTTCATTCTATTTTTTTCTATATCATTATTAATAATATTATTATATTTTTATAAATTTTTGAATATATTTTATAATTTTGACAATCTTTTTGATAATTACAACATTGACAATAATAAATTAATTTTTTTGTATCTTCTTTTATAATTTCTTTTTTAAATAAATAGCTACCACAATTACAAAATTCCATCTTTTGATTTGTTATATTTTTCAATTTTAAATATTTATATAATATATATTAATATGAATAATGAAAAAATTGCTCATACATATTGCCTACCATATTATATAGATAAAAAAAATGAAATATTTGTTTTAATGGGTTTAAAAAAAAAATATAATCCTAAACAAGGTTATATTCATTCTAATCCAGGTCAATTAGTTTTTATTGGTGGTCATTTAAAAAAAAATACTTCTTTTCCTAAAAATATTGAAATAGAATTTAAAGAAGAAACTGGTCATATTTTAGATCCTAAAAGAATTTTTCTTGATAGAAATAATTATAAAAAGTATTATATTACTGCATATTATAAATGTAATTCTAGCGAATTTAATAAATTTGATAAATTAATAAATACTAATGAAAAATTTAAAGAAATGGATAGTCTTTGTTGGATTTCTTTTAATAATGTCATTAATATTATGATTAGATACAATAAAAATGTTATAAATAATATTCCTAAATTCAGTTTAGAATATACAAATGAATTTAAAAAAAGACAATGGAATTTAAGTCTTGAAATCAATGAATTAATTTGGTATATGCGAAATAAATATAATTTAACTAAAAAAATAAAAAATAAAATAATTGTTCAAAATTATATTCATAAAAATTTTAAAAATAAACAATTTTTTAAAAAAGTTCAAAAAATCATTGAAAAATATATTCGTAAAAATAGTAAATATGATTGGTTTGAAGAATCTTTATATAAATTTAAACAATATCAATTACAATTAAAAACTCCTATAAAAAAAAAAACTAGAAGGTCTAAAAAATCTAAATCTCCTAAAAAAAAATATATTCCTCCACATAAACGATTAAATTAATATTTTAAATTTCCATAATATTTATTTATTTTTTGAAATTTTTGTCTTACTACTTCTAAATCTAATCCATCTTGTGGTTGAATTTTTGATATTCCTTTCATTGCTTCTTTTGGTCTTTTAAAATCTATTATTAAAATATATCTATCATTTTCCGATTCATTAAATCCAGTATGATTTATTGAATCATCAAATAAAATATATTCTTTTGGATTATGATATTTTTTTTCATTATTTACTATTAATCCAGATTTGTTTTCTTCTACTATAATTGTTAAATGACTTCTTAATATATGATTTGCTATACATTCCCAACCTTGATGAAGATGTAATTTTACATTTTTACCCATTCTACTTATTACTGCACTTTTTACATTTTTTAAAGATTTTACAAAATTATATATTTTTGGTATAAATCTTTCACAATTTGTTATCCATATCATATTTTCTGGTTTATTTGTTGGTAAACATGAACATATTGGTATTATTCTCCATCTCATATTTTTTGGATCAAATATTAAATTTTGATAATATTCCCAACTTATCCAAAACATATTTTGATTTTCAATTGTTTTAATTTCATTTTGATATTTTTCTATTTCTTTTCCAAAATTCAATAAATTATTTCCTATAATTTTTTGATTATAAAATCTTTTTTGATTATCCATTTGTTTTTTATTTCTTCTTTCAATTTCTTTTCTCTTATCATCTATTATTTTTTGTATTTTTTCTATTTCTTTTTCCATTTAATAATAATTATTATTTTATTATTAAATTAATTAATCTGAAAATAAACATTCATCTTCTGCCGATGAAAATAAACATTCTTCTATTATTTCATCTTGTTCTTCTTCATCTGATGATATTAATGGTAAATTTTTATATAATTCTGTATCTGGTAATTCAATTTTTAATTGACTGAAATCTTCTGTATTTCCATCTCCATCTAAATCTTCTCTTCGTAATAAAATATCTTCCCATACTTCATTTAATTTTTCTTCAACATCTGTTTTTATCCACCAATCATCATCTCTTTTTACTCTTACTACAGAACTATATTCTAATTTCCAATAAATTTCATTTATATATTTACTTAATTCAGTTGATTTTTGATCTAACCATTCTAATTGTTCATCAGTTGTTAATTGAATAGGTGGATAAAAATATTTTGATTTCCATTCATCATTTTCATATACTCGTAATTCTCCAATTATTCCTTTCTCTAAACCTAAATAATTTCTTCTATCTTCTGGAACTTTGATATGATTCATATCAAATGTTTTTGGTATAATATCTAAATATTCGAAATCTTCTTCTTCAAATTCATCTGCTCTATATTCTTCTTCATTAGAATATTCTGTTATTTTACATTCTAAAAAATCACAGACATCTAATTGACATACTTGTAATTGTGTTTGCATTTGTACCCAATAATGATCTGGTACTACCCCAGTTATTTGTCTTCTTGATGGACATTTGATTTCTAACATTATGCCAGTTGTTGATATTCCATCTGGTGATGCTCCTAATATATCAATTTTTGGATGTTGAATTAAACCAAATTCATCAACTTTCATATTATATCTAGATTCATATATTTGATTTGCGATCTCTTCATATTTTTGCCCATGAAATGTATATTTATTTCCTTTAAATGGTTTCCCTAAACCACATTTCTTATTTATTATTTGATTTCTACTAGTATATTTTGAATATCCTAATACTGCTCCAATATCTGATGCTGTTAACATATTTTTTCTTATTTCAAACCATTCTTTACTTAATTGTTCTGGTTGATTTAATTTTTTTAAAAATTGTACTTTTTCTTTTAAAATTTTTTCTTTCATTTCTTTTAATCTTTTTATACTATTTTCATTTTGTTCTATTAATTTATTAATTCCATTAATTTTTGTATCATAAAAATTATAATGTTCTTGAACTTTTTCTTTATTTTTTTTTTTTAAAATTTTTTCTTTCATTTCTGTAAATTTTTTAAAAAATAATATATAATTAATTTCTTCTTCTTCATTTTCTGTATTATATTTTTCATAAAACTTTATTATATTTTCATAAGTTAGTTCTTCCATTTTCTATAATTATTTTTACATTATTAATAAATTTTAATTAATATTTATTTTTTTTCTTCTACAGCTTCTTCTTCTACAGCTTTTTCTGCTACATTACATTTTTTCACACCTGCTTTTTTTGCTTTTTCAAAATATTTTTTATCTGCTGATAATGCAATTGAACCTAATAATCCAGGAACAATTAATGAAGATATAATAGAAATTGGATATTTTAATTTACCTAATTTTGATGAAGTCATTAATGGCATACCAATACCAATAAAGTTAATAATAGTTAAAAATGCTAAACCATATGCCCATTTTTTATCAGCTAAATACCATTTAGTTTCTCCTTCTAATTCTTTTGGTAATGCTGCATTTACTTTTTCTTTTAATTGTTCTCTATCTTTTAATGGATCAAGATTAAATCCTATTCCCATTGAACCCATTGTAAGTAATCCTAATGTAGCACATACATATATTAATTTAGTTCCAAGTGTATCTGCCATTGAAGATCCAGGTTTTATATTTGCTGTACCTGCATTTCCTGGTACATTAGCAACTAAATATACTATTCCAGCTACAGTAGTTATAAGTTTAATAGTTGGAATTGGTATTACATCTTCTTTTGTTGCAGTATTTGGTGGATAAGCCCAATTAAATCTAGTATCATTAGTATAAGCCATAAATGTTGCAAATGCTACTATAGATTGTAAGATATTATCAAAATTATTAGTAAGAACATCTCTATAACCACTTCCAAATGGTAATTTCATTTTTTTGACTCTTTGAGTTAATGGATCTGCAATAATTTGAAATACATCAATAAGACATCCACTAATAAACATATCTAAAAATACTGTAAGTAAATATCTGAAAAATGAACCAGTTGTTAAACTTCCTAAACCATATCGTATTTGCCATGCTTTACTTTCAAAAGAATATCCATCATCTCCACCAATCATTTGATCTCCCATATAACCAATTACTGCTGCATAGATAAAACCAAAAGCAACTAATAATATTTTTTCAGATGGTTGTTGTGATTTAAGTATCATTTGAATTCCTGCCATAAACATTAAAGATAATGATACTAATTGTCCACGATCAGCTGATCTTCTTGATTTTTCTGCTGGATCATCACATTTATCTGTTTTAAAATTTTTTTTATTTGCTGCTAATTTTGGTATAAAAATTCCCATTCCAATTAATCCGATTATTGGAAATGATAAATAAATTAATTCAGGAATCATTTTTTTTTTTTATATAATTACAAAATATTTTAATCTATATATTTTTTAATTAATATCTGCTATAAATATATCATCTTGACTATCTTCTGAATCTTTTCTTTTATAATTATATAAACATTTTTTATAACAATTATTAAATAATAATATTAATGTTGTAAATAAAGATCCCAATAATCCTAATTCCCACATATCTCCTCCAACTGCCATCCCTATTGCTGTTGCTACCCATAAACTTGCAGCAGTATTAATACCTTTTACAAAATTATCTGATTTATATACTGTCGCTGATCCTAAAAAACCCATACCAGATACTATTTGAGCAGCTATTCTTGTAATATCTCCTTCATTATTTTGTTGTTGTATTTTTATTGATAATATTGTAAACATACATGATCCAATTCCTAATAACATATGTGTTGTTATTCCTCCAGGATGTGATCGAAATTCTCTTTCAATTGAAGGAATAAATGTCAATAGTATAGTAATACTCATTTTAATTAATGATTCATAAAATAATTTCATATTGAAGTTATTTTATAATTTTTTTAAATTTTAATTAAAAATATATATCACATCCTTATTCCTGGCAATCGACGGCATCAATCAATGTATTTGCTAATATATCCACGGGATCAATCAATACAACTCCAAACAGCTTCTTTTCATGCAACACAATGGGTATTTCTGTACATCCCAAGATAGCCGCTGTGGCTCCCTTTGCATACAACATCTTTACATATTTTTCAAAGTTTGCTCTAACTCTGGATGATGCTAAGGATAATGTCTTGATTCCATCCTGTTTGTTATAGATACATTCATGAAGTTCATCCTGATATTCTTGGTCAATTTCAATGATTTCTAGATTGAATTTATTGATCGCAATCTCCAAATATAAATGAGTATTCCTTGTTCCAGTAGTACTCATTAATCCAACCTTGTTTATTCCTAATTCTTGTTTTATGAATAAAAGTGTTAACTCAACCATATGATGAATATATAAATATCCAGGAATTGATTGTTTGATTGATGGCATCTTTTGGTGTTCTATCTTATGTTGTTTACATATTTCCATATTGATTCTCTTAATTTCTTTCATAAACTCATTAAAGATAATAGGAGAATGGAAGGTATTGCATGTCACTACAACCAAAGCATTCGTATTTAAGGATGAAGCCGTTGCACTCAATGCTTGGGCGACTTTGCCCATTCCAATCCCAGGATTCTTTATCGTTGGTTCTTTGTTCTTTGTCATTTGAAGTTCCAATAAATAAGAGGTACGGTCTCCGATATATTGGGGCAATGATAAATGAACAATATCTAAGTGTTCTTGGTCTCTCTTTACATTTGTTTTGTTAATTATCTTTGTATGGAGTAATATTCCCGCCATAGGGCCAACTCCACCGAGTATACCGATAATAGGTCGGATTGTGATTTCGGAGTTTCCCTTCATGAATTATTTGTTTGAAGTTATTTTATAATTTTTTTAAATTTTAATTTTTTTATAAGTCAATAACTATTTCTTCTATAATATCTTCACATAAATCATTTATAATTTCTTCTTGAATATTTTTCATTTCCACTAAACATTTATGATTAAAATTATTTGTTTGTATTAATTTTTCTTCAACATTTTTTTTATTAATAGAAATAGATACATCATCTGAATATTCTAAATTAATTTTTTCTGTTTGTATCATTTTTTTTTGATTATAAACTTCTTGAGTTTGTATTGATTTTGTATTAACTTTATTAGTTTGTGTAGATTGTTCACAAGTAATTTTGATTTTAATATTTTTATCACTTTGTACTTCTTGATTTTTATGTTCAACTCTAAATAGATTACAATCTATTTTTTTTAAATCTAAAACTGTTTTATTATCAATAAACTCTTTATATAATTTATTTAATTGAATTTTTAATACATCTTTCATAATAATTTTATTTCTTTTATATTCTAATAATGTATATTCAAAACGATCTATTAATGGTTTTGGTATTGTATGCATATTTTTATTTATAATCATATCATTATATTTTCCATATTCAATATCATTTTGATTATATATTTGATCATCTAAAAATAACCACCACATTTTTTTATAAAAATCTTCTTTTATAATTTCAGATGGTGTATTTTTATAAAAGAAAATATATCTCCAATTAATATAATTTTTATAAATATGTAAATCATCTAAAGTAAAATTATAATATTCACTTAATATATCCCATTCTAAATCATCTTTAAATTTATCTAAATGTTTTGTTGTTAAATTTTTATTTAAAGATAAATCATGAAAATTAATATAATCTTTAAAATATGAAATAAATTTAATTGTTAAATTATCATTTAAACTAATGTAATTCCAATTTAATTTTAATTTTAATACATCTATATTCAAAT
>UINC01002619.1_pt1 | contig 10210 bp, 8 predicted proteins | sample 5385821 | NCBI WGS metagenome assembly UINC01 (sample SAMEA4666929, study PRJEB26691) | marine metagenome | isolation source: Pacific Ocean | place: Pacific Ocean | collected 2011-10-13
GAATATTAATTGAATTATAGTCCCGCAAGCAAAAGAACCTGGTAAAGCGGGTATTTAATGAGTATTACCATAGTTTTTAAGCATCACCGCTACAGAATCAAGGTTCCCGTCATTTACCGCGGGACTGAGCCCCAGGATGTCAGCGATAACGTTATAAGTGTGAATGTTCTGAAATGAGTTTATTACCAAACCTTCCTTTAATGCAGGCCCACTGGCGATGAAAGATCCGTGCATGGATTTATAGGCAGGATCATAGCCGTGAGTACCGCCTGTATTCGCATCAGGATGATTATCAAAGTAGCTGTGAGAGGTGATGGACCAGCCCTCATCGGCCAGGCAGATAATGGGCGGGATCCGGCGGTGGCTGTTGAAATGAAGGCGCTCCGGGATGTCTTCTTTGCGATAAACTGCCATATTTGGATGCACGCCAATAAGTGAGTTGTAAATAGAATCCACCCAGCTTTCAACAGGCAGGACCATGCCCACAGGCGACCATTCAATTATCCGGATGCTGTCACTGTAAACATTAATGTAGTCATCGAGAAAGATAACTCTGTCACGGCTGAGTCCTGCCATACCATGATCCGAAGTGATTATAATATTTACATCATCTAAAACTTCACGCGCGTCCAATCCTTCAGTAAGCATTCCTATATAACCATCCAACTCCTGTATAACAGAGTTCATCTCTGTTCCATCTGGTCCATATTGGTGACCCCAAGTGTCAGCATCACTGAAATAAAGTGTCATAAAAACTGGACGTTTACTGCTAGGCAAATCAATCCAATCAAGAATTTTTTGAATGCGATCTTCATTAGGAATGTCACCATCATATTCACCATAGTGAGTAGGCCTTGTTCCATTAATCTCTGCCTCTGAACCGGGCCAAAAATATGTACCTGCCACCAGACCTTGATTTTCCGCTGTCACCCAGATGGGTTCTGCCTCATACCATCGACTTTCGGTTACCGGTTCGCTATTTTCCCCAATATAGTATTCTGCATCCCACTCTTCATCGTACATACTGTTGGAAATAATGCCGTGATTTTCAGGATAGCAGCCGGTGACAACGGAAAGGTGATTCGGGAATGTTTTTGTTGGAAACACGGGTATGAAGGATTCTGCTCTCACGCCGTTTTCCGAGAGGTAATCGAGATGGGGAGTGTCGGTTCTATCCTGGTAGTCCCACCGGAACCCATCTAACGAAATAAGAATGACCGTCGGCGATAATTCAGTATGAACATCCTGGTCATTAGAGCATGCTGTAATACAGAGTGATAATAATAGAAATATTGACCGGAAATCAATCAATTTAGTTATAGTATTCACTCCTATCCCAGTTAGAGTACCTTTTATGTATATAAAAATCTACCACCGCCCCCGCAAACAAAAAACCCCGCTGCCTGGCGGAGGTCTTTCATTTCATTTTCTATTAAATTTTCCCATGCCTATAGCCGCACTAAACAACATCAATATCTACTATAATATAACCGGCAATGGTGCCCCCATATTGTTTTTACATGGATTGGGATCTCAAGGACTGGACTGGGAACCGCAAAGTGCATTTTTCCAAGCAGCTTATCAATGTATTCTCCCGGATATGCGCGGGCATGGCCAATCGGACAAACCTGATGAAATATATACTATTCATCAAATGGCGGACGACATAATTAAGCTGCTAGTCGCTCTTCATACAACTTCGGTTCATATTGTCAGTATTTCCATGGGCGGTTCTGTCGCTTTTCAGTTGGCTGATGCACGGCCCGACCTTGTACAAAGTATGGTTATTATTAACTCTGTATCAGATTGGAGAATGAAAACCTTAAAAGATAAACTCAAGTTATGGCAAAGGATGATGATCGTCCGTTTTATGGGTATGAGAAAAATGGGTGCAGTACTCGCGGCCAGACTGCTGCCAAAACCGGAGCATGAGTCTTTGAGAGAAGAGTTTATTGAAAAATGGGCCTTGAATGATACCGAGGCTTACCTGAACAGTTTGAAAGCATTAACGAAGTGGTCTTTGCCCGCGAAAAGATTAGCTGCAATAACAACACCGACACTGTTCATTGTTTCTGACAATGATTATTCTCCAATCGAAAAAAAGAGGAAAATTGTTTCTCAAATACAAAATGCAAAACTCGTTGTCATTGAAGATGCCCGTCACGCAGTGACAGTTGAATATCCAGAAAAGGTCAATAAAGCCATAGAGACGTTTTTGAACCACTTAGATTAGTTAAACTGCACTTTATTTAAACCTGTTTCCAATAATGCCATTGTGGGTTTGACTAAGAAAATATTCAGGATTTATCTGGTCCATTTGTATAAGACTTTGCCGCCTATGATGGTGTAAACAATTTCAGCTTCAACAATCTCATCTTCCGGTACGGTCATTATATCTTTTGAAAGAACAGTAATATCAGCAAGTTTACCGGGAGTGATAGAACCTTTGAGATCTTCCTCAAAAGCAGCGAAGGCGTTATTGATTGTATATGATCGCAGTGCCTGTTCCCGGGTCAGCCGCTGTTCCGGCTGAAAAATATTTCCGTCAGGAAGTTCCCTGGTGACTGAACAGTGAAAACTGGCGATAGGACTTATCTCTTCCACCGGCGGATCAGTACCATTCATGATCAGTGCACCGGATTCAGCCATGGACCGAAAAACATAACCCCGTTCTTTTGTACGCTCCACTCCCAGGCGGTCCACCACCCAGGGGCCGTCAGAACAGGCAAAGATGCCCTGTATCCCGGGAATCACTCCCAGGGCCGTGTACCGGGGCAGGTCATCAGGATGGGTGACCTGGGCATGTTCTATGCGCCATCGCAGGTCCTTTTTTTCTGGATAGACGGCAAACTGTTCTTCGTAAATATTGAACAATTCCCGCGCCGCCCGGTCTCCGATACCCTGAATGGCCAATTGATAATCATGCTTCATGGCCAGTTCCGCTGAATGCCGGATCTCCGGAACAGGCGTTACATTCAATCCAAAACTGCCGGGGCGGTCTGTATAAGATTCAAGCAGCCAGCCTCCATGAGTGCCAAGGGCGCCGTCCAGGACCTTCTCTCCAATACAGCGGATGGTAAGAAAATTATTTCCATAATCCACCAGACGGTAATCTGCCAGTTTTTCTGCCATTTCAACGGCAGGTTCCTGGATGGCCATGTAAAGACGAATCGGCAGGCTGCCTTCTGCAGCCATCATCTTCAGGTGGTCAAGCTCTTCCCAGGTTGAGCCCATATCCTGAAAACTTGTAATGCCATTTTCGATAGCATTTTGAGCTGCCAGTATCACCTGCTGGCGCATATTCACTTCAACCTCTTCTGGGGAACGCTGGGTCTGATAAGTTTTCAGGGCATCCCGCGCAGGCTGGGCCGCGTATTCTCTGAGCATGCCAGTGGGTTCCTCATTTTCATCTCTGACTATTTCACCCCCGGGAGGGTCAATTGATCTTCTGGATATACCTGCCGCCTGCATTGCTGCCTGATTGACAAATACACCATGACCGCTGGTGTGACTAAGGAATACAGGATTCTGCGGACTCACGGCACTCAGTTTATGGTGGGTGGGCAATCCTTCCACATTGGGCTCCGGCTTCGTATTCCATTTATCCTGGTGCCAGCCCCGTCCAACGATCCAGGTTCCGGGCTTCTTTTTTTCTGCTTCCGCTGCTACCAGTGCAATAATAGCTTCCCAGTTCTCTGCATACCGCAACTCCAATTCCATCAATGAGGCCCCCAAGGAATAAAAGTGACCATGCCCTTCGATAAATCCCGGGATGGCCAGCATCCCTTTCAAGTCTATCACCTTTGTTTTTTCCCCGGTGTAACGCCGCATTTCACGATCGGTCCCGACCGCGGTAATCCTGTCTCCTTTTACTGCCAAAGCTGAAACCTGGGGCCATTGATCATCCATTGTTACGATCCTGCCGTTACGAAGTACCAGGTCGGCTGATCCATCGGGTCCCCGACAGGCAATAGATGTAAATATACCTGTAACTGTTATAATAAAAGACAGGAACCCTTTTCTCACAAAGCCAGGATAACTTGAATAATAATAATTCATTTCACGCTCATTTATATTCCTAACCCATATGGAAATCTACTACTACTCCGCCAATGCCCAACAAGTTGGTGGGGCTTTCTTCTGAAGGTAAACTATATTTATTCTTTACCAGTTTGGCTTGTACCGGACCCGCCCATTACAGGGGACCAATGGGATGTGCGGGTTTTCCATTCTTTACCTTCTTTTACAAAGGATTGACTGACCCGTGTTAAATAATGACCCACGGCTTCGGCTCCTTTTGGTTTCAGGTACCCTTCTGAGTAATACATTGCCACCGCAGCCTTTCCAGGGGCAAGGACAACAACTTCGATATGCTTGGGTGTGATATTAACGGCATCGTACGTTTCTGGACGTCCTGATGGATCTATTGTATTCAGTAATCCACCGCTTGACCAGAATTCCAAAGCACCGTTCTTGGAATAATCGTTTAGCGTTTTCTTCATTTTATTCAAATGTTTAAAACTATCAATGATCCTTTGTTTTACATCTTCAGCATCGCCCGCCATTGACAATGAACTGGCAATTGCGATCACCGTGATTATTTGAATCAACTTTTTCATTTTATCTCCTTTTTATCAGTATGGATAACAGAATCTACCACCTCACCCACAAACAACAAACCCCGCCCAGGGTGGAGTTTGATAGTTATTCCTGACACTTTAAGCTACAGACTAAACACGGTCTAACTAATTATTATCGCACACAAATCCTTTCCATTTCCGCATATAATCAATAAAAACATCACTCAGATCTGCTTCCCTGAGCTGCTCAGCGGTGAAAGGAGCCCGTGGTGGGTTATAGTTTTCTTGAGAAAGATTTTCAGCCCATTCGGGATGAGGTATTCCAACCCGCGCTACTCCAATGAGATCAGCACCCTGATTCATTAATTTCTGAGCATCTGCTGTAGACCAGACACTCCCCGTACTGATAATGGGAGGCAAATCATTAATACTCCGGGTAAACCACTCGGTCAATGTCCTGGGGTCATCAGGATACTCTTTTGAATTTGCGAATACGTCCCAGCATGAAAGGTGTATAAAATCTACTCCTTCATCTCTAAGAGAACAGGCAAGGTTAATACTATCATCCAGGTTTATTCCCATATTACTGATCTCGGGAGAGATTCGAGCACCCACAATAAATGAATCTGGAACATTTTCTTTTATGGAACGATATATCTCGATCAAAAATCTAGACCTGCCTTTTAACCCGCCTCCCCATTCATCCGTCCGCATGTTTGTCTTTGTACCCAAAAACTGTGATATAAGATACCCATGAGCTCCATGCAGCTCAATACCATCAAAACCTGAATTAACACAGCGAACAGCCGCGGAAGTAAAATCCTGGATGATCCTTTCTATATCTTTTCCAGATGCAGAGCGGGCAAAGCCACTCTCTGACTCATCGCAACGGACCCTGCTGGCCGATACAGGTTCTCTTCCTGTCAAATGCTGCGGAGCACGCATTCCGCCATGATATAATTGTGCGAAAACCAGGCTGTCATGAGTATGAATTGAATCTGTCAGTGTAGTTAGATTATGGATGTGTACATCATCAAATACACCGAGTTCTCCTGCCCATCCCTGGCCATCTTTGGAAACATGTGCAGCTGCAGTTGTAATGATCCCAAAACCGCCTTCAGCACGACGAGTTAGCCACCTAATCTCATTATCAGAAAGAGTGCCGTCAGAATGACTCTGTTTATTTGTCATTGCGGCTAGTACAGCACGGTTACGTGCACTATGCCCTGTACGATTAAACAAATATGAATCGGATGAGTTAGTAATTTTATGTTGGACCATTCTCAAATCTACCTACCTCCCCCACAAACAAAAAACCCCGGGTGACCGGGGCTTGAAGATACGAGAAGGGTAAACAGCTACATATTTATTAGAAATAGGAATATTGTTTTCATAGGTTCCCTAACTCTATTATCATCTCAAAATTTTATACCCACTCAACTCAGGTTTAATTGTGGATAATAATAATCTACGATTTATTATTGGGAATAGAATTAATCACATTCTTCTGTATTTCCATCTACATCCCAACATTTTTCAAATATCAATATTTTACCGTTATAGGTCCCCTCGTACCACACTTTTCCATTATCGTGCCAGCCAGTTGTAAATCCTTCTTTTTTACCATCGATGTAAGTTAATTCAATCTGCTTCTGACCATTTTCATAAAAAATAACCCATAATCCTTCTTTTTTACCATCTTTGTAAGCGCCTTCTTCAATTATCTTACCATCTTTTGAAATAGTTACACCTATTCCATGCTTTTTACCATTCTTCCATTCACCTTTATACTTATCACCATTAGGGTAAATCAAGGAACCTGGGCCATTACTTTTTCCATCTTTCCATTGGCCTATATACTTATCACCATTAGCATAAATGATAGTGGTATCTTTCTTATGTTTTTCTGAATCCCAATCAGGTTTTACAGGGATTAATTGCTGTTCTGGTAATTTTTCAGCTATCCATTCAGTTTCAAATTCACTGCCATCAATTGAAATTACTACACCTTCACCATGATATTTACCAACGAACTTCCATTTTAATATTCCCTGTCCATTACTATTACCATTTTCCCATTTGCCTATATATTTATCACCATTAGAAAAGACAATGGTCGTATCTTTTTTATATTTTTCAGGTACTCCATAATTTTTTATTGGCACTAACTTTTCTTCTACTAATCTACCATCTAGCCATTTAGTTTCAAATTGACCACCATATTTTGAAATTGTTACACCTATACCATGCTTTTTATCATTTTTCCAGTCACCTTCATACTTATCACCATTAGAATATAACAATATGCCTGAACCATTTCTTTTCCCATTCGACCAATATCCATCGTATATATCTCCATTGGTAAAAAAATATTGCCCTTTGCCATTTTTTTTATTTTTTTCCCATTCGCCAATATATTTTGCACCATTATCGTAAACATAAACGCCAAATCCATGTTTTTTACCTTTAGCATAATCACCTTCATAGTAAGATCCATCATTAAGGGTCATTTTCCCTTTTCCATGTTTATAACCATTTAACCAGTTACCTTCATACCTCTGACTATATGAGAGCGACTCAAAAAATACTAAGGTCGAAATAATTATATAAAATGTTCTCATTTACTATTTAAATATGAATAAATAAGTTTTGATTTTATTACCAAAATATTCAAAGCATTAGTGTTATAACAATTTTTTGTTCTCCAAACTCGGACTGGGATTATCGCAATGAATTCCACCGGAAGAAGAGCACAGATAAGTAATTTGTGTAAAATTTTCAGTAATCAGTTCTTATCATCTATTATTATTGAACGGGCTTCATCATAGCTGGGCCATTTAGCCGATTCTTCTTTTGTAAGTTCTAAACGAAGCGTCCCCATTAATAAGTCACCAAGGGGCAATAAAAAGTTAGTGTTGGCATCGTTATCAATATGGTGAATATAGTGATGATGATCAAGAAACCAGAACCACCTGAAATATTCCAGCCGGCTCATTCCGGTATGGTGAACCGCATCATGAATTCTGATAAAGAGATAGATAAACACCGCGGCTGCTGTAGCCATTAATGCTGTGAACCAGATGTTGGCCGTTGCCAGCCATGCTAAAAGAATAATAGGTGCGGTAATCAGGCTGTAGAAAGCTGCGTGTGACGCTGTTGTCAGGACACTGGTAAGAGTGGTTTGGCACAGCTTAGTCTTATCGGCAGCAAAGACAGAAGGACGTTTAATTTGACCCGAATGTAAATAGCGATCTGGGGGAACGTGGACCCAATGATGAGCCTTATGGTGCAGTTCTGTTGCTATCCGGATCAGAGGCAGGCGATTACCTTTGTGCATAGCAAAACGGTGCACAGACCATTCGACGATTGTAGCAATGAGGAAAGCAGAAATAACGCCTGCAAGCGATGAAAAAACTATGACGTCGATTGAAGACTGATTAGCAATTGAGCTTGCAGCCAGAAAAATCGGGACATTTACAACTATTACCCCTGTGAGAACTGTAACGATTCGTAAAAAACTTGGTTTCCTACTTTTTAGCATTTTGTATGGTATTTATTTAATTATGTATTAATCGATTAATAATATTACTACCAAAATTTTCTATATATCCACAAACAAAAAAACCACGGGTGTGGGGTATAAAGGGTATAAAAAATATTTGCGTAGAAAAAGTTCCCGCAGCTGGCAGGCTGCTGCAATCATTGACAGCCGGCCTCAAAATACCAGTTACAATCACAATCATTCCCGGCCTCATCCCAACAATACTGATAAACCTGTTGTCCTCCTTCATGCTGTATTTCATATTTTTTTTGACCATTCATATACCATCCGATCCACAGTCCGCTCCACTGATCTTTTGCATACCGGTTCATATATATTTTTTGACCATTCTCATACCATTCCATCCACAGACCATCTTTTTTCCCTTCATAATACCTATATTCAAATGCCTTCTGCCCGCCGTAATACCATTTGATGTGTTTCCCATGTTCCCGGCCCTTAGAATAGGTTCCTTCGTATAATTTTTCCCCCGTTTCGTACCATTCAGTCCATACACCGTGGCGCTGCCCGTTCTTGTAAGTGATTTCATCTGATTTTTGTCCGTTTGGGTACCATTCTGACCACTTCTCTTCCGGTTGGCCTTCACGATAATAACCACTGTTCTTCATGGTGCCGTCATCATACCATTCTTGATACCGGCCGTTCATCAACCCATGGTTGTATTCACATTCTAATATCTTTTTGCCTGTCTTTTTTGATCGTTCAGACATAATCCCGGTAAAAGGCTTTACTTGATTTTTCTGGAACCAGCGGTCACCTCGTTTTATAAGTTGACCAATATCTGCCTGATTCTGAGGAACGCCTATGTCAATTCGAGCATTGATATCCATATTGGATTGCCCCCAGGATATTTCAATAAACAAAGTCAGTATAATGCAGATAATCATACTAAACCTCCACAAATAAATAATCCCGGATGACCGGGGCTTGATGTTATGAATAGGGTAGAACTATTTCAGCAGTACCATCTTCTTAGTCTGCCTGAACTGCCCTGCCTCAATCGTATAAAGATACAGCCCCGCTGAAACTGGTGCACCTTTATCATTGGTAGCATTCCAGCGCACTGATTTAAAGCCAGCAGTTTGCTGACTGCTGACCAGTGTGCTGACCTGTCCGCCGATCATATCATAGATGGTGATATTGACATTCTCATCTTCTGGTAATTCATATCGTAGTGTTGTCACTGGATTAAATGGATTCGGGTGGTTTTGATGGACTTTATAGACTGTTGGGATTTCATCACCGTTGGCGATACCCACCCACTCCAACGTCACAAAAATGACATTAGAGTAATCAGTCCAAAAACCACTAACATAAGCAGCAACCCTGTAGAAATACTCTGTATTGAACTCAAGACTATTATCAGTATAATTATTATTCATTAAATTGTTTGTTTCAACATTTTCTGTAAAGAGTGAATCGGTAGATCGTTCTAATTTATAATATTGAACGTTTTCTATTGAATCCCAATATAAAATAACCAATGAACTTTCAATAGTGTATTGTAATCCTGTTACGGCTAAATAAAATTCAAAGGCTCCCATATCTGGGGCTGTACCAAAATAATCGGTGATATCTTCATCTCCATCTAAATCTGCTGTTCCCGCATCAATACAGGGTGAACCCTGTTGTAACGAAAAGTCGCCATTATCCGGATCCGTAAAAAACGGGTCAGAATCAATATTTTCTTCACCTTCCCATCCATCTTGTATATCACTATAGGTAATCGTCGGTGTTCCAAATCCCTGAATTTGATCTGGATCATTGCCCCATATAATTGAATTAGTTAGTATGGCATTGGTATTTGCCCCCACCATTAAAGCGCCACCAAGAGTTGTAGCAGTATTCCCGCTAACTGTCAAATTTATTAATGCGGCATCGGTATTGATAATGCACATCCCTCCACCCCAATAGGCTGTATTATCAGTTACACTGATTTTTGTCAACGTCGCTTCCGAATTATTAATTATTATTCCTCCACCGCATGATTCATCAACGATGCAATAGTTGCCTCTAACTGTTACATCCGTCACTGATGCAACCGATGTAAATATCATTAATCCGCCAC
>UINC01001657.1_pt2 | contig 10196 bp, 7 predicted proteins | sample 5385821 | NCBI WGS metagenome assembly UINC01 (sample SAMEA4666929, study PRJEB26691) | marine metagenome | isolation source: Pacific Ocean | place: Pacific Ocean | collected 2011-10-13
TCAAATAACTTATCAGAATTACTCTCCGTTGAAAGAGCAATACCAATCTCATTCAAACGATGAATTCTTTCTTTTAGAGCACTTACTGTATTTTCGTCATTCATCTTGAGTAATAAGAATATTTATCTGGTGAACATTTACACATTGAACAAATGTACAGTAACAGCTACAAACGGGCAATATCTCATTCAACAAAATACTTTACTTAAGACGAAGCTATTAAAACCATAATTTTAAGTATGGATCAGATAAATGAAACCACTATTTCAGATCTCTATGATCTGGCAAAACAAAATAAGATCGATATAGATGGTCTTCATGCGGTGCTTGATAAAATTCTTTCATCTAACCCTGATCAGAAAACCGTACATGACTTCTTAGAATGTTTCCACCTACCGGCGGTCAATAGAATAATTTTTGAAGACGATGCCACGGATTATTGGTGTGATAAAATTACGGGATTGATAGAAAAATACCAGTATCATGTTGGACACCTTATAAAGCAAAGAGTTTCTCATTATGATAAAAAGTCTCTTTTTATTTCTATTGTAGGTGATTCTGTAAAATCAATTTCTTATAGTAAGGTATGGCATGACCTTGTCCAAATTGGCAGGGCTCTGGAGATGCTACCAAATGAAGAGAAAGATCCAATCATTGGTTTGCTTTCAAACAATCAATATAAGAGTGCTATCCTGGATCTTTCCTGTCTATCATTCGGATTTCGTATTGTACCTATCCCACTCAATGCTACTGCTGAACATCTTTTTCATATTCTTAATGAAGCAGAGATAACACATCTTTTCGTTGGTGGAGAAAAAGGTGTCCTGCTATGGAATAAGATATCCAATGAGCTTGATATATCTGTTATTGATCTGAATGAGATCAACACCCTGAAAGGAAACGTAATATCCTGGGAAACATTCCAGGACCTATCAGATAAAAATGAAAACGCTGATATGGACCATTTATTGAATAATCAAGACATGAACTGGCCCATAACTATCATGTATACATCTGGTTCGACTGATCAGCCAAAGGGAGTCATATTTAATCAAGTGAACCTGATGTCAAAACGATTCGCACGAGCAATCGCCTTGCCCTCATTCTCCTCATCGGACATATTTTTATGCTATTTGCCCTTATTTCACACTTTCGGTCGTTATTTTGAGTTACTTGGTTCCATTTTCTGGGGAGCAACCTATGCCTTTGCGGAATCACCTGCATTCAACTCGCTATTAAAGGACTTTCAACTGGTTCGACCAAGTATATTCATTAGTATACCAAAACGCTGGGTTCAATTATACGAATACCTGGAAGGTAAGATCGAACTTGATTCCGCTTCTGACAGAATAATCCATCAGAGATTAAGTGATATCACTGGGGGTCAATTACAATGGGGATTATCCGCTGCAGGATATTTAGACCCAGATATATTTAAGTTTTTTCAGCAGCATGGTATTCAATTACTTAGTGGTTATGGTATGACGGAAGCAACCGGTGGTATCACTATGACGCAGCCGGGGAAATATATTGAGAATTCCGTTGGAATATCACTTCCGGGCATATATCTGAAACTGGCTGATGATGGAGAACTTCTCATGCAAGGATCATATGTCTCAAATGGATTTTATAAGAATGACGATTCAAAATCCTTTAGGGACGGATGGTTCCATAGTGGGGATATTTTTGAAAAAAAAGATAATCATTATTTTATTGTAGATAGAAAAAAAGATATATATAAAAATACTCGCGGGCAGACCATCGCACCACAAAAGATCGAGAATCTCTTCCAGGATTTTGATTCAGTAAAATCTGTTTTCCTTATCGGTGACCAGCGGGAGTTCAATACAGTACTTATTTACCCCGATAACAATAATATCCCATTAGATCATAATAATTTAAACAGCCAGAATATTCGTGAATTTTTCAGCGCAATGCTGGTATCGGTAAACAGTTTCCTATCACCCTTTGAACGTATCGTGAATTTTGCGGTTATTGATCGAGATTTTAGTATTGATAAGGGTGATCTGACCCAAAAGGGAACATTCAATAGGAAGAATGTTTTAAAAAAATTTTCAGATATAATTGAACCTATGTACGCACGAGACTATGTTAGCTTATACTCAGGCACAAAAGAAATAAGATTTCCCAATTGGTTGGTTCGAGAAAAAGGAACCGTAAAAACAAATCTGAGGTGGGACGGGAATAAAATTGCCATAGAAGGCCAAGACCAAACGCTAAGAATAAAATGGAACGGTTCAGATCTAATAGTGGGCGAATTCAGTTATTATATTGACTCTCAAATCTTGGACCTACAATCATTCGCAAATTCTCCAAATCTTTGGTTAGGAAATAATGAGTTCACATTATTTGCATCGGAAGCGATATTCAGGATCAAAGATCCTGATCCGAATTCAGATATTCGAATAAGAATACTTCCTGATTCGTTCGCATTATCTAAGACCCATAAAGTAAATAATGATAATAACACTAATTTGTTAGAGCAGATCCATCATACAATCCGCTCTTATCTTTCAAATGACCAAACTTTTTATGACTCTTTAAAAGATATACTAAACCGCGATACCATTGAATGGTCTGATGTGATCTTAGATACATTGTTACAGTACCAGGAACATCCGGATCCACATTTCAGATTAAAAATGCTCGATGCTATTGCTCCTATTCTATCGGGTGAATTTTTTGTAGGTCTACTAGAAAAAACTTTCCACTACTTCCGAGAAAAGAGTACAGAAAAGGGATTACCATTTGATATAAGCCGATTAACAGAATCACAGTATCGTTCCCTCATTGGTACGCTTAAGAACGCACATGAAAAGGTGGATGACCTGGACCGATCCGATTCAGAATTTTTTCAAACAGTGTTATACATAATATCAGACTATGGTGTGATACATCCTACTCAATTCATCTGGGGCAGATCGGAGCTGGTCTGGTGGCAACTCTCGGATGCTCCAAAACCTATATCCTCAGCTGCGCAAAAAGCATACTATAATTTGATTAACGGGTTTCGAACATGGATCGGACCTAATACATCCATCACGGTTGATAGAGAAACAGGTGATGAATATTCGTGGGAGGACGTTATCTCATTCGATGATAATGTGCGGACAAGGCATCAAAAGGTACTTTTAGAAGCAATAGGTCAAACAGCATTAATTCGAGAAGCGATATTTATTTTTTCTTCTAATTGTTTGATCCAATTAGCTGATATCTCTCAAAACGGCGTTTGGATTACACATTTGGGAACAAAACATGGGAAGAGTGTATTTCGTGTATTGATACAGACCTTAACATTAGGAACACATAACATTGTCATAAATCTGAACGAAGACCTTGATAGGAATTTTATAGAAGATGAGATCCGTTGGCTCATTCTAATGGGATCCGGTTTTAGTGACAACCAGTTAGTTGAGAATTTTGGCGGATATTGGCCCGAACATCAATTGTATACTGAAGAGTATATACCTGGTGAAACCCTCATACAATACCTAGAGCGAAATAAGACTGAAATAATGAAAGAAACTGCCCTAGACCGATGGCAAATGCGATGGTTGCATTTCATATGGAACGGAATACAGGCTTACTTGGAATTCTGGAGTCGGACTAATTTCAAGTTAGGAATTCAACCACCGATACCAGATAATCTTATCATTCCTCAACATGATTATACTACTGGGACCCGTCTCATTTCCATATCAGGGCGACGACTGATCAAGTCCGTGGGTGAATATTTTCTGGATCTTTTCACGCTTTTTATAGCTAAAACAGAGTCACAGTTCCCCGGATTAAAGCATATGGCTGATTGGGAAATGATATTCACTGCTACCCTTCAGGCGGCGAAAGTAAAAAGAGGTATCTTGCTGTTGGAAGAGCTGGAAAAGGATCTTAACAACCGTAGGCTAAAGAAACAATTCCGTGAAATAGGGCTTACAAAGAACCGAATAATTAATTATATAAAAGAGTTCAACAATCTTGGCGTTTTGACAAAGCCAGTTATTTTTGCTGCTTTAAGGTACGAACGCTGGCTCAATCTAAATCCAGGAGCTACTTACCAAGCCAGGGCATCGATCTTAAAAGAGCTCTATCATGATTATGATCTGAATATTTTACTTGAAGAATATCCTGAGACCCGTGTTCGATTTTTCATGATGACCTGTTTTAAAGATTCAGCTCCAGAATTGAAAAACAGTTTTCAATCTATTATCCAGGAAATGAGGCGCAAAGAATTGAGCCCATGGAATCTGGAAGACCGAATAGAAGATATTCAAAAAATGATATCGTTGACCGAAGAAGAAAAATATTTTCTTGCAAGAATGCTTTTCCCTCATGTTGACCCTGCAGATTATGTAGAACTTGTGAACACAGTTAAGGGTAATGATGAGAAACTAAATCTGGTATATAGAACAGAAGGTGGCGATGGTCAACTATATCATATCCGTCCTCCTTTTTTGCCAAAGGAAGTAGCTTATTTTCATTCACTTATGGCCAAAGAGAATCTATCCGGAACATTTAGGCATAGCCATGAATTCCTTCTCATTTTCAATTCGAGAAATAGACTGGTAGGCGGGTTATATTGGGACACTCCCAATCAGGCAAGAATCCATTTAGAATGGATCATTATTCGCAAGAGATATCGTCAGCTCCAATTGAGCAAACGATTAATGACAGAATTTTATCATCGTATGAAACAGCGTGGTAGCCAGATAATCACGGTCGGGTTTTACTTGGAAAGCTTTTTTTATAAACAAGGATTCAAGATCGATCGTGAATATGGTGGTCTAGTTAAAAAATTAAATTGATCTGGATAGAATAATTTTCATAATTGAAAACCATAAAGCATTAAATAAACAATAACACCCGTTACAGAAACATATAACCATAGAGGCAGGGTGATTCTTGCAATTCTCCGATGCTGAGACAATTGTGAATTCCAGCCCCGATAAAGTGTTATCATGGCTAATGGAAGAATTCCAGCCGCGAGCACAATATGGGAAATAAGAATAAAAAAATAGATCGTGGACCATTCTCCAGTATAAATCTTTGGCCCACTTTTAAACCAATGGTATATCACATAGCTAACAAGAAACAATGTAGATGTCCCAAAAGCGCTCAGCATAATTTTTTTATGAAGCTCTTGTTTCTTGTTTTTTATTAATGAAAAACCCCATAGAAGCAATAATGCCGTACCCACATTCAAAATAACATTTACTTTAGGCAAAGAAGACACATCTAAAGCACCTTCAACTCCACTCGGGCGCGGACCTATGATCAAAAACGCAATCACCATACTTAATACAGCAGACACTATATAAATGATCTTTAGCCAGAAACGATCTTTATCAATGATCTTCAAATATTATAATCAACCAGGATCAATCCTAGTAAACATGGTAAATACAATACAGATACCTTTAATAATAATTTTGCATTATTTATAGAATAATTTCTTATAAGAGGTAAACTGGCTGTCAAATAGATGATCCCAAATATCAAGGCACCCCATAGATATAGTGGTCCCAAGATCCCAGCAAAGACCGGCATTACCGATATAGGAATCAATAAGAATGCATGCCAAACGATCTGGCGATTTGTTCTTCTTCCATCATTTTCCAGAACGGGCAACATTTTGAACCCAGCTTTCATATAATCATCCTTACACATTAAAGCGATCGCATAAAAATGGGGATGCTGCCACAGAAAAAGGATAGCAAATAGGATCCAGGCTTCCAGATCAATATTTCCTGTTGCAGCAGCCCAGCCTCCCATTGGCGGTAATGCTCCCGGAACCGCACCAATGGTTGTATTTAACCAAGTGATCCGTTTTAAAGGAGTGTAAACAAAAATGTAAAGAAAAGCTGTGAGCAAGGCTAAAAATGCGGTTATCAGGTTAGCTGCCAATAATAAAATGGTCAGACCAAATAAGATCTGAACCAGGCCAAATGTCAAGGCAGTATTAGCACCAATGATCCCAGCCGGAATAGGACGAGAGCGTGTTCTTTCCATCAATATATCAAGATCCCGCTCAGTATAATGGTTCAGTGTTCCAGCACCACCCGAAACAATGGCTGTGCCAAAAAGGGTCAATATAAAGGGATAGGCCTGAACGACTCCTTCTCCACCAATGTAATATCCTAAAGCGGTAGATATAAGGATCATGAAGGTGATCTTGGGTTTGGTAAGCTCAATATAGGCTTGAAACATTGTTGCCGCAGGTTCAGGATGACGCTTCATTTCAAGAGTGCAATGCTTTCAAAAATAGATTTAAATGCATCCGCAAGATAGCCATACTTGCTTCATCCGTACCGTCATAATATTTCCGTATCTGTCCTTTAGAATCTATAAGAACGAACTTAACAGAATGTCCAACAGGCAGATCATCGGAAAATAACATGAAACCATCTCTGCTTAATTCTTTTATCGACCCTATATCGGACCGTATGAATTTCCAGCGTTCATCATTCACACCATTCGCAAACGCATAAGAAGATAGAACATCTTCTGTATCCGTATCAGGATCAACAGTTACCGAAACGAACTGAACATCAGAAATAGAGCTATATTTATTATAAAGATCCCTCATGTTGGATGCCATGATCGGGCACGGCCCTGTACAGCTTGTAAACATGAAATCCAGCACGGTGATCTTATCTTTAAGATCATTAACCGTAAAGGACTCACCATCATGTGTATTGAACTGAAAGTAGGGCAAGGATCTTATAACAGGTGGGAGCAAATGATTGGCTTGTTCGGCCTTTTTTATTACCCAAGCGGCTCCCATTGCTAATAATAGGATGAAGACCACAACCAAGGATATCGTATGAATGTTCCTCATCAGTTTAAACGAGACCTTTCCCAAACCATATATTGAACCACACTAATGCCCATTAATAGAGATGCGAACCACATATGAAATAACTGAATTAAGGGTTTAACATCAAGAAACACCAATGATTCTCCTAAGATTATTTGACTAATAATAATTACTAACATAGTATTTGTAGAGATGGACATCAGTCTTGAAGGATTAGAGCTCTCTATAATCAGTTTTTTTCTTAAATAATATCCTATGCCAATTAGTGAAGCACCCAGGATAGTATGCAGATATTTAAATGGTCCGAGCATATTTAAAAGAAAGGTGCTATCTACCAAAGGGTTTTCCTTACGTATAATTTCCAGTCCACCACGGATCTCAGTACCGATAATGATCTCAATGAAAATGATAAGACCTGTACCCATTATAGGCCACTTCAGGGTACCAGAATATTTGCTTGAGTGTTCAGTCTCTTTATGATCCAAATAATAAGCCTGCATCACAGCATAGATAAGAAGAACCACAATACATAGAGCTAATAGTAAATGGAGCGTGATCGTTAAAGGATTTAATACCGTATCGACCAGCACTCCACCAAGCCAACCTTCTATAAGTGTTAGAATGAACGCTCCAATCGTTGGAATCATTATTTTTGGTTCTTTTCTATGATAACGTATCGCCAGAAAACAAGTGATAGTGATCATGAGTCCAATGAAAACACCAAATAATCGATTGCAATATTCTATCCATGCTAATACAAAATTGAATTGGGCAGGATCAATGTGTGTTGGTAATTGCTCGATACTGATCGGTGGGATCCATCTGCCAAAACACTTTGGCCAATCAGGGCAACCCATTCCGGCACCGGCTACGCGAACCAACCCACCAATGAAAATAAGAAGATAGGTCATAAACAATGTAGTAAGAGAAAATCGAAAAAAATATCTCATAAAAAGCCGCTGAAATTATGGCATCACATTCTAACAAAGCTCAATACTTTTATCGGATTATCCGTGGTGACGATATTAATTTTCGACCCGAGTTTTTCAGGTAGAATACCATTAGTTAACCGGAATCACAGTAAACAATGTCAAAAGCCTTAAATCAGATCGAGCCAGGAACTGCCTGTACTATCAAGACCACAGGGGAAGAAGGTGAATTAAAGAGGATATTCTATTTTCCTACGAAATACGAAGTGGAATTGATTAACGGAAAGATCCATCATTACACATCACACGAAATCATTTTTGAGGGAGTGGAATATCCGCAGGTCAAATTAAAGAGCCCAGAAATACCTTTTGCTGGTATCGGGGATAAGTGGTCCTCCTGGCGACCGTTCACGGCACAAAGTGAGATCAGACAACATTTTTCCACGACCAAAGAGATCATGTGGAAAATGATCACAGATCTGGATACATATAATATATGGTTCGTAGGGATCCAGCGGGCACTACCAATTCTTAGTTCGGACCGCTATGTCCATCAGTTCTCCTTTGATAGGTTTATTACAGAACCAGGGGCATTCTTTAAAATTCGGCCTGCTTCCTTAGCACCTTATTTCAAGTGCAGGGTCATGACCACTGAGCATGAGAAAGAATTTGGATTTGAATTCAGGACCACACCACTTTATAAAGAATATATATCATTCAAGATCGAAGAATCTAAGAAAGGTGTTTGGGTCACATGTAGTAGAACCTCTAAGGGAGTCTTTTCTCTATTATCCCTGTACAACTGGAATGACCGTAAATCAAAGATCTTACAAACCCTATCCAGAATCACACCTGAGATCGACCTGGACCAAGGCAAAGGTGATTCAAGTACAGATAGCGGAACAGGTTCACAATGGGGCGGGTTTTCTTCGCGTGAAGATTACATCAATTACGCTACTAATATGGGCCTGAAAGGGGACATGGATATTATCAATTCTATTTCTGATAAACCTACCCGTGGCAAGGCAAAAGCTGCATTATTTCGTGCCAAACGTACCGGAGAGTTACCGCCGATGCCAGAAAAACCTAAAGAAGGAGCAGCGTCAGTACAGGACAGTAATGATATCAATTTAAGCGGTGAAAAGCTTATTGCATTTGTTGTTAATAAAGCTCTGGATGGTGATAAGGATCCTCTCAATGCAATAACAGATAAGGTCACCCGTGGTAAGGCAAAAGCGCTGATTTTGAAGATCAATCGTGGCTCAGAAGAACGACCGGAAATGCCCGAGCTTCCCATGAAAGTATCAGGAGCTGTTTCTGCTGCTTCAGAAGAAACCGAGAAAGAGCTCATGGACCGCCTTGTAGCCAAAGGTTTGGCTGGTGATATGGAAGAGGTCAATGCTCTGGATAGCAGGGTATTGCGAGGAAAGATCAAGGCTGCGATCATAAAAGCAAAACGAGCCAAGAATAATTGACTATGTCAGACAAGAAATTATCAGGAATCACTGTTACCCAACTGGTCTCAATGATCGCGTGTACGATCTTGCTCATTCTATATATTACTTTAGTGACCTGGGTACTATGAACCATGAACTTCGAATGGTTTACTTTTTCCTGGCTCATGGAACATTTGGAATGGGCTGTTGGACTACTAATCATAGGGATAATAATCCTTTTTTTCTTTCCGATACTGTTGGGCTGGGAATTGAAAAAGGAACGAGAGAATGAAAACTGATACGAATGGACGCTCTCCCACTGATATCAATCCTTGCTCTAATATTTGCCTTTATATTTATGAGTGAAGTGTTCCGATTGAAAAGAGAAATAAGGAAATTGAAAAAACTCATGAAACACTTGACGGGTGAATTGGAACTATTGAAAAACCGGGAAAAAACAGTAAATAAATGACTTTTATTTTTGCGGTCCGGTTTATTATATCTGTAAGTTTTGGTCTTTAGAATTTCTGGTAGAATGTTATGAATGTCGATAATAGCAATAAGACCTCTGATAAGGAATCCAGCAGGATATATGTTCTCTTTTATTCCTTTTTTTTGATTCCATTCATGATAGCAGTTTTTGGAGCAGTATTCTTCCTTTTATTCCGTTTTATTACTTTTGAGACGAATAGTGCTGAAGACCTTTTGAACCAAGTGAAGATCGGATCAGCTTCGAAACGATGGCAATCAGCTTTTGAATTAGCTAAGATCTTGAATAGTCCGGATCTCATCCCGATGAGTAGTTCATTCAAAGATCAGATGATCTCGGCATATGAGCGTTCCATACATGATGATCCATTGGTAAGATCCTATCTTGCTATGGCCATGGGTGCCACAAGAGATACAACATATGGCTCACACTTATTGAATGGTCTTAATGATGATAATCTTGAATCTCAGATCGCTGCGATCCAGTCCATAGGAATGATCGGTTAC
>UINC01002624.1_pt1 | contig 10193 bp, 8 predicted proteins | sample 5385821 | NCBI WGS metagenome assembly UINC01 (sample SAMEA4666929, study PRJEB26691) | marine metagenome | isolation source: Pacific Ocean | place: Pacific Ocean | collected 2011-10-13
CCGATAGCCTCAACGCTGTCGATTGCGCACAAATATTCTTTGGGCAGCACTTCGTTGGGGATCGGGACGTTAGTCGAAATGACGGGTGTTCGTTCCAACAAGGCTTCGGCGAAAACGTACGAAAAACCTTCGTTTCGAGATGGTATAACCACGAGATCAGCGCTACTGATGTAATCGATAGCAGGGTTCTTGTGACCCAGCAGAAATACACTGTCAGCGAGGCCCCGTGCGTTGACGAGAGCTTCGAGACGTTCGTGTTCCGGTCCTTCACCGATCACAAACAAGCAACCGAACTTTGGTTCCCACGCGGAGATGAGCAGGTCGAAACCCTTTGCTGGTACCAGCCGACCGATCGCAGCAACAATATGTTTCTGGCTGTCCACAACTGGTTGATACTCTGGTGGCCTCACGGCCACGTGGTTAACGTCCCAATTAACTCCGTTGTAGATGGATATTTTGTTGGGACACGGCAACGTGTCTCTAACGGTATTGCTAACGCCGATGGCCAAATCGAAAGCCGATAGGAACGACATATGTTTCTTAATGTTATGCACTGTCGCGACAGTTTTTGCGGAAAGAAGCGGTTTACAGAGCGCGATAATGGATCCCGCTTTACTCGCGTGCGCATGGACGATATGCGGATTCGCACGACGTATGGCTGTGGTGAGCTTGATTAGATTTCCGGGATATAGTCGCGGTTTCGATAAGTCAACGTTGATATGGTGAACACCTTCAACTAATCGGCCGGCGTACTTTGCGTGCGCGATTGTTGTCACATTGCAACTAGCTGCTAATGCGTTACTCATTTCAATGAAATGATTTTCGAGTCCACCCTCTTCGTCTCCCGCCATGACCTGAATAACGTTGAGTATTGCCACGGCTCCTAGACCCTTAACGTTTCGCCATTGATATCAATGCGTCGGCGTCGGCTGACTAGTCGTTAGGCGTTGTCGATCCAAGACGCTGTTCCACCAATTCCGCAAAAAAAGTGGCGCCATGCACCGACGCGTCATCATTAAAATCATAACTGGGGTGGTGGACGGGGTGTCCTGCGTCTCCATCGCCATTACCGATGAGGAGATAACAACCGGGCACTTGTTCGAGCATGAATGAGAAGTCTTCGGAGCCAGTTCCCGGCGGCAGATTTACGTGAACGTTGTCTTCCCCGACCAGACCTGCACAAACGCTGGCTGCGAACGAGGATTGCGCCTCGTCATTTACGACCGGATGAAAGATGTCCCGAAAATCGAATGTGACCGTTGCGCCGTAACCCTTGGCCGTTGATTCGGCCAGAACTCGCATCCGTTCTTGAATGTGTGTCATCACGGAATTCGAGAAGGTACGAACTGTGCCCGAAAGGTGTGCGCTCGCCGGAATCACGTTGTACGCGTCGCCCGCATGAAATTGCGTGATCGAAACAACTGCGGCATCACGTGGCCTAACGTTCCTCGATACTACGGATTGGAGTGCAGTCACCACTTGGGCGCCCACGACAACGGGATCGACACCGTTTTCCGGATGAGCGCCATGCGCGCCGACGCCGTCGATCCGAATATCAAAAAATGCACCAGCCGCCGCAACCACTCCCGCGGTCGCGGAAAACTGGCCAACGGGTAGCCCAGGTGCGTTGTGCATTGCAAAAATGCTGTCACAAGGAAACTGTTCGAATAAACCATCTTCGATCATGGCGCGCGCACCACCGATACCTTCTTCGGCTGGTTGAAAGATGAAGTTAACTTGACCGCGAAAGTTCTTGGTTTCTGCGAGGTAGCGTGCGGCGCCTAACAGCATCGTCGTATGACCGTCGTGACCGCAGGCGTGCATCTTTCCATCGTGGATCGAACGATGTTCGAAGTCGTTGAACTCGTGCATCGGGAGAGCGTCCATGTCCGCGCGTAGCCCAATAGTTTCAGGTTCATTACCAACTCGCAAAACGCCAACTACGCCTGTCTTTCCGATTCCTCGATAGACGTCGACGCCGAACGATTCGAGGCTCTTCGCGACAAAATCGGCAGTCCTCTGTTCCTCGAACCCCAGTTCGGGATGCGCGTGGATGTCACGGCGCCAGGATTTCATTTCGTCTGCGTAGGTTGCGATAGTGTCTTTAATACTCACAGGGACTCTCTTGTTTAAATGTTTTCGGCGACCCAACTAATCGACCAGTTATGCCCTAGACGTCGGCCTCGGTAGGTTTCGGGTAGTCGCGTCACGGTGCTCCCCGGAATATCTACAACTTGCGGATCATCTGGCCAATCTTTAAAGGCATTGTCGAGAGCTTGAATTGTCCGCCACTGCGTCACCCCTACATTTGGGGGTAGTAAAAGCGGGAGCTTGCTGGTGCAGCCGTTTCCTGTGCCGGCGAGGGGAGCAGCCACAGTGTGTACGTGGGTCGATACTTCTTGTATCCAGTGCTTGATGAATCCGATCGCCATCAGTCCCCCATAGCTGTGCCCGATTATCGTGACGCTCTTAATGTTCGGGTGGTTGGCGAGTACGGTTCCAAGTGAACGTGCCATCTCGACGCTCGGGCTATCCGTACATTGAAAAGTGTTCCAGCGATGGAAGAACGTCAACGTCGTTTCGTCGTCCAACGTTTGTAATGGATAAACCCACTCGTAACCTTGACTGCCAAACCCGTGAACGCCGACAAGTATTTGTGTTGCCTGCGCCGTGTCCTGCTCCAAAGGATGCAGACCAGGATTGAGATTCATAAGTCGGAGCCCGGAAGCCTTCACCCCCGTTTCGGCGTCGAGTTCCGCCAGCCACGGGTAGTCTTCCGCGGCGACGCGCAGCCCAGAGAGGCAGACGAGAACGACAAGCCAACCGTAAAAAAGGTGAAGATTACCCATGGGAGCGGCTTGGGTGAAGATCAATCGGGGAGTCCTAAAACCCGCTTCGCAATAATGTTGAGTTGCACTTCGTTGCTACCGCCCGCGATTGAGCGGGCTTTTCCGGCGAGCCACGAGCGTGTTATTTCATGGGTCCCGGAGGCATCCGAGTCCCAACCAATCGCGCTCGTACCCAACATGGACACTTGCATCTCCGATCGTTCCTTCGCAAGAGTCGCTCCGTACAACTTAAAAATTGAGGTCGCGGGTCCCGGCGTACTCCCTTCAGACTCCTCGACTGTTCGACGTTGAGTCAATCGGAATGCCTGCGCATTGATGTAATGTCTTGCGATTTTGGTCCTCACGGACTGATCGTCTATTTTTCCGTCTATTTCGCCAAGACATGCCTTGGCGAGCTCATCAAGCTCAATCCCGACTTCACGGTTCGAACCGGACGTAAGGGCTAGCATGCCCGACCGTTCGTGTTGTAGTAATCGTTTGGCGACAGTCCAGCCTTTGTTGAGGTCACCGACCAAATTGGTCTTTTGAGCAATCGCGTCGTCGAAAAAAGTCTCACAAAAGGGCGATGCACCTGAGATAAGCCGGATCGGGCGCACGGACACCCCTGGCTGGTCCATGCTAAAAAGGACAAAGCTAATACCATCGTGCTTCGGCGCGTCGGGGTCGGTGCGAACTAAACAAAATATCCAATCCGCAAATTGAGCTCCCGATGTCCAAATTTTTTGACCATTGATGATGAAATGATCGCCGTTGTCGTCCGCGCGAGTGCGTAAGGAAGCAAGGTCGGAACCCGAGCCGGGTTCGGAATAGCCTTGGCACCACCAGACTTCCCCTCGAGCGATGCGTGGAAGGTGGGCTAACTTCTGCTCTTCCGTGCCAAATTCTAGAAGTGTAGGTCCGATCATCGAGGTGCCCATCCCAGCGAGCGGAGTCCTCGCACCTAGGTGGCGCATCTCTTCGAGAAAGACCACGTATTGGTCTTTAGTGAATCCTGCCCCACCATATTCGGTAGGCCAGGTGGGTACCGTCAATCCCTCGCCCGCGGCACGTTCGATCCAGGTGTGCTGATCGTCCGTCATGCGAACTTTCGTACCGCCCCCAGGGACGTCGCCTTGACCGAGACAACTTTCGGGACAGTTTTCCTCGATCCAGGCGCTGATTTCCTGACGAAATGCCATGATCTTCCTCTCGCTTCCCCGAGAGATTAGCGCAGGTTTTCGGCGAAACCTAGCGCCAGTGGATCGTCGTTAGTCGTCGTCTTGGAAACCGCTTTCGACCAACCGCACGGCTTGGAAGATAGCTCGGCCCTTGTTCATGCTTTCTTTCCATTCAAGCCTCGGCACCGAATCGGCAACAATTCCGCCGCCGGCCTCAATATAGAGTATGTCGTCTTTGATAACGGCGGTTCGAATGGCAATTGCAGTATCCATATTGCCATTCCATGCGAGGTAGCCGACCGCTCCTCCGTAGATGCCGCGCTTGACCGGTTCTAATTCATCAATGATCTCCATGGCGCGGATTTTGGGCGCGCCGGACAGAGTGCCGACTGGCAGGGTTGCACGAAGCACGTCCATTGCCGTTTTGCCAGATGCCAACTTAGCCTCGACTTGCGAGGAGATGTGCATTACGTGGGAATAACGTTCGACGGCAAATTGTTCGGTAACTTCGACAGTTCCGATTTCGGCCACCCGGCCGACGTCGTTGCGGCCGAGGTCAATCAACATCAGATGCTCAGCTATTTCCTTGGGATCAGAAAGCAATTCTTGCTCGAGTGCCAGATCCTCTTCGTCCGAGTGACCACGTCGACGCGTTCCCGCCAGAGGCCGATTCACAATGGTGCCGTTATCGACTCGGGCCAAAATTTCAGGGGACGAGCTAACAATATGGAAGTCGTCCAAGTCCATGTAGTACATGTAAGGGGAAGGGTTCAGGCTGCGTAAAGCGCGGTATAGTTTTAATGGTGCGGACTTGAACGGTACTGACATTCGTTGTGCAAGGACAACTTGCATGACGTCTCCGGCGCGGGTGTAGTCGCGGATACGCTCGACCGCTTGCATGAAATTATTCTCGCCGAACTCGGAAATGAAGTCCTTTTCTTCGGTTGGTGATTCAACCTCCACTCTGGGTATCGGCGGTATAGGGGACTCCAACTTGTGTGCCAAGGCGTGGAGGCGTTCGATCGCTTGATCGTAAGCGGATAGTCCGGTTGGATCGACCAAGCTGATTAACTGTAACCGGCTTGAAACGTTGTCGTATACGGCAAGCTCGTTGGAGACCATTAGGACGATATCGGGTGTGCCAAGTGGGTCCGGCGGGATGGACAACCGTAGCCGCCGCTCGACGTATCGGACGGTGTCGTAGCCAAAGTAGCCGACGAGGCCCCCGTAAAAACGTGGCAGGCCGTCAACCATCGGGACTCGGAATCCGGTTTGGTACGTTTCTATGAACGAAAGCGGGTCGTCAGTTTCGACCTGCTCGACCACTTCGCCATCTGTTTTAACGGTGAGCTGATCCCCAGAGACTTGGAGGACGGTGTTTGATGGCAATCCCACGATCGAATATCGGCCCCATTTCTCACCTCCTTGAGCGGCGGATTCAAGTAGGTAGCTGAACGGGCCGTTAGCGAGTTTCAGATAAACAGAAAGGGGTGTTTCTAGGTCGGCAATGACGTCGTGTACCACAGGAATGCGGTTGTAGCCCTCATTGGCATATGCGGCGAATTCTTCAGCGTTCACGAGAAACGCTGCTCGCGTAAAAGATCCATCAATGAACCGATAATCGCGTCGGCGCCAAGATTCTCAAGCTTTTCCCCGTGGTTATACCCATCCTTGACGCAGACAACGTCGCAGCCGGCTGCACGAGCACAGCCAATGTCCGTCTCGGAATCACCAACAAAGAGGGTATCCGATGGAGCCGTGTCTAGTTCGTTACAAGCATAAAGGGCCGGCTCGGCGCCCGGTTTACGAATCTGCATGGAATCGCCGCCAACGATGACGTCGAAATATTGCTCTAGATCCAATTGGTCAAGCAATAATCGCGTTAGATGAATCGCTTTATTGGTCACCACGCCGAGTTTGAAACCGCCGCCTCGAAGCGTTTTGAGTGTTTCGACCGCGTTGTGATAAGGAATACTCTTATCGGCGATATGACTCGCGTAACGATCCAAAAACAACCGATGGATACGATCGAGAAGTTCATCCGTTACGTTGCCATTGCTGACGTACTTCAATGCTTGCTCGATCATGACCTTTGCCCCATGTCCTACCCACTGCCTGGTGTCGGCTTCGTCGACGTTTCGATGGCCAGTTGCCTGAAGGGCGTAATTAAGAGCGGCATTTAGATCCGGAGCGGTATCCACCAAAGTTCCATCCAGATCAAAGAGATAAGCTTGATACACGGAACGTAGCCTTCTACGCGTTGAGTGCCGTGCGCATTGCAGAAATGGTTTTAACGTAATTCGTACTGCCAAATATGGCGGATCCAGCGACAAACATATCGGCGCCGGCATCTTTGGCGGCACGGATATTGTCGATTTTGATCCCGCCGTCGATTTCAAGCCGCACGTTGCGAACCGAATCGTCTAAACGGGCGCGTACAGCGCGGACTTTGTCGAGGCTCGCTGGTAGGAAAGTTTGACCGCCGAAACCGGGGTTCACGGACATGACCAGAATAAGATCAATTTGATCCAGTAGGTTGTCCAATACGGTGACGGGGGTATCGGGATTTAATACGAGCCCTGCTTTGATCCCGGCTGCACGAATAAGTCCTAAGGAAGTGTAGGGATCATCAGTCGTTTCGGGATGAATAGAAATATACGTTGCGCCCGCTTCGGCAAAGTCGCTAATCAATCGATCGACGGGTTCTACCATGAGATGAACGTCAACGGGACTAACGACACCGTGATCGCGAAGTGCTTTGAGGACGATCGGCCCTATGGTCAGATTGGGTACGTAATGGTTGTCCATGACGTCGAAATGAATAACGTCCGCGCCAGCATTAAGAACAGCATCCACTTCTTCACCAAGGCGGGCAAAGTTTGCCGAGAGAATTGAAGGTGCGATCAGGTCTTCCATTGAGCCGATTCTACAGTAGCGACCCGCAACCAGGTCGGTTGTAGTTCTCCTGCCTTATTAAAGATACAGACGTCGCACGGCCTTCAGTTGGTCGTGAGAGCCGATATCGAACCAAGTGCCGACGTACACTTCCCCGGTGATTTCGTCATATCTCAGACGTTTGAAGTAGACGTCTTGGGTAATCGAGAAGATCCCGAGGGGGGCGTCTCGAAGGATGTCTTCAGTCAGCACGCCGATGCCACAAAAAACCAGATCATTTTTGTCGCCACGCCGTACTAAATTGCCCTCAAGACAAAAGTCGCCCGACTCGCGATGACTTGGCGTCGGCGTCAAAACGAGATGCGTAGTATCTGGCGTTCGTTGAACCAGTTGTTTAAACGGATAATTGGTCCAGACGTCTCCATTAAGGACTAAGAAAGGTCCTGGCAACAGATAGGGAAGCGCGTTCGCAATCGCACCACCGGTGTCCAAAAGCTCTTCTTCGTGACAATACGTAATGCGGACGCCGAGGTCGGTCCCGTGGCCTAACTTGTTCTCGATCTGGTCGCCCAGATGGTGCAGATTGATGACGATTTCACTGATTCCAGCATGCCGTAACCAACGTATTTGATGAACGATCAGCGGCTCGCTTGCGATTGGAATCATAGGTTTCGGCATCATATCGGTCAGAGGCCGCAACCGTTTGCCGTATCCCGCCGCCAAGATCATTGCCTTCATTGAAGACGTCCAACAGCGTCGCGGACAGGGCGTAGCACACTGCCTTTGAACCACTCTGCGCACGGCACCAACTCCCGGTGCTTCATCATTAGTTCGCATACCCGACCCATGACGGGCACGATGTTTTCGAGGTGACTCCCGCGATCTTGTTGTAATTTGAGGCGTACGAAAATACCGACTGCTTTTAGTTGCCGCTGTACCGCTGTGATTTCAAGGACCCTTGTAAACTCTCCCTCGTCGTCTGTTGTTGATAACCCCGCCTCATCCGCTAGTTGAAGGTATTGTGCTATCGACGTAGAGATGGTCGCGTTAGAAAACTGGTAGTAGCAGTCGTAGAGGATGGAGGCAAGATCGTACGACATTGGACCCACAAGCGCGTCTTGAAAGTCGACAGCACCGATTCCGCCGTCTGGCTTAAGCAATAAATTGCGGCAATGAAAGTCGCGATGAATCGTGACTTTAGGTTGCGTATCGCAGGTACTGACGAGGAAATCGGTGATGTCGTCAAAGGGAAGGGTGGTCACGCCGATAAGGTCTTGGAGCACCCACTTCCGAAAAATCTCGAGTTCTTCCGCAAACCTTTCTGAGGTGTAAATCGGAATAATCGGGTCTGCTATTCCTTGAATGCCGATCAACATAGCAAGCGCGAGATTAAGGATTGAGCTGTCTTGCCCAAGTCCATATGCCCGTTCGAGCAGGTTATCGCCGAAGTCTTCAACCATAAGGAACCCTTGGTCCAGATCGCTTGCTAGCACTTCGGGAACGGACACCTCGGCGCGGCGAAAACAATTCGACAACGCGATAAAATGTGCGTTGTCTGTAGTGTCAGGCGGAGCATCCATCACCACCACAGAGCGTTCGCCGAGGGTCGTGCGGTAAAACCTACGCGCACTAGCTTCGATCGGTAATGGCACCAACTCGTCCTGGGTAACAGTAATACTGCTGACCCAATGAGCGAGGGCTTTAACGCGGTCTTTCTTCACTACAGGTTGGTATCACAGAAGTTCACGCGTCCTGTTCGGGCGGGCGCAAATTGACTATAGTCGCCGCGCGTTGGAATGCAAAGCGAAGCGCACTGGTCACCCAGAAAAACTCGCCATATCGCGCGAATGTGGTAAAGACTGAACCGAAGCTTCGCTGTAGCTAGAGGCCACATCAATTTGCTTCGTAAGATACGCCCCCTCGTTGCCTTTTGGTTTATGGGCCTTTCCATGGGGCTCACAGCGGATGATCTGGCCTCTAAATTTTGGATCCACCGTGATGATCTTTTTCATGAAGCAGGGGAGATACCCCCGTACTGTGACGGAGCGTATCGTGAACCAAACCCGATCCTCCAGTCAGACGACGGCTTGATCGGTGGCCAGATTCGGGCTCGTGCTGATAGCGTCGTTTACCGAGAGCAGGGCGACAGTATGCTGACTGGAAACGTCCGCCTGGCAGAGCGCGAGCGCCGTATTCACACAGAAGTAGCAATTTTAGATCGCGGTGCCAAGCACGTTTCGATTCCCGATGGCGCGACTTTCTTCGAACCCGGAGTCGTGATCGAGGCGGCACGAGCGGAAGTGAATTTGGACAACGATACGGCGGTCATGGAAGCCACCGAATTTGTACTCTTCGAACCCGAAATTCGAGGTCACGCCGATCGCATCGAACGAATTGGCAATAAACTGGTGCTCGAAGGGACCTCGTTGACGCGATGTCGACCGGGTCGAGGGGCCTGGTCATTTCGAGCCGAAACTCTCGAAATGGACGAAAACACGGTCTTTGCGGTAGCCCGTAAAGCGAGAATTGACGTGTTCGGTGTTCCGGTGGTCTCGGTGCCGCGGTTTCGGTTCCCCTCGCGAGATGCTCGTGTTTCCGGTTTTTTGTTCCCCACCGTTGGATATGGATCGAACGATGGCATTGATATCGCGCTACCCTATTACCTAAATCTCGCGCCGAATTACGATGCGACCTTGACGCCGCGACTAATGACCGACCGGGGCGTGGAGGCGGCCATGGAATTCCGTCACAAGACTCGTTGGACGGACGCAGGAATCAACGCATCGATCTTACCCAGCGATGATCAATACAACGGTACTTTGACCCGCGACGATTTTCATCGGAATGGCACGGCGGAGACATTTAATTCTGCCAACCGCTGGATGCTTGGCATCAAGCACCATGGACGAGTTGGAAGGTTTCGAACCCACGTTGACTACTCCTCGGTCAGCGATCTGGATTACTACGCCGATCTCGGTGCCGATATCTCGACCACGAGTCGTTACGCGCTTGATCGTCGGGCCGAACTTAGTTATTTGGGGAATGATCTAACCGCGAATTTGCGTTTCCAACGCTTCCAGCTGCTTGAGACTCGTGCAAGTCCCTATGAACGATTACCGGAATTCGAGGCCTCCTATTCTAAACATGTAGGACGACTATCTTTTTCCATGGATGCCGCCTGGGCCCGTTTCGATTTGGATCAAGATCCCGAAGAGTTGATGGAGGGAATTAGAGGCAACCGAATTCATCTCGAACCAGAAATTCGGTTCCCGATGTCGCGTTCTTGGGGGTT
>UINC01002625.1_pt1 | contig 10192 bp, 7 predicted proteins | sample 5385821 | NCBI WGS metagenome assembly UINC01 (sample SAMEA4666929, study PRJEB26691) | marine metagenome | isolation source: Pacific Ocean | place: Pacific Ocean | collected 2011-10-13
TAGGGTCCATGCAAGAAAAAAATCTAATATAAATCGAGCAAGCCTTAAATGGGAGCTACAACTTAATAAAAAATAAATAGAGGGGGAAACATGACAATTAACTTTAAACCACCAGAAATAAGAGAATTAAAACCAAGAATATTAGTTCTTGGAGTTGGAGGAGCAGGAGGAAATGCAATTAATGAAATGATTGATGCAGGAGTTGAAGGAGTTGAGTTTATTGCAGTAAATACAGATGCTCAGGATTTAAAAACAAGTAAGGCACAAACAAGAATCCAGATTGGAATAAATGTTACAAAAGGTTTAGGAGCAGGAGCAAAGCACGAAATTGGTCAGGCAGCAGCAGATGAATCTTTAAATGATATTATTGATATGCTTAAAGGAGCCAATATGGTTTTTATTACTGCTGGAATGGGTGGTGGAACTGGAACTGGAGCCGCTCATGTAATTGCACGTGCTGCTAAAGAATTAAACATTCTAACTGTTGGTGTAGTGACATTACCATTTTTATATGAATCACCTTCTAGAATGAGAAGAGCACAACAAGGTTTAGAAGAATTGAGAAAACATGTAGATACAATTATTGTAATACCAAATCAAAATTTATTTAAAGTTGCTACAGAACAAACAACTTATAAGGAGTCATTTCAATTATCCAATAGTATTTTAAGACATGGCGTTCAAAGTGTAACTGACTTAATGGTTAAAGATGGATTGGTAAATTTAGATTTTGCTGATGTTGAAACTGTTATGAGCTCAATGGGTAAAGCAATGATGGGAACAGGTGAGGCCGAAGGAGAAGGAAGAGCAATTAAAGCAACAGAGCTGGCTCTTAACAATCCACTAATAGACGATTACTCGCTCCAGGGTGCCAAAGGTTTGTTAATAAATATAACTGGTGGTGAAGATTTAAAACTTTTTGAGGTAGATGAAATCGTAAATAAAATTAGAGCAGAAGTTGATTCAGAAGCAGAAATAATTAACGGATCAATTATTGAACCGGCTTTAGAAGGAAAGATTCGTGTTTCAATAGTAGCAACTGCATTAGATGGTCAACAACCTGAATCTAAATCAGTAATTAACATGGTTCATAGAATACAAAATAGAAATAGTGGGTATTCTGATTTTTCTCAAGTAAATGCGCCATCTGCATTTAATTTTAACAATTCAATGTCAAATACTGCAGTTGATGGAGCAAACGCATTAAAACTTGATGATGAAGTTATGTCTGAAACAAACTCAGAAGATATTTCTTCTCAAGCCTTAGAAGAGTTATCAGTACAAACACAGGAGACAGTATTGGAAAATAAAGAAGAAGGAAACAGCAGTCTAATACTTGAAAATGAATACAAAGAAGAACAACAAACTTCTAATGGATTAGAAAATTTTGAAATAGAAGATGATGCACCGGAGCTTTTTAATTCAGGTGATAGTTTAGAAACTGAAGATAATGATCAAGAATTTTCCTCGTTCGCAAAAGAAGAAAATAATAACGAAGAGGACGAGCTTGAAATTCCAGCATTTTTAAGAAGACAGAAAAACTAATGGTCTTCAAAAAAATAAATGAATGCCACCATATTACCGGAAAAAGAAAAACATTATCCGGTACTGCTTAACGAAATAGTTAGCATTATTACCCCTCAATATGGTGGCACGTTTATCGATTGTACATTTGGTCAAGGTGGATATACCAAAAAAATCCTAGAATATTCTAAATCTAAAGTAATTGCTTTAGATAGAGATAAAGATTCAAAAAATATTTCGTTAAAAATAAAAAAAATATATAAGGAAAGATTTCATTTTGAAAATAAAAAATTTAGTCAAATTAACAAATTAGATTTAAAAAACGAAAACATTAAAAGCATAATATTTGATCTTGGATATTCATATACACAAATTAAAGATGCCAAAAAAGGACTTTCTTTTGACAGTAGTGGAGATCTTAATATGAAAATGGGATTAAATGATTTTTCTGCAAAGGATGTAATTCACAAATTAGATAAAAAAGATTTAGAAAAAATATTTAAATTTTTAGGTGATGAAAGAGACGGCAAAAGAATAGCTAATAAAATTGTAAAAAATAGAAAAAGTAAAAATATTAGTACACAAGATTTAGTCAAAATAATTGAGAGTTCAAAAAGAAAAAAAAATTTTAAAATACACAGCGCAACAAAAGTTTTTCAAGCTCTAAGAATTTTTGTAAATAAAGAAATAAGCGAATTAATTTATGGTTTGATTAATGCAGCTAAAATTTTAAAACCTGGAGGAACTATTTTAGTAGTAACATTCCATTCCCTTGAAGACAAAATAGTTAAATTCTTTTTTAAAAGTTTGTCAGAAAACCAAAGCATTTCTAGGTATATGCCAAAAACAAATGAAAAAGATAAATTATTTAAATTAATAAATAAAAAACCAATTATTCCTTCAAACGAAGAAATAAAAAAAAACCCTCCTTCAAGATCGGCTAAATTAAGATATGCAGTTAAAGAAAAAGATGTTGTTAATTTTGAAAAGGGAATTTTAGAAAAGTTTAACTATTTATTAGAAATTGAAAATTTATCCAATAAAATATGAGAAAATTAATTTTGCTCTTATCAATTTTTTTCTTATTAATTTTTACAACAATAATCAAAAACTCTACTAAAGAAATTGAAAAAAAAATTTACAATAGCAAAGAAAATTTAAGGGTTTTAAAAAATAAACATGAAATGGAGTTATTGGAATTTAACTATTTAACCACACCTGAAAAACTAATGGAATATCAATCTAAATATTTTGAAAATGAATTAGATCAAGTTGATATTAAAAAATTAAAAAAAATAACATTAAAAAAAAATCAGCTTGAAATTAAAGAATTTATAGATTTTAAAAAAAATGACTGAAACAAATAGAGAAAATTTAACTTTAGAAAATTATGAAAATGAATTTTTATACAAAGAAAATAAATCAAATTTAAATATTTCATTTAATAGAATTGCATTTATTTTTTTTATTTTTATTATGATTTGTTTTATTTATTCATTAAAAGTTTTTTATTTGGGATCTTTAAATTTTAAGTTACAACCAAAAAAAATTGAATATATTAAACAAAATTCTAGAGCAGATATTGTCGATAATAATGGAGACTTTATTGCTAAAAGTGTTAACACTTTAACAGTTGGCATTAATCCAAATCTGATAATTGATAAAAAAAAACTTTTAATTAATTTACAATTAATTTTCCCTGAGAAAGATTTTAGTGAAATAAAAAAAAAAACAAATAATAAAAAATATTTTCGCTTAGAAAAAGAACTTAGTCAAAATCAAATTGAAAAACTTCGTTTGTTAGGCGATAAATCAATAAAGTTTGAAAAACTATTAACTAGATTATATTCACAAAAAAACTTGTTTAGCCATATTCTTGGACAAATTGATGATGAAAATAATGGTATATCAGGTATTGAAAAATTTTTTGATTATGAATTAAAAAAAAGAACTGACAGTTTAAAATTAACTGTTGATACAAATATTCAATTTTTAATTAGAGAAGAACTTATTAAAGCTCAAGAGATTTTTAAAAATATAGGAAGTACAGCAATTCTCATGAATGTTAATAATGGCAATATCTTATCAATGATATCTTTGCCAGATTTTAATCTTAATAAAAGAGCTGAGATTAAAGACGTTAAATATATAAACAGAGCAACAAAAGGTGTTTATGAACTAGGTTCTGTATTTAAAACTTTTACAATAGCTGCCGGATTAGATGAAGGAATAATTGAACCAGAAACAGAATTTTTAAATTTAAAAAAGCAAATTTCTTGTTCAAAATATACTATAAAAAATTACGATAATAAAATTCCATCAAATTTAACTGCAGAGCAGATTTTAATAAGATCAGTAAACATAGGCTCTGTTAGAATTGGACAGAAGTTAGGGATAGAAAAATTTAAATCTTTTTTAGAAAAAATTGGAATCTTAAGTAAAATAGAATTTGATATTGAAGAGGTGGGTCAACCAATTCCATTTAGATGGGGAAAATGTAAACTTGCAACAACATCATATGGTCATGGAATAACTACTACCCCATTACAAGTGGCTAAAGGTTATTCAATTATAGCAAATGGAGGTTATGATATTAAACCTACATTAATAAAAAAAGATTTAAAAAATCAAGTCAGAAAAAGAATTTTAAATAAAGGAATTTCTGAAAAAATAAATCCAATTTTAAGAAAAATTGTATCAACAAAAGAAGGTACAGCTGGATTTGCAAATGTACCAGGATATGAAGTTGGTGGTAAAACTGGTACAGCACAACAAGCAATAAAAGGAGGATATTCTAAAGTTAAAATTAATACTTTTGCAGCAATTTTTCCAACATCTAAGCCAAAATATGTTTTATTAGTTTTATTAGAAGATCCCAAGCTTTCTAAAAATTATGTTTACAATTATAGAAACAAAAAAGGATCATATACTGGGACACCATTTAATACTGCAGGATGGACCTCAGTTGAAATTGCAGGTAAAATCATAGAAAAAATTGGGCCAATTTTAGCCACAAAATATATAGAAGCTAATTAACATCTATGTTAGTTGGTAGCTTTTTTAAGAACATAAATCCCAAATATAAAAGCCATTTTTTTTCTGGCTTAAGCTTTAATAGTCTAAACGTAAAAAAAAATAATATTTTTTTTTCAATAAAAGGAACAAAAATAAATGGCAATCAATTTATAAAGAATGCAATAAAAAAGGGAGCAAAAACCATTGTTTCTGACTTAAATTTTCAAGGATTAAAAAATAACGTTCTTTATATAAAAACTAATAATGTTAGACAATTATTATCTGAGGTAGCATCAAAAGTTTATAAAAATAAACCAAAAAATTTAATTGCAGTTACCGGTACTAATGGAAAATCTTCTATCGCAGATTTTTATTATCAAATTTTAGATTTAAACAAAAAAAAAGTAGCATCAATAGGAACACTTGGTATTAAAACTTATTTAAAAAATTTAGAAATTAAAAATACTACACTAGATCCAATTTCACTAAATGATCATTTGCAAAAAATTAAGAAACTTAATATTGATAATGTGATTTTGGAAGCATCTAGTCATGGTTTAAAACAAAACAGGTTAAACGGATTAAATTTTAAAACAGGCATTTTTACAAATTTATCTCACGATCACTTAGATTATCACAAATCTTTTAAAGATTATTTAAAATCAAAACTACTATTATTTCAAAATTTACTTAAAAAAAATTCAAATGTGATAACAGATATTAATATTCCTCAGTATAAAACTATTAAAAATATAGCAGAAAAAAAGCATCATAAAATTTTTACTATCGGGTCAAAAAAAAGTTATTTAGAATTAATTAAACACGAATATATAGATGATAGACAGCTCTTTAAAATCAAATATAAAAATAAAGTTTATGACATAACTGTTAACTTAATAGGAAAAATTCAAATTAAAAATGTTCTAATGGCAATGATTGCTGCTGAAAAAAGTAATATAAAATTTGAAAAAATCATCAAATCAATACATAAAATTAAACCAATAAATGGCAGAATTGAAAAAATAGGATATTTAAAAAACAGTTCTAAAGTAATTTTAGATTATGCTCACACCCCTGAAGCACTAAGTAATTGTTTACAGAATTTAGAGCAACAATATAAAAATAGAAAAATTGCAATTGTTTTTGGTTGTGGTGGAGATAGAGATAAATCTAAAAGATCAAAAATGGGCAAAATAGCAAATAAATTTTGCGATAAAATATATTTAACAGACGATAATCCTAGATTTGAAAACCCAAAAAAAATTAGATTATCAATAAAAAAATCAATTAATAAAACTAAATTATACGAAATAGCAAATAGAGAAAAGGCAATATCAAATGCAATACAAAATTTAAATTCAGGTGAAATATTATTAGTTGCTGGTAAGGGTCATGAAAAAAATCAAAACTACGGTTCTTTTATAAGAAATTTTTCAGATAAAAAAATTATTTTGAAATACACTAAAAGGAAAAATAAATATTTATCTAAAAATTGGAAAGTAAATATTATAAAGGAAGAAATTAAAAACAAAATACCTTTAGATTCTAAAATAAAAGAAGCATCAATAAATTCAAAAAAAATAAAAAAAGATGATATTTTTTTTGCCATTAAAGGAAAAAAAAATGATGGTAATAACTTTATAAAGGAGTCTTTAGATAAAGGTGCGTCATTTGCAGTAGTAAACAAAATTGATAGATCGACAAAAGTGTCAAAACAATTATTAGTTAAAGATAGTCTAAAATCTTTGACAAATATTTCTAAAAAAGTAAGACTTAACTCATTAGCTAAGGTTATCGCAATTACTGGGAGTTGTGGAAAGACTTCATTAAAGGAATTGCTTGGAAATATTTTTGGCAAAATTAGCAAAGTATCTTATTCACCAAAATCTTATAATAATAAATATGGAGTTCCTTTAAGCATTTTTAATATTAATAAATATGATGATTTTAATATTTTTGAAATAGGAATGGATAAAAAGGGTGAAATAGATTTATTAAGCAAGATAATCAAACCTGATGTTGGAGTTATCACTAATATTTCATATGCACATGCAAAAAATTTTAAAAATTTAAATCAAATAGCTGACGCAAAATCTGAGATTATTAATAATATTAATTTAAATGGATCTATTGTTTTAAATGCCGATGATATTTTTTTTAAAAAACACAAAAGAATAGCACTAAAAAAGAATTTGAAAATTTATTCATTTAGTTTAAGAAAACCAAATACGAATGTTTGCATAAAAAAAATTATTAAATTAAAAAATAAATATAAAATTTTAATTAATGTTAATAAAAAACAAAAAATTTTCTTTATAAAATCTATTTTTGAAAGTAATTTAAAAAATATGTTAGCGGCTTTAGCTGTAATTTCTATATTTAAAAATGTAAATAAATTAAATCAAAATATTTTTTATAATTTTTCAAATCTCAAAGGTAGAGGTGACATTTCAAAGATTAAAATCAAAAGGAAAGTAATTAAATTAATAGATGAAAGTTATAATGCTAACCCTTTATCAGTTTATTCTGCGATTAATAATTTTAACTTAATTAAAAAAGATTCAGGTCAAAAAAATATAATACTTGGTGATATGCTTGAACTAGGAAAACATTCAAAAAAATTACATAAAGAACTTGCTAAGCTTATAAACTCTTCAACAATAGATAATGTGCATGTTTATGGCAATTATATCAAACACACTTTTAAAAAAATAATTCATAAGAAAAAAGGTTTAATTTTAAGAGATAAAAATGCAATTATTAGTTTGATTAAAAATAATATTAATAATAATGATTATTTAATGATTAAAGGTTCTAATTCAACAGGACTTCATAAATTGGTAAGTAATTTGAAAAAAGGAAATCTTCATGCTTTATAAATTAATTTTAAATTATGTAGACATTTTTTCATTTCTCAATGTTTTTAAGTATTTAACTGTAAGAACCGGCCTAGCGATGTTTACATCTATGGTTATAGTATTTCTCATAGGAACACCTTTTATAAATTTTTTTTCCACAAAACAAATAACTAATCCAATAAGAGAAGATGGACCTGATGAACATATAATTAAAAAAATTGGAACACCAACAATGGGAGGCGTTCTAATTCTCATTGGTGTATTTTCAGGTATTATTTTGTGGTGCAATTTATCCAGTCCATATATTTGGTTTTTAATTTTTATTGTTGCTAGTTTTGGACTATTAGGAGCATATGATGATTATCAAAAAATTAAATTTAATAATTCATCAGGTGTTTCATTTAAGCTTAAAATAATTATTCAAATTATAATTGCTTTTTTAGGCATATATTTATTAACTATTTTTGCAGATCATGCTGACTTAAAAAATTTATATCTTCCTTTTTTTAAAGATTTAATAATAAATCTTGGTTGGTTTTTTATTCCTTTTTCAGTATTTATAATTGTAGGGTCTTCTAACGCAGTTAATTTAACTGATGGACTTGATGGTTTAGCAACAGTTCCAGTAATTCTTGTTGCCGCATGTTTTGCATTTATTAGCTATGTTACAGGCAACATTGTCTTTTCAGATTATCTTCAAATTGTTTATATTGAAGGGGTTGGTGAAGTTACCGTTTTTTTAGGCTCAATCATAGGAGCTTGTCTTGGATTTTTATGGTTTAATGCCCCTCCAGCTAAAATATTTATGGGTGATACTGGCTCTCTAGCATTAGGAGGATCTCTAGGAGCAGTTGGAATTATTACAAAACATGAAATAGTTTTAGCGATTACAGGAGGTTTATTTGTTCTGGAGGCAATATCAGTTATTGTACAAGTTATATCATACAAGCTAACAGGAAAAAGAGTTTTTAAAATGGCTCCTATCCATCATCATTTTGAAAAAAAGGGATGGGCAGAGTCAACCATTGTTGTCAGATTTTGGATAATATCAATTATTTTAGCAATGATAGGTCTTGCTACTTTAAAATTAAGATAATGAATGTTTCAAGAAAGTTTTTTAACAATAAAAAAATTTTAATCTATGGAATGGGAAAAAGTGGTTTTTCTAGTTATCATTTTTTAAAGAAAAAAAATTATATTAAAATCTACGATGATAAAAAAAAAATTATCAAAAATAAATCGATAAAAAAAATTTTTTTAGAAAAATCTAAGATTCCTAAAATTAAATTTGATTATATTGTTATTAGTCCAGGAATAAATGTTAATAAATGCAATTTAAAAAATTATCTCAAAAAAAATTCTCAAAGAATAATAACTGATTTAGATATATTTTATAGTCATTATTCAAAAAATAAAATTATTACTATTACAGGAACCAATGGTAAATCAACAACAGCAAAACTTTTAAACTTAATATTAATAAATCATAAACTAGATGCCAGACTATGTGGAAATATAGGAAATCCAGTCTTATTAGAAAAAAATATATCAAAAAAAACAATATTTGTTATTGAGGCTTCTTCTTATCAAATAGATTATAGCAAGATATTTAAAACTAATTATGCGATTATCTTAAATATTTCGCCTGACCATCTAGAAAGACACGGTTCACTAAAAAATTATATTAATGCAAAATTTAAATTACTAAAAAGTCAATCAAAAAAAGATTTTGCATATATAAATGATAAAGATAAATATTTACGCAAAAAAATAAAAAGTAGCAAAGTTTTTTCAAAAATAATTAATGTAAATTTAAACAAAATTTATAAATTTAGAAAAAAAATTAATAATCCTTACTTTTTAACCAGAGGTAATCAAGAAAATTTATCTTTTATTTTTTCAATATGTGAAACATTAAATTTAAAAAATAAAAATATTCTTAAAATAATTAATAAATTTAAAGGTTTAAAATTTAGACAAGAAATTATTTACAAAAGTAAAAAAGTTACATGCATCAATGATTCAAAAGCTACAAGTTTTACATCATCTATTAATATTCTTAAATCCCTACAAAAAGTTTTTTGGGTAGTGGGAGGCATACCTAAACTAGGAGATAAATTTACATTAAAAAAAAGTGAATGCAAAAATATTAATGCCTATATATTTGGAAAAAACAAAAGTTTTTTTGTTAAACAATTTAAAAACAAATTATCATTTTATTGCTTTAAAGATTTAAAAGAAGCAATCAAAAAAATTTTGGATGATGTTAAAAATAGCAATAATAGTAATTTACACAAAACTATTTTATTTAGTCCTTCAGCAGCTTCTTTTGATAGTTTTAATAATTTTGAAGAACGTGGTGAATATTTTAATTTTTTATTAAAAAAATATAAAGTAAAAAAAATCATTAATGATTTCTAATAATTTAATTTATAAATCTTATTATAGTTGGTGGAAAAATATTAACAAATCAGTATTATTTTTGATAATAATTTTATTTGGTTTGGGTTTATTCTTTTCGCTTGTATCTACATCATTAATTGCATCAGATAAATTAAATACGAATAGCTATTATTTCTTTATTAAACATTTTTTATTTATAGGAGCTGGAGTTTTTTTTATAATTTTTTTTTCTTCATTAAATTATAAAGATTTGACCAAAGTTTCTAAAATTTTATTTGTACTATTTTTATTTTTTTTAATTCTAGTGCCATTTTTTGGAGTAGAGGTAAAAGGTTCAAAAAGATGGATAGATCTTTTTTTCCTTCCAAAGTTTCAACCAATTGAACTTCTAA
>UINC01002626.1_pt1 | contig 10190 bp, 7 predicted proteins | sample 5385821 | NCBI WGS metagenome assembly UINC01 (sample SAMEA4666929, study PRJEB26691) | marine metagenome | isolation source: Pacific Ocean | place: Pacific Ocean | collected 2011-10-13
TACCCGTAGTGCCGATTTCTGTGACCGCTTCATCTGGGTGGCACTTGAGGAGTTGGGACAAATTTCTTATCCCGAGGTTATCCTCAACTGTACGACTCCGGTATCACCCTCCTCGATTCGTAGGGAAGAATGCTACCCGAGATGAGCTGGAACTCATAGCTGCAGATATTGAGGAAGAATTGAATGCTGCCACAACAGTGCTAAGTAATCAAATCCCCGGATCCTCATCCCAGACCCCAGTTCACCAAAGACACAAACATGTAAAGCGCATATGATTTTTCATGATGCGAAACTCTTGCATCGTTGGCGGGTCGGGGAAGGTGGTATGCTTAGCGGAGCGCTGACGGCACTCGGCTATCCAATAGCGTCTATCTACAGTGCTCTGATGGCTATCCGGAACTCCCACTATGACCGCGTCGGTGGTCAGAAGGTTCCGGGAGTGAAGGTGGTTTCAATTGGTAATCTTGTAATAGGAGGGACCGGTAAAACCCCAATCTCGGCTTGGGTTGCCCGAGCACTGAAAGCTAGGGACCTAAGCCCGGCAATCGTGAGTCGGGGTTACGGGAGAGACGAACTCATTCTTCATAAGAAATGGAATCCAGACACACCTATAGTGGCGGGCTCAGACCGTTTAGAAGCGGCGAGACTTGCCGGTCAAGATGGTGCCGATATTGTGGTTTTGGACGACGGATTCCAGCATCGGAGGATTGCTCGAGACTTTGACGTCGTCCTGTTATCTGCTGAAGATGCTTTTCCTGGTTACTTACTCCCTACTGGACCATATCGAGAGTCAGTCCGGTCACTAAAGCGAGCTGATGCAGTTTTAGTGACGCGTCGAACAGCCTCTCGTCGAGTTGCTGAGCGGGTTATAGCTCAGGCGAAGGCAATTGCTTCTGAGGCCCTAACCGGGATCATTCATTTGGCCCCGGATGCGTGGCAAGACCTTAGAGGGTCCCCGGTCACTCCTCCGGATCGTAATGTCCTCGCCATCGCTGCGGTAGCTCGACCGATAGAGTTCAGCCAGAGTATCAGTAACATGGTAAAGGGAAGTGTGGAGTTAATGTCTTTCCCAGATCATCACGATTACCGAATGGACGATATAACGAAAATGCGTCGTGTTGCTTGCGAGCGAACTATAGCCGTGACTGAAAAAGACGCGGTTAAGCTAGCTCAGTATGATGATATACTTGGAGGAGTGCGGGTATTGGTAGAGCGAGTACGATGGGAGTCTGGTCGACAAGAAATCGAGCGTGAATTAGACAAGTTGGTAGGTACTACTGCATGAAAGTTCAAATTCTGGCAGTGGGGAAGGTAAAGGGTCCGGTCGCGCAGAGTGTCGCTGAGTACGAGAAACGTGCCGCGCGTTACTGGAAACTAGGCGTTGAGGAAGTCTCTTCCGGTGCTCGAGGCACCTCAGCTAATCCAGAGCTAGTATTGAAAACAGAGTCGACAAGGCTTCTTGCCCGAATCTCAAAAGAACTGGAGGTCGTAGCTCTAACTCGGTCAGGTAGAACCATGGATTCGAGAGAACTCGCAAAGTACTTAGAACATAGAGCTTTGACGGCCTCGGCAGGTGTGGCTTTTATAATTGGTGGTGCTTATGGCCTAGGGGAAGGAGTTCTAGCTCGAGCTCAGCAAAAACTATCGTTATCACCCATGACCTTGCCACACCAGGTTGCTCGGCTCGTCTTGAGCGAACAACTCTACCGCGCAGGGACAATTCTACGTGGCGAACCATATCACAAAGGATAGCAGGCCCATGCTCATATCGTTCTTAGCATCACCTAACTAGCCAATAACCGCAAAGAAATGGAATTCATTGTCGGATATCCGAAGGGACCACCCCTCGTCAGGGACTACCTAGCTGGGAAAGAGCAGGTCGCTGATTTTTTCGGGAGAAGTTTCTCCTCCTTGGAAGACTTCCGCTCGAAAGCAACGGAAGTGGATGGCCGTTTTGGACGCGCAGAACGTGAGCTGGCAGCCCAGGCTGTGTTGGTACCGCCTGGAGCGGATGAAACTCGACTCGAAGCTTTTGTGGAAAAAGGTGGTTACATGGTGACTACCGGCCAGCAACCAGGGTTCCTGGGAGGCCCCCTTTATAACATTTATAAAGCGTTGACGGCAGCGCGACTTGCTGGTGTGCTAGAAGAGAGGCTTGGAAAGCCGGTGATCCCATTGTTCTGGGTGTCATCTGAGGATCACGACTGGGATGAAGCCAACCATACCGAAATTATTGGTGTTGATAACAAGCTTCACCGGATTGAGCTCGAAAAATTACACCCTGAGGTTAATCCGGCGATCCACAGGATTCAAATTGGCTCAGCCGCCCAATATCGAATGGAGGAGTTTATACAACTCCTTCCAGATAATGACTTTAGCTCAGAATATATCAAGTTAATTCTAGGATCCCTTAGGCCTGACAAAACCCTGGCAGATGGCTTTCATTTCCTTCTCCAGAAGCTGTTAGGACGTTTCGGTATTTTCTTCACTGACGCTGCACACCCGAGGGTAAAGGCTCATTCGAGTCGCATGTTGCTCGAGGAATTAGGGCGATCTGAGGAATTGGAGGCAATTCTAAGAAGGACTAGCGAGAGACTTTCCTCGGCAGGCTATACACAGCAGGTGCCGGTACTAGAGGGTGGCGTGAATCTCTTTTTGGAAGGATCAGCCGGACGTGAACGGTTATACCGGGAGGGAGATGGATTTAGACTCCGCACATCAGGTGTGCATGTGACACTTAGGGATGTGAGGGAGCGCCAAGCCGAAGACCATCTCGTTCTCAGCCCTAATGTGCTCTCACGCCCGGTAGTGGAGAGTAGCGTGTTCCCGACGCTGTCGTATGTCGGAGGACCGGGAGAGATAGCTTACTTCGCTCAACTCGGTGAGTATTTCCGGGCTCATGGACTTGAGATGCCCATCGTTTACCCCCGATGTAGTGTCACCTTGGTGGAGAAAAAGATACGCAAAATACTGGACAAGTTTGAATTCTCACTGGAGTTCCTTCAGAAACCTTTCCACGAAGTTGCAAGTGAAGTCGCGCGCGAAGGTGTACCACAGGAAGTAGAACGGGCTATGCAGGGTTTTCGGGAGTCAGTCGCCAAGTGTACAGAGGAGCTAGGGCAAGCGGTTAATTCAATCGACCCTACGCTCAATACTGGTGCAACCCAAGTGCGTGGTCAGGCTTTTGCAGCACTAGAGGAACTAGAGCGCAAAATCCTCCAGGCTATCAAACGTGAGAACCAGATCGGGTTGAACCAACTAGAGAAAGCACAATTGCATCTTTATCCTGATGGCAAGCCTGCGGAGCGGGTTCAGAATCCTTTCTATTTCCTCACTAGATACGGTGGCGCATTTCTTGAAGAGTTATATAACAGCTTCGAGGTGAGCATATGAGGATTTGCACAATTATGTCTTGGTATATCGTCTGTATTTCAATGCCTAATTTCAACGTATGTCCAAACAGCTAATCAGAACCCAGAGGATTGTATGTCTGGAAAGTGAAGGAAGGTCTTTCGAGAGAGAGATTAGTCGACTCAACCAGGAGAGTCACTTCCTCTACCGGTTCCTGTGAGAGTGCCGACATCCCCTGGAGTCGTAGGACACGAGAGCAGCCCCGGGGTGAGCGCGGCTACCAGTGTTGGAGCCGGAATTTTCTTGAGCCGGCTAGTAGGCTTCATACGGGATCGAGTTTTTGCGCATTACTTTGGCAGCAGTGATTTTGCAGATGCATGGAGAGCAGCCCTGCGGCTCCCAAATGTCATTCAAAATCTTCTGGGTGAAGGCACGCTATCAGCTTCACTTATCCCAATTTATGCAGAGTACCTCGAAAAGGGAGAAGAAGAGAAGGCAGGACGTCTAGCAGGTGCGGCCTTAGGGATCCTGACGGTAGTTGGCGGGGGACTCGCACTGCTAGGAATTCTCGTGGCTCCGTTGCTCGTAGAAGTCTTGTTTTTTAGATGGTCTCCAGACAAGCAGGCTATCACCATAACGTTGGTGAGAATTCTATTCCCAATGACTGGCGTGCTTGTCATATCCGCATGGGCCCTGACAATCCTGAATAGTCACCGCCGTTTCTTCATCTCCTATGTCGCCCCAGTCCTTTGGAATGTTTCAATGATAGCGGCGATGGTGGGTGGCTTTGTGTACCTCGACCTGGGTGAGAGGGACTTAGTGGTGGCCCTTGGTTGGGGTGCATTAGTAGGCGGTGCACTCCAACTCATGTTTCAGGTACCGTTCGTTCTGAAATACCGGACTGGTCTGCGCATCTCAGTGGGTCGCCACGTTGAAGGACTTAAGGAGGCGATCCAAAATTTTATCCCTGTTGTAACGGCTCGTGGTGTCATCAATCTGAGTGGTTGGCTCGATCTATTCTTAGCTGCGCTGCTAGTTGATGGCGCCGTGGCTGTACTGGGGTATGCTCAGGCCTTCTATATGCTCCCGATCTCCCTTTTCGGGATCAGTGTTGCAGCTTCAGAACTACCAGAACTGTCACGCATGCGAGTGGAAGAAGAACAAGTCCTAGCGTCTCGAGTTTCCACCGCGTTGAGAAGGGTGTCCTTCTTCGTAATACCCTCAGCTGCAGTGTATCTAGTGTTAGGAGATGTCGTTGTGGCTGCAGTATTTCAGACTGGAGCGTTCGGTTCGGTTGAGACTCTTGTTACATGGGGTGTGCTAGGCGCTTATGCCATCGGGTTGCCTGCTTCAGCTAGTTCTCGTGTGTTGTCATCAGCTTTCTATGCTTTGCGAGACACAAAGACGCCAGCCAAAATCGCATACATCCGTATTGTTGTATCGATCGTGATTGGTCTTTTGCTCATGATTCCCCTAGATGACTTAGGGTTCGTGCAGCTTCGTCTGGGAGCAGCTGGACTTGCCCTTGGAGCTTCCGCAGGAGCCTGGCTCGAATATGTTCTTCTTCGCCGCTCACTGCGTATCATGATAGGGGCACATGGACCGGGTTCTTCTGCAGTGCTCCGTGTAATGTTAGCCGCGACATTAGCTGTAGGTTCAGGGGTCCTCCTTCAGCTGAACCTTCCCGTGGCACATCCGATTATGCTTGGTTTGGCAATCCTTATTCCTGCCGGCCTAGTCTATGTAGCTACAGCAGCTTTCCTAGGTGAAAAACTTTCCGATCGTGTCCGTCGATAGCGAAGTTCTCCGAACTCTTGCCATGAAACCTGGAGTTTATCTCTTCAGGGATCTGGAAGGAGGTGTCCTCTATGTAGGAAAGGCAAAAAAGCTAGGCAGCCGGGTACGAAGCTACTTCCGATCACCGGAAAGCTTGAGTCCCAAGAACCAGAATATGGTCCGTCTCGTAGATTCCGTTGATAGTATCATCGTAGGTAGTGAGGCGGAGGCGCTGATACTTGAAGCGAATCTTATTAAGGAACATCAGCCCCGCTTCAACATTCTTCTCCGAGACGATAAGAAGTACCCGTATATCAAGGTTACCGTAAAGGAGCCGTTTCCACGGGTTTACGTGACTCGGAGGATTGTAAACGATGGGTCCCGTTATTTCGGGCCCTATACATCTGTGAACCAAATGAGACAGGCGCTTGAAATCGTTAATCGCCTGCACACCGTCCGTTCGTGCCGGTACAGCCTTCCTAAGGACAGCCCTGATCGGCCTTGCTTAGACTACCATATTCAGCGTTGTAAGGCCCCATGTGTTGGTTTGCAGACTGAGTCAGAATACAGAGGTATGATTGATGATATCCTGCACATCCTGGAAGGGGATACCGAAGAAGTCAGGTCTCAAATCGAGGCCCGAATGATGGAGGCGTCAGACGGACTTGATTTTGAACTTGCCGCGAAGATGAGAGACGTAATTGCAGGTCTCGATGTCATCGCGCGTGAACAGAGAGTTCACCGCACCCAGGGTGGAAACATCGATATCGTGGGTTTGGCCAGAGATGACAAACTTGCTGCCGGAGTCGTGTTAAAGGTGCGTTCGGGTCTACTGCTCAGCCGAGTGACTCAGCGATTTGGTGAAATTCTGAATGAAAAAAATCAGGATCTTCTGAGCTCGTTGGTATCCCGACATTATCTGGGCGGTGGAGACGAGGGGATGGTTGATCTCCCTCGGACTGTTCTATTGCCGAATTCTTTTTCAGATCAAGATCTTTTAGAAGAAATTCTCACGGAAGCTGCGGGATATCGAGTGCGTTTGACCATCCCCCAGCGTGGTGAGAAGCTTCGCCTCTCTGAACTTGCAGAGGTCAATGCACGCCAGGTTTTAGAAGACCAGGTAATAGCCCTCGCGTACGCTGATAATCGTGCAGAAGACGCACTTTTCAGCCTTCAGGATGAGCTTGACTTGAAAGTTGTCCCTCGACTCATGGTCTGCTTCGATGTCTCACATATGCAAGGTAAGGAAACGGTAGCGAGTGCTGTTGTTTTCCAGAACGGGGCACCGAGTCGTGCGGATTATCGCCACATGCGGATCAAGGGTGATTGGGGGAATGACGACTTCCAGTCTATGCAGGAGGCGGTTTATCGGTATTTCCGTCGGCGACTTGATGAGGGCACTCCACTCCCTGACCTAGTGGTTATTGATGGAGGCAAACCGCAACTAAGTGCAGCACAGAACGCATTTGCTTACCTCGATCTCCCCGGTATAGCGGTTATAGCGTTAGCAAAGAAGGAAGAGGAGGTGTTTGCCTCAGGTAAAAAGACGCCCTTGCGGCTCGACCGGAGAAACCGCGCTCTACATATTCTTCAGCGGATTCGCGACGAGGCGCATCGATTCGCTGTTCGCTATAACCGAAAACTCAGAACTAAGCGGACTCTACGAAGCGAGCTTGGTGATATTCCAGGCATAGGTCTACGTCGCCAGACAGTACTTCTGCGTCGATTTGGTTCACTTAAGGGGGTAAAGAGTGCCACGAAGGAAGAGATCGCTAGGGTTCCAGGGTTTTCAAAAGCTCTTGCGAGTCGCGTTTTGACCTACCTAGGCAATTGATCCGATGAGTGTACGAACGCGCTTTGCCCCGAGTCCAACTGGTCGTCTACACTTGGGTAACGTCCGAGCGGCAGCTTTTAATTGGCTTTTTAGCAAGAGTTCAGGTGGTGTCTTCATCTTGCGGATTGAGGACACAGACATTGAGCGAAATGTGGACGAGGGGGAGGCATCGATCCTCGAAGATCTCCGCTGGCTTGGACTTGATTGGGACGAAGGCCCTGATGTGGATGGGGCCCATGGACCTTACAGACAAAGTGGGCGGTCAGAACTTTATGCCTCGAAGGTAGATGGGCTTATGGAATCTGGAGGCGCTTATCCCTGTTTTTGCACAGAAGTAGAAGGGCAAGAGGATTCCAACTCAAAAGAAGTCACACATCAGTACTCCGGAGTCTGTCGTGGCCTAGATCCGGATGAGCGAAATGCTCGTTTAAACGCAGAAGAGCCGCATGTCATCCGATTTTCTGTCCCTCAGAACCATCCTGAGGTCACGATACAAGATGAGGTATTCGGGTCTATATCATTTCCTATAAATGACATAGATGATTTTGTTATCTGTCGAACTGACGGCCGTGTGACCTATAACTTCGGTGTTGTTGTGGATGATATCGACATGGAAATCACCCACGTTATCCGCGGTGTAGGTCACCTTTCAAATACTCCGAAACAGGTTCTCTTATTCGATGCATTAGGAGCTAACCGGCCGGTTTTTGCCCATTTACCGACGGTCTTAGGCCCAGACGGCCGGAAATTATCAAAACGTGAGGGGGCAACGTCTATTCAGGAAATGAAAGCACAGGGCTACCCGGCCGATGCTGTCCTGAACTATGTGTCGCTACTGGGTTGGTCGCATCCGGAAGAGAAGGAGATCCTTTCCAATGAAGAACTCGCGGCTTCTATGTCACTCGACAGAGTTGGAAGGAGTGACTGTCAACTAGATCCTGACAAGTTCCGGTGGGTCTCCCAGCAACATCTTGCGCGGCAGAACCTTCAGGAATTAGTGAGCCACGTCAGGCCTTTCATTGATACAGATAGATTTCCAGATACCGGTGATAATTTGTCAGCAGTCATAGATACACTCCGAACCCGCCTTTCCACCTATAAAGATATCAATGACCATCTCGGGCTTCTCTTCCCTGAGGACAAAGTGCGTGCTGAGTTGCTCAGGAAAGAAGTTGGGGCAGATCCTGAGGTTAATCGGACGCTTATTGCTGTGCGGGAAAAACTCCAAGCCCTTGAGCGATGGGAAGAAGAGGGGATCGGAACTGCTATCAGGGAGGCAGGCACCTCTGCAGGCGTGAAGGGAGCCGAGTTATTCCACCCCGTGCGACGTGTGCTCATCGGGAGTGAAAAAGGTCCAGATCTAGGGAAGATTCTAGTTGGGCTTGGAATGGGGGAAGGGATCAGGCGGATCGACCAAGCGATAGGCGAGTAAGGCTATTGAGAAATGCCTATTTTATAGGCATATGAGGCCCAGGGTCTTGGCTGATTTTTTCCGGGCGCCTAATTTATCCGATCTGTGTAGAATTATATGTTTGACTCCAATTGGAGGGTTTTTGGATGAAGATCCGTTTCGGACTCGTCCTCATGATGGCTTTTGGTCTTGGTATGGAGGGCTGTGCTTCAGGTGGAGCTCCAGCCACCGGATTCCCAGAAGCGAGGACTAGAAGTGGTGGCGCCGCCGGCGTGCCAGGCGGTGAGGCAGTCAGCCAGGGCTATAGCCCGCGTAATACCGAGAACACTCGGATGACTGAGACGTTTTTGGAAAATGCTGGTCGAGAAGATGAAGCTGCACTTGCTCGGCCAATTTACGAACAAGCCGTGGCTGCCTCAGCACTTGCGATCCGTGAAGACAGTGTGAATCCGTTGGCCTATAGGCTTGCAGCCATGGCGAATCTCGGAGTTGAGGATTATCAGGCTGCTGGATCGAATTTCGATCGTGCTGAGGAGTTGCGCCCACTTTATCAGTTCGATTTCGAGGCGATCCGAGAGGAAGTCTGGATCGAGCTGTACCAGTCAGCAATTCCATCGGTCAATTCTGGTGACTATGAAGCTGCGGCAGAGATATACGTCAATGCGAACGCGATTTATAGGAAACGCCCAGAGGCCATGGTTATGCTGAGCCAGATTCAGGCCCAGCTCAATCAATATGACGAAGCGGTCGAGAATATAGACGCTGCCCTAGCGATCCTTGACTCAGATATAGTCCTCGAGACAGATGAAGAGACTGTTGCCGGCTGGAGAGAACAGGCGGAGCCACTTCCGTCACTAAGAGCTCAAGTCCTGGCCGCTGCAGGACGATATGAGGAGGCCATTGTCGACTATCGAGCTCTTTTGGTAGATGATCCAACGAACACACAGGCGATGCGTGACCTAGCTACGATGCTTATTCAGACTGGCGAAGAACAAGAGGGATTCCAGGTCTTTGAGCAGCTACTCCAAGAGCCGACGCTTTCCGGAGAAGATCTTTATGCAATCGGAGTGGGCTTCTATCAGGGTAGCGCCTACCGTCGTGCAGCCAACGCTTTCCGGATGGCCGGTGAGAAGAACCGCTATGACCGGGATAGCATTGAACTTTGGGCCCGCTCGCTTCAGCTGGATTCAGCATATGCTGACGTACCAGAGGCGGCTGATCGTTGGATAGAGCTCGATCCGAGTAGTGTGACAGCACACCTCGTATTAGCTCAGGCAGTAAATGCCATGGAAGATACCGAACGTACTGGTGAGGTAGTCCGTGAGATGGAGGCGCTTGAAGTAGATGTCTCCAATCTCAGCCTTACCAAGTACGGTGATGGAGGCGCTAGGATCACTGGCCAGGTAACGAACAGGTTGCTCGATGCCGGTACGCAGGTAACCCTGACCTTCACGTTCTATTCAGATCAAGCAAGCCCTGTCGGGACGTTAGAACAAACGCTTGCAGTTGGTGAGGAAAATATGGCTGAGGTGTTTGCAGGTGAATTTGATTCACCTCAGGTGGTTGGGGGATACTCCTATGAAGTAAGGGTCAATTAGACGTTCTACACTTAGAAGACTAGGCGGGCGGTCCATTACCAAGTGGGCCGCCCGTTTTTTCTTTGTCCCAAGATTTCTATCTTAGGTATATCATTGGCCCTGAGGAAAAGTACTAGGTAAGATTGGCATAATAAGTCTCACAACCTGCGGGAGTAGCTCAGTTGGTAGAGCATCAGCTTCCCAAGCTGAGGGTCGCCGGTTCGAGCCCGGTCTCCCGCTT
>UINC01002628.1_pt1 | contig 10180 bp, 8 predicted proteins | sample 5385821 | NCBI WGS metagenome assembly UINC01 (sample SAMEA4666929, study PRJEB26691) | marine metagenome | isolation source: Pacific Ocean | place: Pacific Ocean | collected 2011-10-13
GCTAACTATAATATCAATTTCACTATTGGTGTTTTTGAAAAAGTGGAAAAGGAATTCACCTCTATCACCAAAAGAAAAATGCCCGTCATTTTCTACGTGCTTAAAGAAAATGAAAAAAAGGCTTCAGCTCATCTGGATATGGCAATGAAGATGATCCGCTCTCATGAAAATTATTTTGGTGAGTATCCATTCATAAATGAAAAGTTTGGTCTTGTGGAGACACCATACCTTGGAATGGAACATCAAACTATTAACGCTTATGGAAATCAGTTTCGTTATACAGAACTAGGTGGGGAACCGGTCGATTGGCTTCTCCTGCATGAAATGGGGCATGAATGGTGGGGAAACAAGGTGAATGCTGCCGATTGGTCTGATTACTGGATTCATGAAGGAATATGTTCCTACGCCGACGCTCTCTATCATCGAGAAGTGGCCGGGGAAGAGGGGTATCACAAAAAAATGGCCAATGCAAGACACGGCATCCAAAATGTGAAGCCGATTATTCCAAAACGAAATGCAAGTACTGATGAGGTTTATCAGGGAGACATCTACGGCAAGGGATCGTATATGATGCACTCTTTGCGCTTTATAATGGGTGACAGACGATTCTTTCGAGTATTGAAGGAATTCGTTACAAACAATAAATACACCTATAAAAATCTCGTGTTAGAAAAGGATTTTACCTCACATTTCAGTGACAACGCTAGTCAGGATCTGAGCCCATTCATCCATATGATGCTATACACCACTGATCTTCCTATAGCTATAATTAACAAAGTGAAACTGAATCGTTATGCTTTGAGCGTTGAATCAGTTGGAATGAAGCTGCCTGTTGAGGTGAAAATTGGGGATAGAATTCGAACAATTACTCTCAGTTCAGATCCGGTTGTTGTAAGATCAATAGAAAAGCCAGTTATTGATCCCAATCACTGGTATTTATGGAGGCGTGATTTCGATGAAAAAATTGACCATTAGCATTACTTTCCTTCTTCTTTTTTATGCTGGGTGTGTAGCGCCCCCTCAAAGCGCCTCTCCTGAAGTTACCTCTACTGAAGAAAGTAAATTCACTTCCTCAAAATGGGATTATCCTGTAACAAGAAAAGTTGATGTTACTGATAATTATCACGGAACAGTAGTGAGGGACGAATATCGCTGGCTTGAGGATGACAATTCTGAAGAGACGGCATCCTGGGTTACAGCACAGAACGAATTGACTTTTGCTTATCTGGATGAAATTCCGTTCAGGAATAGAATCAAAGATCGTTTAACAGAATTATGGGATTATCCAAAGTATGGCACACCATTCAAGGAAAAAGGAAAGTATTATATATTCAAAAATGATGGTTTGCAGAACCAGTCTGTACTCTATGTGCAGGATGAACTAGATAGTGAAGCAAGATTGGTTATTGATCCCAACTCTTTCTCTGAAGATGGAACAATTTCCTTAAGCGGCCTCTCATTTTCTCACGACGGACGTTATATTGCATATGGGAAAAGCTCTTCTGGCTCAGATTGGCGTCAGTTCTTCGTTCGAGATTTAGAGACTGGAGAAGATTTATCAGATCATCTCAAATGGATAAAGTTTACCGGTCTAGCGTGGAGAGCAGATGGATTTTACTATAGTCGTTACCCTGAACCAAAAGAGGGAGATGAGCTGAAGGGACTCAGCCAGGCTTCAGCAATTTATTTTCACAAACTGAAGACTGATCAGTCGGAAGATATCCTCTTCTATGAAGAGCCGGAAAATCCACTGATGTATAAAACTCTTTCGGTCACCGAGGATGAGCATTATCTCATCCTGAACAGATCGATGGGAACTCACGGAAATGCAATATCAGTTATGGATTTAACTGCTAACGACGAAAAATGGATGAGTGTAATATCAGACTTTGAGGGAGAGCATTCAGTCGTTGACAATATCGATAACAGATTACTGGTTCTGACAGACAGAAATGCTTCCATGAATCGACTTGTATTAATTGATCCGATTAATCCAGATGAATCAAACTGGAAAGATATTGTACCAGAGAGTAATGACAAGCTTTCCAGTGCGACAGTTGTAAACGGTAATATAGTTGCAAGATACATGGTAGATGTTTCCAGCCAAATAAGATTGTATAATATTGAGGGAGAATACATCAGGAATATTGAGTTGCCCACCATGGGATCGGCCGGCGGCATATCAGGGGAGAGGGATGATCCGGAAATGTTCTTCAGCTTCTCATCCTTTGCTTACCCACCTATAACATTCCGATATAATATGGATGGCGATTCACTTTCAATCTTCCGAGAAACTAAAATCATGTTTGAACCAGATCAGTATATTACCGATCAGGTTTTTTACAGTAGCAAGGATGGCACAAGAATTCCCATGTTTTTAACATATAAAAAAGGATTGAAGAAAGATGGATCCAATCCAACGTTACTTTATGCATACGGCGGTTTTAATATCAGTCGGACTCCCGGATTCAGCGTAAGCAATATAGTACTTCTTGAGAACGGAGGAATCTATGCTTCAGCAAATATCCGCGGAGGTGGTGAATACGGCGATGCCTGGCATCGTGCAGGTATGCTATCAAACAAACAGAATGTGTATGATGACTTTATTTCTGCAGCTGAATATTTGATCAGTGAAGGCTACACTTCTTCAAATCATCTTGCTGTTAGAGGAGGATCAAATGGAGGTCTTCTTATTGGAGCTGTACTAAATCAACGGCCAGAACTCTATAAGGTAGCATTCCCTGCTGTTGGAGTTATGGATATGCTGAGGTACCACCAATTCACGGTCGGTTGGGGGTGGGCCGTTGAATATGGAAGCAGCGATAACTCTGATCACTTTAATTTTCTTTATTCCTATTCACCCCTTCATAATATTCGTGAGAATGGTAATTATCCCGCTACACTCGTAACAACAGCCGATCATGATGATCGCGTGGTACCAGCTCACTCTTTCAAATATGCAGCTACTCTACAGGGAAAAAACAGGAGGAACCCAGACCCTCTATTGATTCGAATTGAACAAAAGGCTGGTCATGGGGGTGGCAAACCGACTTCTAAAAGGATCCAGGAGGCCGCCGATATATGGAGTTTCATGTTCTATAACATGGGTATAACACCAAAGTAAATTTTTTCTATTTAAGAATAAGCATACTTGGCACGTTGTATCCGTTTTTATGATTATTGTCTATCCACGAACTATTTGCCAGTATGGATAAGAAACTGTTCATTTTTATCCCGTTTGCCCTGTGGCTCATTTATGTCATCTTCCTAAGCGCATTCTATCCTGAGGTGAGGTGGGATTGGGAAAAGGAAGAAGCGAAACCTATGAGTTTTCCGGACGGATTTGTCTGGGGGGTGGCAACGGCTGCACATCAAGTTGAAGGTGGATGTACAAACAATTGGTCGGCCTGGGAGAATTCCACTGATGATAATAACAATCCTAGAATTCATAATGATGAAAAATCCGGAATTGCCTGCGATCACTGGAACCGATACCAAGATGATATCCAATTGATAAAAGACCTAGGAGTTACCTCCTACCGATTTTCGATTGAATGGAGCAAAGTGGAGCCAGAAGAAGGTCAGTTTGATTCCACGGCTTTAGAACACTATAAAGATGTCTGTATTGCACTTAAGGAATCAGGGATTACACCTGTGGTGACATTACATCATTTCACACATCCAATATGGTTTGAGGAAAAGGGTGCTTTTGAGAACAAAGAAAACCTTAGTTATTTCGTACGGTATTCGGAGCGTGTTTTCGACACATTGAAAGATTATGTGGGACTATGGTGCACTATTAATGAACCAGCTGTTTATACGTACCAAGGTTATTTTAATGGAGTTTGGCCGCCTGGTAAAATTGATCCTCAACTGGCTGGGAAAGTATTAAAAAACCTTTTAGAGGGACATGTTCGTATTTATAAAGCCCTTAAGTCAAAGAAAGGTGGGACCGGGGCACAAATCGGCATTGTGAAAAACATATTTCCGTTTGATCCTTACAATCGTTGGAATCCCATTGACTGGATGGTCATCCGGATACTGGATAATGTCTTTAACAATGTGGCTCTTGAGTTTTTGAGCTCAGGTACATACAATTATTCAATCCCCACCATGGCCAAGGTTGAATATGAAAACCCAGATGCCGTGGGGACACTAGATTTCATCGGAATGAACAACTATTCACATCAGCGTATCAATTCACATCTCAATCCGGATCAGTTTTTTACCATTAAGTTTTATCCTCATGAGCCCATGACGGACATGAATTACCCCATTTATCCGGAGGCCATTTACCGTTCCATAAAAAGGGTTTCTGAACTGGGCGTGCCCATCTTCATCACTGAAAATGGGATCGCGGATGCAAAAGATGACAGGAGGGCCCTTTATATCGATCGATATATCCGTGCTGTTGCCCGTTCCATACAAGAAGGGTTTGACGTTCGAGGCTACTTCTATTGGTCTCTCATGGATAATTTTGAATGGTCTGAAGGATACAATATGAAATTTGGTTTGTATAAAGTGAACTTCCAGACACAAGAACGGAGACTCAGAGACGGTTCTCGAAGATTTATTGAAATCGTTAATGCGTCAAAAGATGAATAGAACAACTCACCTCCTTAAAACTGTTTTCATTCTGCTCAATCTTTCTTTAGTACTTCTTTCTGCGGGGGAGCGAAAGCGGGCCCGTGATTTTGGTATAGAAATAGGGATCTTCCCTACGGGTGAAAACAACAGTATTACGGATGTAACAGGCGTAAAGGTAGGGCACACCACCGTTATCCAGGGAGATAGCGTTCGAACGGGTGTTACAGTCATTTTGCCTCACGGTGGGGATTTATTCAAAGAAAAAGTGCCGGCGGCGGTTTATGTCACTAACGGTTTTGGCAAACTGGTAGGAACCACGCAGATAGAAGAGTTGGGCACAATTGAGACCCCCATTGCCCTCACAAACACATTAAACACCTTCTTGGTAGCAAATGCTCTTATAGATTACATGATTTCTGTATCAGGATCCCTTCGATCAGTGAATCCAGTGGTTGGAGAGACTAACGATTCGGGACTGAATGACATCCAAGGGCGACATGTAAACAGTGAGCATCTGTTTGAAGCTATTAAGAATGCTACTGGGGGACCTGTAAAAGAAGGTTCCATTGGTGCTGGCACCGGTACCCGGGCACTGGGTTTCAAAGGTGGAATTGGCACCGCATCCAGGGTGTTGCCTAATTCTCTAGGAGGATATCGTATTGGTATACTGGTCCAATCCAACTTTGGGGGACTTCTTACCATAGATGGAGTACCTGTAGGAAAAGAAATGGGCAAAAATCCTTTTAAGAAAGAATTGAGTATTGAGGATGAAGGATCATGCATGATTGTGGTCGCTACGGATGCTCCACTTTCTCCAAGAAACCTGAAACGGATGGCAAAACGTACAGCACACGCTTTCGGAAGAGTGGGTGCATATTCATCAAATGGCAGTGGTGATTATGCCATCGCTTTTTCTACCGCTAAGGATGTCCGTCGAATTGCACGAGATCTTGATCAGATAGAATTTGAACTGCGAGAAGTTTATAACCGGCACATGAGCCCGCTTTTCCAGGCAGTTGTTGAAGCGACGGAGGAAGCAATTGTAAATTCATTATTCAAGGCCACTACTGTAAAAAGCCGATACGGCCGATCTGAGGAAATACCAATTGAGGAGACAATCCAAATCTTAAAAAAATATGGTAGAATTCACCATTAACTTCTATTGTAAGGAGACATAAGACTATGAATACCAAATTTTATATATTAAGTATAGTTCCTTTTGTTGTTGCCACCGTTTTATACGGGTCTGGCTATGGATTAAACCAACAAAGTAACAGAAATAAGAATAATTCGATAAACAAGGTGAAAAAATCTGAACAAGAGTGGAAGGCTTGTCTTACCCCTGAAGAATATCAAATTCTAAGGGACAAGGGTACAGAAATGGCTTATACTGGTAAATATTATGATCACAAAGAAAAAGGCGTTTACAAATGCGCTGGATGCGGTGCTGAATTATTCTCATCTAATACTAAATACGATTCTGGCTCTGGGTGGCCAAGTTTTTGGAAACCAATCGCTAATGATCGCATATCGAATGAATCCGATAACAGTATGTTCATGGCTCGAACTGAAATTCTTTGTAGTGAATGTGGGGGACATTTAGGACATGTTTTTAATGATGGTCCCAAACCTACAGGCATGCGCTACTGTGTCAATTCAGTTTCACTTGAATTTGAAGGACAAAATCTAAATTCTTCTAAACAAGGTGAAGAAAAAGAAAATAAATAATGACAATGAAGAATAAACTTAAAACTTATATAGATGTCGATAAGTCTATCCTCAAGGCGCAGCCCAATACCGGTACTGGAACGTTCGAGTTCAATATAGCAGCACCTGGTTGGGAGGAAAAATATTGGCCATATACTCAGGAAGATTGAATCATTAATCACGACAGCCATACCCTCTGAGTTTGCGCCTTTTCCTGTCACTTCTCTTCTTTTTCAATCAACTTAGCGCTCAGAACTATCAAAACCATGTGAAGGACATGGCGCGGGTCCATGACGGTGACAACCCTGTTCCTTCAGAAATGGTCATGGATGTGGGCCCCCAAGTTTCATCGAAAACAGTTGTCTATGGTGAGAAAGATGGGAAAAAGCTTTCTGGATATTTGGCAACGCCTGAGAAAAATTCTACGAACCTCCCTAGCCTCCTCGTTATTCACGAATGGTGGGGATTGAACGACAATATCCGCTCCATGACTGATCAACTTGCGGCGGAGGGATATGTAGCCTTGGCGGTGGATTTGTACGGAGGATCAGTTGCTGAAACACCGGCTGAAGCACGTAATATGATGTCAGAAGTGGGTAAAAATCCTATGGCTGCACAAAAAAATCTTCAATACGCTTTCGATTATCTAAAAGAGGCGACCAAGGCTTCGAAGGTGGGGGTTGTAGGTTGGTGCTTTGGTGGGGGATGGTCACTCCAGACAGCCATATTATTAGGGAAGAAACTTGATGCCTGTGTCATTTATTACGGCAGGATCATTTTAGACAAGGATCAGCTAAGCTCCATTCAGTCCCCGGTACTTGGAATATTTGGTGGTGAGGATAGGGGCATTCCTGTTGACGGTGTAAAAACTTTTGAACAGACATTAAAGGATTTAAACAAAACTGTTTCAGTCCATATTTACAAAGGAGCAGGCCACGCATTTGCAAATCCTTCTGGAAACAACTATCAAGAAATTCCTGCAAAGGACGCATGGTCTAAAACACTGGATTTCTTCTCTCGCTACCTAAAGACAAATTAGTCCGAATGTCGGGCATCCGTATTTATCTATCATTGGCTGTTACTTTTTCTCTAAGCTCATCTTGTGTTCATACTTCAAGAGTTCAACCCCTTTCATCTACTCCTGAGGTTACATCCCTATTAGGTATAACATTGTATCCCATAGATTTACCTAGAAATGTTCTTGATATTTACATCCGTAATCATGAAAAGGCTAAGATGGATTATGACAATAATCCCAAAAATGCTGACAACATTATCTGGCTTGGTCGACGGACTGCATATCTTGGTGAATACCATAAAGCCATAGAAATTTTTAGTGAAGGAATAATAATTTTCCCGGACGATGCTAGAATGTACCGTCATCGGGGTCACCGTTATATCAGTACAAGAAAATTCGGCTTGGCAATTGATGATCTTGAAAAGGCTGCCATGCTAATTTTAAATAAAGAAGATGAGATTGAACCAGACGGTCTCCCCAACGACAAAAATACTCCCACCAGCACATTGCAGTCCAATATCTGGTATCATCTTGGATTGGCATATTATCTTTCTGGGAATTTGGAAAAAGCTACCCACTGTTACGTGGAATGCATGAGAGTATCCGGTAATAATGACATGCTAGTAGCAACTTCTCATTGGTTCTACATGACCTTGAGACGTATGGAACGGGAAAAAGAAGCTGCTGCTCTTCTACTTCCAATTTCCGAAAAGATGGATATTATTGAAAACGATGCCTACCATCAATTGCTGTTATTTTACAAGGGCAAAATTGCTGAAAGCAATCTCTTTAAAGAAGGAGAGGACGCTCTGCAAAACACCACATTGGCTTACGGGGTTGCAAACTGGCATTGTTATAATGGAAACAAAGAAAAAGGGTCCCAACTATTAAAATCAATACTGACTAGTGATTACTGGCCGGCTTTTGGATATATCGCTGCCGAGGCAGATGTGGTAGATAATAGATGCCGCTAACAAGGAGAGGAACATGAAAACCTGGATGATTTACGGTGCTAACGGGTATTCGGCGCGGATTATCTTGAACGTGGCTTCTGAACGGGGAATGAAACCAATTATTGCCGGGAGAAATCGTGATCAAATTGATCAACTTTCTTCAGAACATGATTTGGATAGTCGTATTTTTGACCTTACATCATTTGACTCTGTTTCTGAGAAAATTTCTGATATAGATATTCTCCTCAACTGTGCTGGTCCTTTCTCATCAACAGCTGAAATGATGATATCAGCATGTCTTCATACCTCGACCCACTATATTGACATTACAGGAGAAATAGATGTTTTCGAATATGCCCATTCTAAAGATAATGAAGCAAAATCTTCAAATGTGGTTATTTGCCCAGGTGTCGGTTTTGATGTAATTCCAACAGACTGTCTCGCTGTATTGTTACAAAATGAGCTCCCATCTGGCACTGATCTTTCTTTAGCATTCCAGGCTGTTGGGAGCAAATTAAGTCCCGGGACACTTAAAACCGCTGTTGAAGGTGCATCCAAAGGAGGCTGGATACGAAAAAACGGGGAGCTTTTTTCTGTTCCTTTAGCATATGCAACCAGAGAAATCGATTTTGGTTCTGGGCCAAGAAATACCGTATCCATTTCATGGGGAGATGTATCAACTGCTTATTTCAGCACGGGTATACCCAATATTCAAGTTTACTTTCCTATGTCTGAAAAAGGTATTGAGAGGCTAAGGAAAAGACGTAAATATGCAAAGATTATGAAGTCAACTATGATTCAAAATTTTCTTAAACATAGAATTGAGAAGAATATAAAAGGTCAATCCGAAGAAGAAAGAAAAAATTCAAAAACGAATATCTGGGGAGAGCTTACAGATCCTTCTGGGCAATCTGTTGTTGGTCGTTTCGCAACTGGGAACGGATATGATGTTACTGCTGTTGGGGCTATTGAAATTGTCTCTTTCCTTAATGAAAACGTGGTTGATGGAGGTTATTACTCACCTGCGATGTTAGCAGGCACTTCAATCCTGGAAAAACTTCCCGGTTACACCGGTATTCAATTCGAAAAATTCAAAAAAGAAGAAGATGAATAAAATTCGTGAAATATTACTTTTCCTTTTTCTTTCGATAGTTCTTTATCTTTTATTTTGGCCTGTTCCCGTAGATCCTGTCATTTGGGAACCTCCTCATTCTCCTTCATTGGAAGGTAATTACACCCCCAATAACTATTTAGCAAACGTTGAAAGATTTGGTTTGGGTGATGGTATTGGGCCAGAAGATGTAGATGTAGATGCTTTCGGTAATATATACACCGGTTATGAAGAAGGTGAAATAATCCGGTACAAACCTGACGGCAGTGGAGGAGAGCGCTTCGCCCACACCGGCGGCCGACCTTTGGGTCTAGAGTTTGATAAATATGGAAATCTAATAGTTGCTGACGCACTCCAGGGACTACTCTCCATTGATCCTATAGGAAAAATTACCGTTTTAACAACAGGTACCAAGGATGTCAAGTTTGGGTTTGCCGATGATCTGGATATCTCTCCAGATGGAACTATCTACTTTTCAGATGTATCTTCAAAAACTGGGATTACAGACTACAGACATGACATTGTTGAACACCGCCCCCATGGTGGTCTTTTTGCTTACGACCCCCAAAGTAAAAGGACTTATCTGGTACAAGACAGTATGTATTTTGCCAACGGAGTTGCTGTCAGCCCGGAGGGTGATTTTGTTTTGGTAAATGAAACAAGTGAATACAGAGTGAGAAAAGTATGGATTAAAGGAAACATGATAGGTAAGAGTGAGATTCTCATGGATGGACTTCCCGGGTTCCCTGATGGAATTTCTTCTAATGGTCGTGGAATCTATTGGATTGCTCTACCATCAAGACG
>UINC01002629.1_pt1 | contig 10179 bp, 10 predicted proteins | sample 5385821 | NCBI WGS metagenome assembly UINC01 (sample SAMEA4666929, study PRJEB26691) | marine metagenome | isolation source: Pacific Ocean | place: Pacific Ocean | collected 2011-10-13
ATTCAGCTGGAACTCTTTGTAATGCTGCGAGTGCCTTAAAAGATAAAGGAGCAAGGAAAGTATATGCCTACATTGTCCATCCGGTGCTTTCAGGAGATGCCATTAAAAAGATTAATAAATCAAAGCTTGATCAATTGGTAGTAACAGATACCATACCGCTTTCTGATTCAGCTAAAGCTTGTAAAAAGATTAGAGTTATATCTTTAGCACCCACACTAGCTGAAGCAATTAGAAGAGTTAACAATGAAGAATCAATTAGTGCTATGTTCCTGTAATTCAGCACTTAGGAGAAAAATAGATGAGTGAGCAGGTTAGTTTAGCAGCTTCAGAGAGGCAATCTGAAGGAAAGTCAGCTAACAGAAACCTTAGAAGGTCTGGGTACATTCCAGGTGTTCTTTATGGGGGCAAAGATGAACCAAAGAAAATCTCGATTATGGAGAAAGATATTGTAAAGGCTACTGAGATTGCAGGTTTTACTACACAAATTCTTCAAATCTCAATGGATGGAAAAGATGTTGACGTTGTGGTCAAAGAAATCCAGAGACACCCTGCTACTTCTAGGGTACTACACGCAGATTTCATGAGAGTGGACCCTGATTCAAAAATTACATTAGTAGTGCCTATAAGAACTTTAAACGATGAAAGCTGTATTGGAGTTAAGGTAAATGGTGGACAAGTTAACCATTTAATAAATGATATAGAGATTTCCTGTTTAGCTTCAAATCTACCAGAACAGTTGGAAATAGATGTTCAAGAGATGGACATTGGGGACACAGTATCTCTAAGTGAAATCAAACTTCCTGAAGGTGTAGAAATTACAATTCTTCAACAAGACGAAGATAGAGACCAAGCTGTTGTATCAGTAACCGAAACCAGAGAAATGATTATTGAAGAAGAGGAAGAGGAATTAGGACTTGAAGAAGGAGAGGAAGGAGAAGAAGGAGATACAGAAGCAACTGAAGGTACAGAAGAAGATTCAGAAACTCCAACCGAAGGTAAAGAATCAGATCCTTCTGAGGAAAAACAAAAAGAGTAATTGCTCCTAAAGCATGTCATCTAATAATTTGCTCATAGTTGGATTGGGCAATCCAGATAAAGATTATGAAGGAAGCCGTCACAATTGCGGTGCTGATTATGTCAAATTTCTTTCGGACAGGATAAAAATCACCCTCTCTAAAGAAGACAAGTTCTTTGCTCTATACGGTAGCAAAAAAATAGAAAAAAAGAATATACATCTGTGTATACCTAGTGTTTACGTTAATGAAAGTGGTCAAACAGTTTCAGCTATAAAAAATTATTTAAAGCTATCTAATACTGATATTTTAATTGTTCATGACGAACTTGATTTGCCCTTAGGTAAAATTAAATTAAAAGAAGGTGGCGGCCATGGTGGACACAATGGTCTAAGAAACATAATTGATAGCCAAAAAGGTGATGCTTCCTTTATGAGGATGAGAATTGGCATTGATCATCCAAGAAAAGGTGCGGATGTAGTGAAGTATGTTTTAAATAAGGTGAATAAAAAAGATAGAAAAATACTAGATACCTCTTTTGAGAACACCTTAGACATATTAGATTCAGTCATCAAGGGTAAATGGCAGCAAGCAATGCTTGAATTGCATACTTAAAATTTTTTAGATGAGTCTGAAATGTGGGATCGTCGGATTACCGAATGTAGGTAAATCAACCTTATTTAATGCTTTAACTGCAGCTGGCATAGATGCTGAAAATTTTCCTTTTTGTACTATAGAGCCAAACCAAGGAATTGTTCCCGTACCAGATGATCGTCTAAATAAAATTTCAACAATAGTGAATCCTTTATCAACTATCCCAACAACAACAGAATTTGTAGACATAGCAGGGTTAGTAAAAGGGGCAAGCAAGGGAGAAGGTTTAGGTAATCAATTTTTGTCTCATATAAGAGAAACACAAGCCATAATCCATGTGGTTAGATGTTTTGAAGACAAGAACATAAGTCATGTGCATGATGAAATTGATCCAATAGTTGATTTAGAAGTAGTTGAAACTGAATTGCTTCTAGCAGATATTGAAACCGTTTCAAATGCTAAAGATAAATTAGAAAGAGTTTCTAAAACAGGTGATAAATCGGCTGCCTCTCAACTAGAAAAGTTAGAAATTCTTGTAAAAGAGATGGGGGAAGGAATTCTGGGAAGAGATTCTACTATGAGTGTATATAAAGATGAGTTTAAAGATCTCCAGCTAATAACCATAAAACCTTGTCTGTATATTGCAAATGTAGAAGAGGCCCAAAAAACAAGCCCTTTACTACAAGAATTACAAGAATATGCTGAATCCAAAGGGTCTAGAGTGCTTGCTTTGTGCAATCAAATTGAAGCAGAAATAGCTGAGTTAGAAACAGAAGAACGTCTCGAGATGCTCAAACACATGGAAATGGATGAACCAGGTTTAAATAAATTAATAAGAGAAAGCTACTCCATGCTTAATTTAATAACTTTCTTTACTGCCGGCCCTAAGGAGGTTAGAGCTTGGAATTTAAAAAAAGGCATGACAGCTCCAGAAGCAGCAGGTCAAATACATACTGATTTTGAAAGAGGCTTTATTAAAGCTGAAACAATCTCTTTCGATGATTTTATTACTTACGAAGGAGAAGCTGGAGCAAAATCTGCTGGGAGACTAAGAACCGAAGGTGTAGATTACTTAGTTAAGGATGGAGACATTATGCATTTCTTGTTTAATGTCTAATACAAACTTGACTTTCCGCAGCTAGGCTTTGACAATCCTGACCCTTGGCTATGTAGCTCAGCTGGTTTAGAGCGCAGCATTCATAATGCTGAGGTCGGTAGTTCAAGTCTACCCATAGCCACCAGCTTTTTCCTTAAGGAAATTTTAAAGGTATTTTTTAAAGAACAAGGCCTGTAAGTCTGCGACACTCCTTCCCTTCTCACTTTCACCATCAAAGGCATGTTCTTCTTCTGCATAGACATGCAGAGAAGCAGGTATATTTTTTTCTTTCAGTTTATCGTAGAAGCCTGTACTTTCTTTTAAAGGGACAACACTATCCGTTGACCCATGAACCAACATACAAGGTGGAAAATCTTGGGATACATAATTCATGGGGCTTGCTTTCTTATAATCCTCTTCGCTAGCTTCTGAACCCATGAGCATGGCATAAGCATTTTCAAGAGGATCAAGATCCAATTGACGAATCGTAGTGGGAGGATAAATAGCGCAAGTGGCTTTTACCTTTGAAGATACATCGTTGTTGCCCCCGTCACCTTCAAAACTATCATCATATGAAGTCGCTGCAGCCATTAAAGATAAATGACCACCAGCTGAATTACCCGATACACCGATTCTCTCTTGGTCAATACCTAACTTCTGTGCATTAGCTCTTAGATATCTAATAGCACACTTAACATCTTGGATTTGAGCTGGCCAATGTGCTTCATTAGATAATCTATAAGAATTACACATGGTTACGAATCCCAATCTAGCTAATAAAATGCCATACCCTCTAAGTTGAAATCTATCACCTTCTATCCACCCTCCTCCGTGAACAAATAAAATTGCAGGTCTATTAAACTCTTCTTTAGGAGGTAAGAATATATCTGCTAATAAGGGTTCTTGACCCCCTGTTCCTATTTCAACTGCCTCTTCAATCGAGACCCTTCCTTCTTGTATCTTCATATTTTTTCCCCAAATAAAAAAGGCACCTTAAAGATGCCTTTTTTATTTTAATCCTTTTTTTATGATCTGCCGTTCCAAATCCCTAAAATTAATATTAGAGCTATGATGACACCCAAACCTTCAGATCCCAGTGTATCAATAACCGGTCCCAAGTTCGTCATAACATTACCAAAAAATGGTGCTGAAGGTCCAAACAAAACAGAAACCAGTATTGAAACAGCTACTATCAAAGCTAAAAGCTTAGTTGCTTCCCACAACCAACGTTTTATTCTTTCTACAAGATCCATATTTCCCCCTGAGTAACCCTAAAAAAAGAAAGGGGTACCTTTAGAGGCCCCCTTTCTATGCAATAGCTAAGTAAAAAACTTATCTATAAAGGTCAAGTAAAACCGCTAGTACGATTAAACCAACTAGACCGTTATCACCAAGAGTGTTAACTAGTCCAAGAAGGCCATCAAGAACTCCACCTACAAAAGGGACATTACCGCCGAATACTACTCCAGCAGCAACTCCTAATGCTATAAGAGATACAATGATGCCAGTTAATTGACCAACAAGGTCTTTTACCATATTAAGTGCATTCATATTTCACCCATTAATTTAGCTAAACAAACGTCCAGGCAAAACCCGGACTCCGGTATTTAACAGTAAAGTAATTAAATAAACAAATCAGGACTTAGCATAAATAAGTGAAACTTACAAATATTTAGTCGTCCAGTCCTTTCATGGTTAGTCTAATCTTACCCTGTCTATCTACTTCTAAAACTTTTACCTTTACTTCCTCCCCTTCTACAAAATAATCTGACACATTTTCAACTCTTTCTTCAGAAATTTCTGAAACATGCACCAGGCCATCTCTTCCAGGCATGATTGTCACAAAAGCACCAAAATCAACTATGTTTGCTACTTTCCCAGTGTAAATCTTATTAATCTCCGGTTCTTCAGTGAGGGCATTTATCCTTTCAACCGCCATAGACCTTGATTCAGGAGTATCTCCATAAACTGTTACTTTTCCTGAGTCATCAACATCAATCTGTGCGCCTGTCTCTTCAACTAACCCTCTAATTGTCTCTCCGCCTTTTCCAATAACATCTCTGATCTTCTTAGTATTAATCTGAATAATTACAGCTTGTGGAGCCTTTGAAGATAGTTCTTCTCTAGGTTCAGATAGCTCTTCATTCATCTTTTCAAGAATTACTGACCTAGCTGTATTAGCCTTTTTTAAGGCATCATCAAAGATCTCTTCTGTTATACCATCTATCTTAATATCCATTTGCAGAGCAGTTATTCCATCAGCAGTTCCAGCGACTTTAAAATCCATATCTCCTAAATGATCTTCATCACCTAAAATATCAGTAATAACAGCGAAATCTTCATTTTCTTTTACCAAGCCCATAGCAACTCCGGCTACTGGTTTTTTAATAGGTATACCAGCATCCATTAGAGCCAAGCTAGATCCACAAACAGAAGCCATAGAGCTAGAACCATTAGATTCGGTTATTTCAGAAACAACCCTGATCGTATAAGGAAATTCTTCAGGATCAGGAAGTACCGCTTCTAAAGCTCTTCTTGCGAGCTTTCCATGGCCTATTTCCCTCCGTTTAGGACCTGCTAAAAAGCTAGCTTCTCCTACAGAATAAGGTGGGAAATTATAGTGAAGCATAAATTGATCCTTAAACTCTCCTTCAAGCGCATCAATTAATTGAGCTTGTCTAGGAGATCCCAATGTTGCTGCCACTATGGCTTGAGTTTCACCTCTAGTAAATAAAGCGGAACCATGGGTGTTATGTAAAAGACCTGCTTCAACAAAAATAGGTCTTACTGTATCTAAGTCTCTGCCATCAATCCTAGCCTCACCATTTAGGAGCCTAGTCCTGACAATCTTTTTTTCTACCTTTTTGAAAGCATCCAGTAAATCTGATTCAGAGATTTCGGAGTCTTCATCTTCTGGTAATTTTTCTTCAATCAGTTTGTTCTTAATTCCAGCTATAAATTGCACTCTTTCTTGCTTATCTTTAATTGAATATGCTTCGGTGATCTTGTCGGTAAAATTTTCTTCTACAGCCTTTAATAGATTTTCATCTATTGTTTTTGGTTCATACTCAAAAGGCTCTTTCCCAACTTCTTTTGCCATTTCCTCTATAGCTTTAATAGACTCTTGCATTTCTTGATGGGCAAAAAGGATTCCTCCTAACATCTGATCCTCAGTTAGCTCCTTGGCTTCAGATTCCACCATGATTACAGCTGAGTCACTGCCAGCTATTACCATATCTAAATAAGAATTTTCCATTTCACTTCGTTTAGGATTGATAGCATACTGACCTTCTATAAATCCTACCCTTGCAGCTCCTAAAGGACCTTTAAATGGAAGACCCGAAATAGCTAAAGCAGCAGAAGCACCCAAGAAAGAAAGAATATCTGGATCTTCATCTTTATCAGATGAAAGCACAGTACAAATCACTTGAACTTCGTATAAGAAGTCATTTTCAAAAAGTGGTCGTATTGGTCTATCAATTAATCTTGAGGTTAAAGTTTCTTTTTCGGTGGGCCTTCCCTCTCTCTTAAAGAATCCTCCTGGAATTTTTCCTGTAGCATAAGTTTTTTCTAAATAGTTAACTGTAAGGGGAAAGAAATCTTGACGTTCTCCTGGAGGCTTTCCTACAACCACTGTTGATAGAACCTGAGTATTACCTGAGGATACTAATACCGCACCAGTAGCTTGTCTCGCTACTTTTCCTGTTTCAAAGACAATTTCTTTATTGCCCATTTTTGTAATTTTCTTGTAATTTTCCATATGTTTTTTAATTATTAATAAAAATACCCCATAAGGGTTTTATAAAAAGGAAATAAATAGATTTATCTTCTTAAACCAAGCTCACTTAAAAGCTTAGAATAAGTTTCAGGCTTCTTCTTTTTCAAATAATCTAGGAGTTTCCGTCTTTGATTTACCATCCTTATCAAACCAGTTCTTGAATGGTGATCTTTAGAGTTTTCTGAGAAATGAGATTGAAGTGAATCAATATTAGCTGATAAAAGTGCTATCTGAACTTCTGCAGATCCAGTATCAGAACTGGACCTACCAAACTTTGAAACTATTTCTTTCTTGCTAGAATTATCTAAAACCAAAATTTTTCCTAAATTTTTGAAGGTGAAGCAGAGTATTTTTGAGTATTAATAAGCCTTTTAGGCGAGAGCTTCATAGATGAATCAACACTACCGATTCCTATAAACGAACCTTCTTCTTCGTATAATCTTACTATTCCTTCTTTTTCTTGCCGCGCATTATAGTCCACTTGCAGTCCATTTATAATTTTTTTTGTTTCTTCTTTATTTAGAACTATTTTAGGAAAGTCTTTCAAGGCCTCACTACTGTCTATAATGCTCTTTAAAAAAAGACCTTTATCTGAATTATCTATTTTAACCAAGTTATCTTCATTAAATGACCCTATATGTGTCCTTCTTAGTTCTAAGACAGTAGCTGCAGAGTTCAAAGATTTTCCGATCGATTGGACTAACGCTCTTATATAAGTTCCTTTTGTACAAGATATTTCTATCTCGATTTCTTTCATTTTTGTTACTGGCTTTAAATTCAAATCTTGAACTTCAATATGCCTAGGTTCTCTCTTTAAAGATACTCCTTTTCTTGCCCAGTAGTACAGTGGTTTTCCATCCCTTTTCAGTGCAGAATACATGGGAGGTATTTGATCCTGCTTTCCAATAAAACTCTCCAGAGCCTTAGCTAACTCTTTTTTAGAAAATTTAACATCAGCTTTATATATTTCTATACCAGTTATGTCTCCGGTATCCGTTTCTAATCCAAATAGGATTTTTACGTTATATGTTTTGGGTTGACTGCTAACATAATGACTAAACTTAGTTGCTTCACCTATTGATATAGGAAGTATTCCAGTAGCTAAAGGATCTAATGTTCCGCAGTGACCGACTTTTTTTTCGTTTAAGATTTTTTTTACAAGATCTAAACAGCCCCGTGAAGAAATACCAGAGGGTTTATCAATCAGTAAGAAGCCATTCATAGAAAGGCGTTTGTCTGATCTTCCTGGAATGAAAGCTCTGGTAGTCGCTTAACGTTTAATTTTTTTCCTAAATTACTTCTAATAAAACCTTTAGCTTTTTTTAAGGCTTTTTCAACTTCTAAGGAACTTATTTGAGTAAAACTATTTAAGCTTGAGAAAATTATATAAGCTTTACTAATATCTTTTGAAAGTTCTACTTTAATTATTGTAATACCTTCAAGCCTGGGGTCTTTTACCTCATTTCTTAGAATTGTAGCTATCTCGGTTCTTATTTGATCTGAAAGACGATCAGAGCGATTAAAATCTGAAGACTTCATTAACTTAATGTTCTTCTAATTTCCTTTTTGCCAAATACTTCTATCTTATCTCCAACTTTTACATCAGAATAATTTTCTATCCCTATTCCACATTCTGTACCTGTCGGTACCTCAGAAGCTTCATCTTTAAATCTTCGAAGAGAGTCCAAAAGGCCTTCAAATATAACTATGTCATCTCTGATTACCCTTACAAATTGATTTACTTTTATTGTTCCTTCAATAACCATTGAACCAGCTATCAAACCGAACTTCGGTGACTTAAATATATCTTTCACTTCGGCTGTACCTAAAATTTCTTCTTTTATTTCAGGTTCTAGCTCACCTTCTATTATTTCTTTTACTCCGTCTAAAAGATCATAAATTATTCCGTAGTAAGAAATGTTAATCGACTCAGATTCAGCGAGCTTCTTAGAAGGACTGTCAGCTCTAACATTAAAACCAATAATCGAAGAATTAGTTGTCATTGCTAGATTCACATCATTAGTGTTTATTCCTCCAACAGAGTCATGAACAACATTTAGTTTCACTTCTTCAGACTCAAAGTTTTTTAAAGAGCCCAGTATTGCTTCAAGGGAACCATAAGTATCAGATTTAATTAATAAATTAAGAGTTTTTGTATTAGTAAATTCAGAATCAAACAATGATTCCAAATTAGTTATTTGTTGTCTTGCCAGTTTGGCCTCCCTTGCCTTCTTAGATCTTTCAGTAGAAATTTCTTTTGCCATTTTTTCACTTGTTACAACTACAAAATCTTCTCCCGCTTTTGGAGGTAAATCTAGACCACTTATTAATACAGGCACTGAAGGGCCTGCAGATTTTAGAGATACAGAGTTTTCATCCATTAAGCTCCTTATCTTCTTGGTTTGTTCTCCTACTAATATCATATCCCCTATTTCTAATGTCCCTTCTTGAACAAGAACTGTTGCGACAGCCCCCTTCCCTTTCTCTATGCTAGAGTCTAAAACTATCCCATGAGCAGGGCCCTGATGATGAGCTTTCAATTCGAGTACTTCAGCTTCTAAAGAAACTGCTTCTAGTAAAGAATCTACTCCATCACCTTTTAAAGCTGAAACTTGTATAAATTGGGTATTTCCTCCCCAATCGTCAGGGACAAGCTCCTTAGAGGAAAGCTCATTCTTTACTCTCTCTATATCTGATCCTTCAAGATCAATTTTATTAACGGCTACAATGATTGGAACTTCAGCAGCATTAGCATGACTGATTGCTTCTTCAGTTTGTGGCTGAAGACCGTCATCAGCAGCAACTACTAATATAACAATGTCTGTAGAATTAGCCCCTCTAGCTCTTACTTCACTAAAAGCTGCGTGACCAGGAGTATCAATAAATGTCATGTTTCCATATTTTGTTTCAGTCTGATAAGCCCCAATTTTCTGAGTAATGCCTCCTTCTTCCTGGCTAGTTACATTACTATTTCGTATTGTGTCTAAAAGAGTGGTTTTCCCATGATCTACATGACCTAAAACGGAGATAACTGGATTTCTAGGTTCTTGATTACCTTCATACGAAACTAATTCATCTAACTTATCTTCTGCAAGTTCTTCTTGAGCTGGTTCGGCCTTATGCCCCATTTCCTCTGTAAGTAAAATAGCAGTATCTTGATCTAGTGTTTGATTTACAGTTGCCATCACTCCCATATCCATCAATTTTTTTACTATTTCAGAAGATTTAATTGAAATTTCTTTTGCTAAATCACTGACAGTTATAGTTTCAGGAACTTTTACATTTTTTGAAACAAATTCAGCAGGTTTTTCAAACCTGTGTTCAGTAATCTTTCCTTCTTCTTTGCTTAAGAACTCTTCTCCCTCAAGTTCTTTGAGTTCTTTTTTAGAAAAAACAACCTTATCTTTCTGAACTTTCTTTTTCTTTTCTATTACTTTAGATACTACAGAAGGTTTAGTTCTCTTGACTACAGTTTGAGAAGGCTTTGTACTTCTTTTAACAGAAACTTTCTTTTCAGATTCTCTTTGTATTCTCTCTTCTTCTGATTTCTTAAATTCCTCTCCTTCTATTCTTTTTTTCTCTACTTCTTCGAAATCAATTCTTTTAGAATCATCTTTTGTGTCTTCTTCAAGTCCAGAAGTTTTAGCCTTTTTTCTCTTTATAGCTATTGTCGTCTGTTTAACTGCGCTTTCTGCAGG
>UINC01002631.1_pt1 | contig 10176 bp, 7 predicted proteins | sample 5385821 | NCBI WGS metagenome assembly UINC01 (sample SAMEA4666929, study PRJEB26691) | marine metagenome | isolation source: Pacific Ocean | place: Pacific Ocean | collected 2011-10-13
CAAATTCAATACCCGAAAACAAAGGTCTGAATCAGGGTCCCATAGCCCAATTGCCAGAAAACGGTTTTTGTGATCATAACAGACAGCAAGACTGCTGGAACCTTCAGTAACAACGTTCTCTAATTGATATTTGAATACCCAGGGATAACCCTTTCTAATCTTAGCTTCCAAGGTTTTCGAAATTTTAATTTTTACCATTTCAATTTATAGGAGAGATGTTTTCCAGTGATTGCCAGTTGGGCAAACTACGTTTAATTAAGGTATTACTTTGGACCCAACGGACCAACATCAACGGGGTTAAGGGCGGGTTTTTACTTCGCTGTCGCCTCTTCTTTGAGGGGGGGGGCAAGGCGTCCCTGATCTTTCTATGAAATTGCCGTTCCTAATCTAATTTTTTTTCTCCCTTCCGGTCAACTTTGTTTTAAAAGCGAGTTGTAGCCTTTCACAGTTTGTTTAAACTGCTCGAGACGATCGACCGTTATTTTTCGGGCATAATGTTTGTGATGTTTAGATTTGAAGGGATTATATATCCGATCTCGGTTTTTTCTATGCTGAATTTCATAGTGCAAATGAGGGGCAAAGGTCCGTCCCGTATTTCCTGACTCAGCAATTTTTTGACCTCCCTTTATAGCTTGCCCAGGTTTAACAAGTACTTTACTGAGGTGCAAATACAATGTCTTAATGCCTTTCTGGGGATGATCGATTTCCACACAATAGCCATTGGCGCGAACGTTCCAATTTACCCGGGTTACCTTACCCTTGAAACCTGAATATACTGGTGTTCCAACAGGAGCTTTAAAATCCGTCCCAGAATGCCCTCCCAACCCTTTACGAAAATCTCCTGGCAAAGAAGTGATTTCGGTATAGGTTCGCATGGGGCTTTGTGATTCTTCAATTCGCCTAGCAATTTCGTTGCCATCGAGATCGAAATACCCTGGTTGACCCAGGCCATCGAAAAAATTTGCCACAAAGGTTTTTCCAAACCGTTGACTTTTATAAGAAAGATTTAAAATTTTGAATTGCTCCGGTCCGTCTTGCGCCTGATAAATTACCTTCATAGCATCGCCATTTCTAATACTTCTATTTATGTCAAAAAACCATGACATTAGCCGTCCAAGATGTGCAGATAATGCAGCACAACCTTCTTTGCGGGAAATAATTTTACAAACCGTAAAATTTAAGGAGTTACGAACTTTGAACTCCAAAGATTGAACTACTCTATCACCAATTTTTTTATCATCCGATATTGAGAATGATACCTTCTGAATTTTTGTAGTCGGGGGTACAATTTTATCGAGAAGAATATTTTTTTCACGATTAAGACCTTCAACTTTTGACTCAACTAAATTAAAGGATACTTCTTCTTGTGGAATGGCTTTCGCAGTTTCTAAGGATACTTCTTCTTGTGGAATAGTTTTCGCAGTTTCTACTGAATTTTTCCCATAGAAAAATAAAAAATAAAAATTCAGACTCACCGAAACAGCAAATAATAAAAGAAACCCAAAATGTGGCGAAAATTTCGACTTGATTTCTATTTGCTGATCTTGGAGCGAGCTTGGAAAGTCCATTTTATTTCCTTCTTTAAAGTGATAAAGTGGGTGGTTCAACCATTCGAAGCACCTAAACGCGCCTATTATATAAAATAATGCAAAATAAAACAACAGGTTATAAGGCTTTAACAGCTGTTTACCAACCGGATGCAGTCTTTGTAGAACACAATTCCAAAGACTATTCATTGACCCGAGAAATATTATCTAGGCTTAGCCATGTACCGGTTTATGAAATTGAGGATATAGGGCAACTGGAAAAAGAGTTTAAAGTTTCTCGATCCGATGTTTTTGGAGAGGGGAAAAAGAATCTAGTCCTATCTCGCTTCAATGGATCTTTTTTAAAGAAATGTCCCGGCGCAAGTCCGGGTATGGTGTGTTGCAATTATTATGTCGTCAACTTATCAAAAAACTGTATTTACGATTGCTCCTATTGTTTTCTACAGGATTTTTTAAATAACAATCCTTTGCAGGTGGCTTATGTAAATGTGGAAGATCTTTTTCTAGAACTCGAGAAGGTTTTTACACAATTCCCTGACCGTGCCTTTCGCGTGGGAACCGGAGAGATCACTGACAGCCTCGCGCTTGATGCACTGATACCCTATTCACAACAACTAATTCCATTTTTCAATAGACAGAAAAATGCATTATTGGAATTAAAAACCAAATCGGATCGCATCGAAAATTTACTAGACCAACCGGATCCGACTAATGTCATCGTCTCTTGGTCGATCAATCCGCAACAGGTCATCGATCTCGAAGAAAAGGGAACACCAAGTTTGGAAAATCGGCTATATGCGGCTAGCCTCTGTGTAAAGAAAGGTTACCGGGTCGGCTTTCACCTGGATCCAATAATACTCACACCTGGTTGGGAAAAATTATATAGGGAGTTGATAGAAATGCTGTTTGATTTTATTCCTGCCTCGCGAATGGAATGGGTAAGTCTGGGAAGTTTTCGTTATCAATCATCGCTAAAACCCATTATTAAGTCACGTCACCCCGAGACCCTATTATTCACCGGAGAGCATTTACCGGGCAAAGATGGAAAGTTTCGTTATTTGCGCCCGTTAAGAAATAATGCATACGAAACCGTTCGAGGGTTTTTACAGGAAAAGTCAAAGGAACTGAACATTTATCTTTGTATGGAGACGAAAGAAATTTGGGAAGGCGTTACCGGCAAAAGTCCACGTAACGATGAGAAACTGGATACATTTTTTGATCTTTGAAAGGAAATCTATAAACGCATTGGCATTACAATGCTTTTATATTGGTCATCGCTAACTGAAGTAAACAGGCAGGAATGATTTTGATCTTTCAAGTTGAGGGTCACCATTTCAACGTCCATGACATTCAATATGTCGAGAACATATTTAGCATTCAAACCAATCGATACCTCATCGCCATCGTATTCAATCGCCACTTCTTCTACTGCAGCACCTAGATCAGTATTGTCTGAAATCAAAGTGAGGGTTCCTTTTTGTATCTCAAATCGAACCATTTTTGATTTTTCATCTGCTAAAAGCGCGACTCTTTTTAAAGCATGGGTCAAATCTTCGCGATTAGCTTGAGCCTTTAACGGGTTGTCAGTGGGGATAACCTGGCGATAGTTGGGGAACTTCCCATCAACTTTCCTGGAAACAATAACTTGTTTGCCATGGATAAAAGCTAGATGATTTTCATGAGAAGAGAACCCAAATTTGTCATCACCATCTTCCATTAGCTTCAAAAGCTCAGATAAAGCTTTTTTGGGAAGCAAAAAATTTAATTTTTTCTTATCATTCTTGCGCGAATTGACCGGACGACTGATCAAAGCTAATCTATGCCCGTCTGTACCTACAAGGGTTGCGTTACTTCCTTCAGTTTCCAATAACAAACCATTCAATGCCTGCCTTGATTCGTCTGGTGATACGGAGAAAAAAGTTTTGCGAATCATTTCCTTTAGAATATTACCATCAAATTCTATAACAACCTTGTCACTGTATTCAGGCATTGGGGGGTAATCCTTAGGCGGTAAGCCAGGGAGACGGAACTTCGATTTCCCACATTTTAATGTGATCCAATTATTTTCTTCTTTTTTAATGTAGATTTCTTCATTCGGTAACTCCCGAACAATATCAAACAATTTCCGAGCATTTAGGGCCACCGCACCTTCAGCTTTGACGTTGGCAGGGTAGCTTCCCAAAGTTCCTATTTCTAAATCCGTAGCGCGGACAAAAATACTACCTTTTTCAACCGATGAAAGGTGCAGGTGGGAGAGAATAGGCATCGCTCCTTTTGGTTCGACTATTCCCTGAACTTTTTGGACGGCCTTCAGGAACACATCCCGGCTTACTCTAACTTCCATGTATCTCCTTATTTACAACATAAGACTTGAGGATTTTTAACACAATTGCAAAAACCTGTCAAAATAAATGACGAATTTCAACTCCATACCTTATCACCACTTACAAAATCTCAGGAATAAAGTTTTTCCGAAAACCGTAGAACAAATATTCGAATAACGATAAAGATTTGAAAAGCAATAAACTATTGACAAAAACGTGATAATTTATGGACTTTAATTCCTTAATAAAAACGTTTTAAGAGGCCTAGGCAGGACGATAAAGGATCTGTATTAAAAGGTGTGTTTGAAATTTAATTTTTTTTATCTAGGTAACCCCAGAAACATCGCATAAAAATTTAGCAACGATATTGGAACGAAAAGGAAGGCTAGATCATCAATGTTGAAGGTACAACATCAATTATAAATCACCGTCTTCTCTGATCGGCAGACTCATTTCTTTACAATTTTTGCCCAGGTATCTCGGAGAGTTACGACCCTGTTAAATACTTGTGAACCGTAAGAAGATTTTTGACTGTCCACACAAAAATAACCCAGCCTCAAAAATTGATAACTGCCTTTTGCATTTTTCAATGACGGTTCTAAAAGTGCCTCTTCAATTATTTCCAGAGAGTCCGGATTCAAACTTGCTTTCAGATCAGGGCATTCTTTTTCATCTGCCGGGTTTGCATGCTTGAAGAGGTGGCTATACAACCTCACCTCCGCTTTATGTGCATGATCCGCCGAGACCCAATGCAGGGTACCTTTCACTTTACGTCCATCTTGAGTCGAACCACTACGTGTTTCTGGATCGTATGTACAACGTAATTCGACGATCTCTCCCAACTCATTTTTGATCACCTCTTCACATTTTATTACATAAGCGTGTTTGAGGCGAACTTCACGACCAGGACCAAGCCGAAAAAATTTTTTAGGAGGATCCTCCATAAAGTCCTCTTGCTCAATATAAACAATCCGGGAAAAAGGCATCTTGCGGGTTCCGGCATCTGGGTCTTCAGGATTGTTCACAGCATCCATCTCTTCAACTTGACCTTCTGGGTAATTCATCAAAACAACTTTTAATGGACGCAAAACAGCCATTACCCGGGTAGCAGTTTGGTTCAGGTTTTCCCGGACGCAATGTTCCAGCAAAGCAAAATCAACGGTGCTATTACTTTTTGAAACTCCAATGCGCTCACAAAATTCTCGGATTGCTTCGGGAGGATAGCCTCGTCTACGCATTCCCGAAAGGGTAGGCATACGCGGATCGTCCCAACCACCAACATGGTCTTCTTCAACGAGTTGTAAGAGTTTCCTTTTGCTTAGGATTGTGTAGTTGAGACTCAAGCGGGCAAATTCGATTTGCTGTGGATGGTAAATCTCCAGTTCATCCAGAAACCAGTTATATAGAGGCCGATGGTCTTCAAATTCTAGAGTGCAGAGGGAGTGAGTTATCTTTTCAATTGAATCCGATTGCCCGTGAGTAAAATCATACATCGGGTAAACGCACCACTTGTTTCCTGTCCGATGATGTGTTGCTTTCAAAACTCGATAAAGTACGGGATCGCGCATATTCAAATTGCCTAAACTCATATCAATTTTGGCGCGTAGAACTTTTTCCCCTTCTGCAAACTCCCCGGCCTTCATTTTTTGGAATAATGCTAAATTCTCTTCAACGGTTCGATCTCGATAAGGGCTATTTTTTCCTGGTTCTGAAAGCGTTCCACGGTATTTCCGTATTTGTTCTGGGGTCAAGTCATCAACATAAGCCTTGCCCTTGTTGATCAGCTGTATTGCAAATTCAAATAGCTGATTGAAATAGTCAGACGCGTAAAAAATCTGATTACCCCAGTCGAATCCAAGCCATTTAATATCTTCCTGAATGGCTTTGACATATTTTATGTCTTCTTTGTTTGGGTTGGTGTCATCAAACCTCAAATTACATATTCCTGAAAATTTATTCGCCAGTCCAAAATTAAGACAAATAGATTTCGCGTGCCCAATATGCAGATGCCCATTAGGCTCTGGAGGAAAACGCGTATGAACGGTAAACTTCGCGGATTTTAATTCTTGATCAATTTTATTCTGAATAAAATTGGAAGGGGTTTCGACTTCTGACAAGTTTTCTCTCCTCTTTCTTGCTCTTTGGCGGGAAACAAACGAAGCTATTATAACCAGAATATAACTGGAAAACCTGTTAAAAAGGTTTTTCAATAGCACGGATTCTACCAATAGGTGTTCTTGTAGACAAGGAGCAAAAATTGGTTTCCCCTTCTAGCCTATTTTAAGGTAAAAATATAAACGTTATAAGTCATTTCGTTTTCCCAAAATAAATACAATGTCTGGTAATCGAAGGTTTACGATCCTTATTATTTTTCTTGTTTGCGTTGCCTGCAGTTTCTGGCTGGTCTCCCGTTATCCTGCTTTGGATACTAAGGCTGCTCTTTCTGGGACTGAAGCTTTTGAAGATCCTCTCACCAACGAAGCCCACTTCCATGCATCCCGAAATGCTGACTTTCTTACACGCGTAACGACCACCACCTTGAACTGGTACCAAACCAATTGGCGCGGCATGGCATTTGGACTGGTTATTGCCGCAGGTTTTTTCACCCTACTGAAATACACCCCAAGACAACCCTCCGATAAACGCTTTCGAAACAGCTTTATGGGAATGTTTGTGGGCACACCACTTGGTGTTTGCGTCAACTGCGTAGCACCAATAGCCAAAGGAATGTATGAAGCCGGCAGCAAAATGGAAATGGCATTGGCAGTCATGTTCAGCTCGCCCACATTAAACATCATCGTATTGACCATGCTTTTTTCCATTTTCCCTTTTTATATGGCTTTGTTAAAACTGCTAGCAACCTTTGTGCTGATTCTTCTTATTGTTCCTCTGATATCTGACAAAAAATTGCTCCCTCAAGAAAATTCTGTTTGCGAGGTCGACACGTCTTGCGATATTTCCAACGAGTCCTGGTCAGAAGCCTTAAAAGGCGTCATTTTTGATTATCTAAAAGGACTGCAATACATTTTTATTAGAACCACTCCCCTCATGCTCTTAGCCGGGGTCTTAGGTGCCGTAGCAAGCCATGCATGGAGTTTCGACAAGTTAATTGGTGTACCCATCAATCTAGCTAACTTGAGCCTGATCTCTTTCATGGGAACGTTCATGCCATTACCAATAGCTTTCGATTTAATGTTGGCGCAAACATTGATGATGTCGGGGTTGGCACCAGCTTTCGTCAGCACAATGTTGTTCACTCTGGGGACTTTCAGCATCTACTCCGCGATGATTATAGCACGCACGTTTTCGGTTTTTCTGGCCATAAAACTTTTTGTTATTGTCTTCGTAATTGGTGTGGGCCTGGGTTATATATCCAATGGATTCATTGAGTATCGTCATATTCAATGGTTGCAACAATACAGCCAAGTCGTTGGCAAAACTTCCATTAAAAAAGCATCGTCTCCTACAAACGACTTTTCGCTGACTCCGATGAACCGGTATGCGCCTCCTATTATTTTTAAACAGGAAAACATCACGGTTCAAGCGTTACAACATCAACAACGAAACTCACAAGAAGGCAAACCCTTTACTCTTCAAAAGGGTACCGACATAGGAATCACCTATTCTAATGCCCTGACTCCGAAGATTTTTCTGGATCCCTTATTTTTCGGGCGGGGTATTGCTTCGGGGGATTTTAACCAAGATGGATGGACAGACTTTGCCATTGCCACAGATAATGGATTCGAGCTCTACCAGAATTTGTATGGAAAAAAATTTAAAAAAGCTTTTAGCAATATCACCCAACTGAAGGATAAGCAGGCGATTAATATTGCACTTGTTGATTTGAATAATGATGGATGGTTAGATATTTTCCTAACGACTTTCAACGAAGGCAATTTCGTTGTTTTAAATCCTATCCCAGTGGAAGGGGAAATTACTGTAAAAAAAGTTCCCAATGGGGATGCTCTTCTCACCAGCGCCGTGGCCTTTGCAGATATAGATCAGGATAGCTATCTCGACATCCTTAACGGAAATTACTACTTGGGGATCCTGACTCGTAAACCTATAAAACAAGCAACTGATCAATTGGTCTTGAATCGCAATTTGGATTTTAAGATTCAGAATATGGAAGGAATCCCCGGACAGACCCATTCCATCCTACTTTCAGATTTCAACCTGGATAATTTACCTGACCTAGTTATCGGGAACGATTATCGTGTCTCTGACACTTACTTTCACGGCAAAAACAAAGGTGAATTTAAAAAAATACGCCATCAAGACAAAGTTATTCCACTCACAACCCAGAACACCATGAGCATAGACACAGGTGATTTTAATAACGATTTAGTTCCTGATATCTATTTGGCTAATATTGGAATGTCACGTGGACTGGATATCGTCTCAAATATTTTCGGCGATACAATGAAAAATGTGGGACTCGATTTTTGTGAATCTGGAAAAAGTGTCCTCGACAAAAATTCCTGCTACCGACTTGTAAAACTGGCAACCCTGTTGAATCCGGAAAAGCAGGATATCTCAGAAAAATGCTCGCTTTTGGGAGATCCAGAACAAATTCAGGAATGTATGGTTATGCGTATGGTATTGGTAGCAACAACTCGAAAAAACAAATCGCTCTGCGAAAAAATTTCTGCTCCTTTTATACTCAACAATTTGGTTTGCAATAAATACTTTGAAGCACAACATCTCAAAATTTCGACTGATGAAGAAATTCCCATGCAAACTCAGTTCAACTTGCTTTTATCGGGTCAAATCGATCACACCTTTAAAGATGTTTCCAAACAAGCTGAAATCTCAACAGCAGAGTGGAGTTGGAACGCTCGCTTTGCAGACCTAGACAACGACCAATGGCAAGATCTTTATGTGGTCAATGGTGTGCCCATCACTCAAGAATTTGCGGCCAATAATTTCTTTCATAATCAGAAGGGGCAAACGTTTAAATCATCCGAACAGAAATTTGGGCTAGATGATTACGACCACAGTTCCTCCTACACCTATTTGGATATCGATCGTGATGGCGACCTCGATATCATCGCGAATACTTTGTATGGTCCGTTCAAAGTGTATACTAACCATGAGTCTCAAAATAATAGTGTGACTTTTAAACTCCAAGATAAAAAGGGAAACCGATTTTGTCTGGGATGTAAAATAATAATCCGCTATGGACTAAATGGAGAAAAGCATCAGTTTCGTGAAATAAAAACCGGGGGCGGATTTCATTCTTACGATGCACCCTTGGCACATTTTGGTTTAGGAAAAACAGATACCATTAAGAGCATTGAAATAACCTGGTCAACGGGAGAAGCGACTCAAATTGAGAGGAACCTCCCTACCAATCATGAATACATTATTCAAAGAAAGAATAATCAATGAAGAAGTTAATCGGCACATTATTTATTCTGGGTGTCATAGGGGCAACTTTCTGGCGTATAGCGACCCACGAAGAACCCATGCACGCAGAAGACTATCTTCAACTAGGAATTGAAAGGGGTGCCTCTGGCAAACATGAAGATGCTATCGAGGCATTTAAAAAAGCCCTTAAGGAAAATCCGAACTACATTGATGCATATTTGAGTTTGGGGAACGCATATGGTAATACAGGACGCTATAAGGAATCAATAGCTTCCTATAAAGAAGGAATTCAACTAAATCCTAAGCATCAGGAAGTGCCGCAGATGGAAATGAATATTGCTTGGATCGCTCATAAAACAAATGATAATAAAACGGCTGTCCTTTACGCCAAAAAAGCCATCCAGTCTTTTACTAACCGAAATGATTATGCGGGTGTCGCTATGGCTGGAGCTCGACTACGCATGATCGAAGAAAAATCAGGAAATATCATAAAATAATCTAATGTCAATTTGGTTACTAGTCGGATTGGGAGGTTTTGTCGGAGCAATTTTACGTTATTGGCTCAGCGATTTGATTCAAAGTGGCTTTATCACCTTCCCTGCTGGAACTCTTGGAGTCAATTTTCTCGGTAGTTTTTTATTGGCTCTGATAATGTATGCCTCTGAATACCGCGGAGTATTTAATGAAGAGGCCAGGATATGTCTGACCATTGGGGTGCTGGGCTCTTTTACTACAATGTCTACATTTAGCTATGAATCAATGAAGCTTTTAGAACAAAGTGAACACATGATGTTTGGACTCAACCTTCTAGGTAATATATCTCTGTGTTTACTGGCTATATATTTCGGTAAATTTTTGGTCGTTGGAATGGGAATAAAATAAAAGAGCGCCTGTAGCTCAGCTGGATAGAGCAACGGACTTCTAATCCGTAGGTC
>UINC01002633.1_pt1 | contig 10175 bp, 7 predicted proteins | sample 5385821 | NCBI WGS metagenome assembly UINC01 (sample SAMEA4666929, study PRJEB26691) | marine metagenome | isolation source: Pacific Ocean | place: Pacific Ocean | collected 2011-10-13
GTTGCTGTCAAATGTGAAGCGGAAGTTCCTTTTCCCGTTGGTAATAAAGTTGCAACACCAGCATAGTCACCACCAAATTCTGGTGTACCATTAAACAAAGCTTTTTGAATATCCGCCACAGCATCACATTGTCTTACGCCGGGACTAATACTTTTGAAAGCTGTTTTCATTGCATTTTCAGTTATGCGAGCAGCTGACTTCATTAATTTAATTTCTGCATCTGATTTAACAATTCTCACCCAATTTACTAAACGTTCAGCATCTTTAAGTTTTGCATTTGGTAAACCTGTTTTTATCGTTTCGTAGCAAAATGCTGTAAAATAATGACTATCCATTTCTAAACCAATATTAGATTTATCCCATTTTCTTTTTTTTATTATTTCTACCAAATACTGATATGGATGAAGTGGCCAAGTATGAATATATTTTTCGTCATACTTAATTATATTTTTATCTTGCAAGTATGTTTTTATATACGCGCCGCCCATATCTTGAGCTCTTAAAAAACAAATTGGTTCATCCTCATTAATGTGAACTAGAACACATTGAGCGTAATAGAAAGACCACGCATCATATCCTGTTAGATAATTCATATTAGCCGGATCTTGGGAAACTAATAAATCAATACCTTTTTTCTTCATTGACGATTTAACTTTTAATAGTCGATTTTTGTATTCTTGTTTTTCAAAAAGCATTGTTAATTTCTCAAGAGTTTTCCATATCCCTTTACTGAAGACTTGTATCCAATTGATCTTATCGTATCCCAAATTAAAGTTTGATTACTAGATAGAGCTGGTTTGTGTGTTTTTCTCTCTATTTCATCAAGAATTTTTAAAACGGGAAGTGCAGTACAAGATATAAATAACGCATCTGCATTAACGGTGTCTAATTTTATCAATGTTTCTAGTAAATATTTTGGATCTACTTTGGCAATATCCGAATCCAAATCCAAATTTAAGCTAGCAAATGATAATACTTCAATATTTTTTTTAGTAAAATATTCAAAAATTGTTTTATTTACAGATTCTGGGTAAGGAGTAAATACAGCAATTTTTTTTATACTCATTTCATTAAAAGCTTTGATTGCAGAAGTTACTGGGGTAGTTACGTAACAATCGGGTTTGGCTAGCAGAATTTTTTTTTTTACGTTATCTTCTCCAATAGCAATTGTTCCTGATGTACATCCGTAAGCAATCGTATCAATTTTTTCGTTGGGTAGTATTTTTTTAGCTACTGATTCAAGTTCGTCTTGCATTTTTAAAAGATTTTCTTTCGTTAATGGATTTTGATTATGAATACGATTAATAAAAATATCTAAAGGTAAGTCCCTACACACAGTATTGAAATCACTTTCTATTGTATAATCAGTTGACAAAGCAATTAAACCAACTTTTGGATTAAAATTTTTTTTAAATTTTGGAGTAATATGTTTAAAGTTTATAGACATATCCTTTATTTAATTATGTTGTGTTCTGGGCCAAATGGAAACTTGGTTATATCTTCGGCTCTATTTTCATTTATTACAAGAATATCATGCTCGCGATATCCACCCGCTCCAGGTTCTCCTTCTGGAATAAAAATCATCGGTTCCATGGAAACAACCATATTTGGTTTTAAAACTGTCTCTATGTCTTCACGAAATTCGAGTTTACCTTCTCTTCCGTAATAAGGACTTAAAAGACCAAATGAATGACCATAACCAAACGTTCGTCGATCTAGATAACCAAGTTCAGAAAATAATCCATTAAGTTCAGCAGTTACTTCAGAACACTTAACGCCTGGCTTAATAATTTCTATACCTCTACGATGAACTTTTACATTTGCTTCCCAAATCTTTAGAGAATCTTTATCAACTTCACCCATAAAAAGAGTGCGTTCTAGTGCGGTATAATATCCAGAAATCATTGGGAAAGTATTTAAGGAAAGAATATCACCGAATTTAATTTTTCTTGTAGTCACAGGATTGTGAGCTCCGTCAGTATTAATTCCTGATTGAAACCAAGACCATGTATCACGAAGCTCTGAATTTGGATGAAATTTTGCAATAGCTTTTTCCATAGCATCTCGACCAACTATGGCCACATCAATTTCAGAAGCTCCTACCTTAATTGCTTTCACAAGCGCTGCTCCTCCAATATCTGCTATCTTTGCACCACTTCTTATTAAAGCAATTTCCTCATCAGACTTAATCATTCTTTGAGACATCGATGCTGGAGATATGTCGATAATTTTAGGATTACTAAGAGAATCTTTTAATTTTTGATGTCTTTCTATCGTTAAATGATCCTCTTCGACACCGACTTTTTTTACTTTTCCTAAAACGTGAACAATTGCTTTAAAGTAATTATCTTTTTTCCAATCCGTATAAATAAGATTTTCTCCATAAGATCTACGACCCGGTTGCCCAGCATCAAGCTGAGGTGAAATAACTACATTACGTTTTGGAGTCACAACACATGCAAATTGTCTTCCAAACGAACAATAAAGAAAACCAGAGTAGTAGGCTATATTTTGTAAAGATGTTAAAATTACTGCATCAAGATTATTTTCTTCTATTATTTTTCTCAATCCTCTTAATCTATTTTCATACTCCTTGTCACTAAAAGGCAATGGTACTTTATCACCATTCGTAAATTGAAAAAAATCTGATCTTTTCATAATTAATTCCTAGACGTTTAAGGTAAACGCTAAAAAACTAACATAATCAGTTAGGTAAATAAAAGAAATTTTCCCATCAAAAAGTAGATATTAAAAACAAATACTATCGTAATTAATAATGTTATTAAGAGAGAAAATATAACGAATATGGTGTCTAATTTTAAATTAATTTAAAAATTTGAATAGATGTATCGCACATTCGGTTCGAAAAACCCCACTCATTATCGTACCAAGATAAAACTCTACTAAATTTGTTTTTAATAACTTGTGTTTGGCTTACATCAAATATTGAACTGCGTGAATCATGATTAAAATCTTTTGAAACTAGTGGTTTTTTATTTATTCCTAAAATTCCTTTAAGCTCTTTAGTTTCGGATGCTTTAATCATAGCATCATTTATTTTTTCAACACTAACCTCTTTATTCGTTACAAATGTTAAATCAATCAAAGAAACATTTGGGGTTGGAACTCTTATTGCTGTTCCATCTAATTTTCCTTTTAAACTCGGTAACACTAAACTCATTGCTTTGGCTGCCCCAGTGGAAGTTGGTATCATTGCACCCTCTGTCGATCTTGCTCTTCTTAGATCTTTATGAAGTGTATCTAGAAGTTTTTGATCGCCTGTATAACTATGAATAGTTGTCATGTATCCATACTCAATCCCAAAAGTATTTTCCAAGACCATGGCAACAGGTGCTAAACAATTTGTTGTGCACGATCCATTAGAAATAATGTTGTGTTCTTTTTTAAGCTCCTTGCTGTTAACACCTTGTACAACTGTAAAATCTACGTCTTTTCCAGGAGCAGATACGATTACTTTTTTTGCTCCTGCTTTTAAATGTTTTCCTGCAGTTTCTTTGTTTAAAAATAATCCCGTGCACTCTAAAACAACATCGGCACCTACTTTACCCCATGGTAAATTAGCTGGATCTCTCTCAGCAAAAACTTTGATATTTTGATTTAAAATCTTAAAACCATCTTTTGAAGTACTAACATCATGTGGCAAAGTACCGTGGGTACTATCGTATTTAATTAAATGTGCATTCGTTTCTATTGAACCAAGGTCATTAATACCAACAACCTGTATTTTATCTTTATAGTTCTCCAATAAAGCTCTTAGTATGAGTCTTCCAATTCTTCCGAATCCGTTTATTCCAATTTTAACCATTAATTAAAAGTATCTAAAGACTACCACGGTAAAAGCAACTGATATTATTGTAGCATTCATGTTGTTAATAAAAAAATTTTCATTAACTAAAATTTTCCCATTTAATCTCTAATTTCTTATCTTCTAGGATAGCATTAATCACAGCAATCATTAAGGGGAGTTTTTTCTCATCAAAATCTTCTTTAACTTTCTTACCAATTTCGAAAATTAAGTCTGCTCCCTCAACAGTAATGTCGGGCATTTTATTTTTTTTAGCTTCGGAAAATACCATCCCCTCACCTATCAAGGCGCCCATTTTACTGTTTCTTCCTCCGGCTGCGCTAACATATAAATCACCTAGACCTGCAGGTCCTTTTACGGTCTCTTTTTTTCCCTTTAAAAATTCTGTAAAGATTTCCATTTCGTAAACAGATTGCCTCACTAACACTGCAGCTGTATTTAGATAAAGATTTCCTTTAGACTTCGTTTTATTTAATCCAGGTGCGGCTCCTATAGCTATAGAAAATATGTTTTTAATAGCTGCACAAACTTCGACCCCATTAATGTCTGTGCTTGTTGAAACATGATAATAATCAGTTGTTAACATCTTGCTTAACGACTTAGCGATATCTAAATTTTTATTTGCAATGACAACGTCGCTGTGAACTCTATTGGCTAGTCCAGGCGCCAAACATGGTCCTCCCACAGCTGATAGGTCTATATTTTTAATTCCCTTTTGAGATAGCAGTCTATTTAACTTGTCAACCAAAAGTTCATATTGTTTTCCATTCATGCTTAAACCTTTAGTTAGCATTAACAATGAAGGTAGTTCGTTATTATAAGAAATTTTTTTTAATTCTTCTGCAATCCAATCAATACCTTTTGAACTTACGCCTAAAACAATTAAATCTGGTTTTGTTTTAAAAACCTCTTTAATGGATCCATGTTTAAAAAATTTAATTGTTTTTAACACTTCTAAATTTAACCCAGGATGAAAGCGATTTTTGTTTAATTCATCAATAGCATTGTTCTCAAGATGTGTGCCAACAATACTGACATCATGTTTGTTATCAGAGCATGGATAAGCAAACGCTGTTCCCATTGCCCCTGCACCAATTGTAACTATTTTTCCCATAATTTAATCTTTAAAAAAAAGTTTTCTAGCCAATATAAATATTGTTAATAATTCAACTTTAGCAATTACCATAAAAATAATAAGCGAAATTTTTGAAAATGTGAATAAATTAGCAAATTGGATTTGTTCTATACCGTAGATATTGGATGTAGCGGTATTTGTCAGAGTAAGAATTGATAACTTGAATGAATTTTCAAAATTTAAAGTATCTACTAACAAAATGCTGCTTAAAATGAAAAGGCTAAGAAAAAACAAAATAAATATCAGAAATGACATTTTAATGTTTTCTGTATTAATTTTTTTTTCTGAAAATGCAATGTTGCTGCTAATGATAACGTTAGGTTTAACCAATTTATACATTTCTGCAAAAAGAGCTTTAATAAGAATGTAAATTCTTATGAATTTTATACCGGATGTTGTGGACAAAACAGAGCCCCCCAACAAAGTCAAAATTAACAAATATAATGCAAAATTACCTTGTACTTCGCCTAAACTTATTCCGGAAGTTCCTATACTGCTCAAAATATTTACAAAAACCGAAAGTAAATCTAATTCGTGAATAAAATAGAAAACCATAGAGAAAATAATTATTAAAATAACGAGATATGAATCTTCTTTATGATTTTTGAGATCGCTCCTATTAAAAAAAATATTATAAATAAGATAAAAATTTAAAAGTGAGACAAGGAAAGACAAACTAAGAAATATAGATTGCAAGTTAGTAGTTATTATTCTGTCTAAAGAATTGGTAGGGAGAAAACCTCCTGAAGAGATCACTGTCATTGCTAGATTGAAACTATTGAAAAATCTAATCCCCGATATTGAAAACAGAGAAAAAATTAGAATTGTTAAAAAAAAGTAAATAAAAAAAGTTCTTATCGAAACACTTAGCCAATTGGATGAAAAATTTAATTTTTTTTCAAGATTAAAGGAAAAATCTACAAATTTAAAACCAATCAGTTTATTTGAAAAAATCAGGATAATAAAAATTAAAAAATAAAAACCCCCAATCCACTGAGAAGATGATCTCCATAGAATTAGAGGAGGGTCTAAATTACTTATATTTTCAAAAACTGAAAAGCCTGTACCTGATAGTCCAGAAATAGATTCAAAATAGGAATCAATAAAAGATAAATTGTAATCTCCAAAATAAAAAGGTATTGAGTAAAAAAAAGAAATTAAAAAATAAACTAATAGCACTAAAAAAATTTGTTCGTAAGCTGTAATATCGTCTTTGAAATTCTTTCCAATTTTAAAAAAAATAAAACCAGTTATCAAAGATAAAAATAGTGTGGCTGTATAAGAATTAATATTTGAAAAATTATCAAAATGAAGAGAATAAAAGATATTTAGTAAGGCTAAAAAACTCATTGGAAAACAGCCTATGCCTAAAAAATATAAACAGGATTTTATTCGCATTTTATTATGAAGATATTCTAAAAAGATTCTCTATTTCTTTTAATTGATCCCTTTTAGACAAAAACACAACAACATCATCTTTTTCAAATACAACGCTTGATTTGGGCATGATAACTTTATTTTTTCTTACAATTGCGCCTATTCTTACTTCTTCTGGTAAGTTTGAATCTTTTATAGATTTATTTATCAATTCAGATGATTCTAGAATTTTTGCTTCCAAAAATTCATATTGACCATCCAAAAGTGAATAAACTGTATCTATAGTTCCCATATGTACATGTTTCATAATTTTTGAAACGGTAGTCATTCGTGGATCAACTAAGTCGTCTATCTTTAAAGACTCCTGAAGTAGGCTGTAGTTCTGTTTGTTTACTATTGCAATTGTTCTTTTAGAAGGACCACCATATTTTTCAGCCAATACGCAAGCCATTACATTGTCCTCATCATCGCTTGTAAGAGCAAAAACGGTTTCTACTTCTTCAATATTTGCTTCCTTAAGAATTTTTTCATCTAAAGCATCTCCGCATATTACTATTGCAGATGAAAGCTCGCTTGCAATTTGCTCGGCTCTAGCCTTATTTTTTTCAATAATTTTAATTCTTAAACCTTCTACGGTTTCTAAGAGTTTTGCCAAATGCAAACCAATGTTTCCTCCACCAATTATAAGTATTTTCTTTGCCAATTTTTCTTCGTGACCAAAAACTGACAATAATTTGTTTATTTGATCCGTGCTAACTACAACATAAACTTTGTCTCCAATTTTTATCTGGTCATTTTTTTTAAAAAAAACAAAAGATTCTTTTCTTTCTGCTCCAAATATATGCGCCTTAAATTCTGGAAATTTTTTTGTTAAATCTTTTAAAGGTATGTTGGCTATAGGACATCCTTTCTCAATATAAATTTCTAATAGCTTAACCTTATCTTTAACAAATGGAACATTATCTAAAGCACCGGGTGCCTCCAATTTTCTATATAGCGACTTAGCAACTTCACGTTCCGGTGAAATAATTACATCGATAGGTATATTTGATTTATTATATAATTTACTCCATTTGCCTTCTAAAAACTCTTGCGATCTTATTCTTGCGATTTTTTTGGATATATTAAATAAAGAACTTGCTAACTGGCAAACGATCATATTGGTTTCGTCATTCCTAGTAACCGCAATAATCATAGCAGCATCCTTTGCACCAGCATTTTCTAATACTGAAGGCAAAGTAGCTCTTCCAACTATTCCCTTAACATCTTGGGTATCATTTATTTTTTTAATATCTTCAGAAGACTGGTCAATAACAGTCACAGAATGTCCTTGTGCCTGTAATTGTTTACTGATTGAAAAGCCGACCATGCCGGCACCACAAATTATAATATTCATGATCAGTTAATGCCTTTTATTCCAAGAGATTTAAGTTTTCTATGAAGTGCAGATCTTTCCATTCCTATAAATTCAGCCGTTTTAGAAATATTTCCTTTGTTTTTTTTTAACTGATTTAAAAGATAATGTTTTTCAAAATTTTCACGTGCTTGTTTTAGCGGATAAGACATTGAGAAATCAGTATTTTCCAAATTTTGAGATGAATTTTTATTTAATATTTCGTGTAGCAATTTTCCAATATTGGATTGATTTTCGTTCTGAGAAAGTATTGAAACCCTTTCCACTAAATTTCTTAATTCTCTAACATTGCCAGGCCAATCGTAAGTATAAAGCAAATCATCTTCAACATTAATGTCAATTTCCGGCATGCCATTAATTTCAGCAATTTTTTTTTGAAAATATTTAATTAATAAAGGAATATCTTCCGTTCTAGAATTTAATTTTGGAATTTCAATTGGTACAACATTTAGTCTATGATACAAATCTTCTCTAAAATTTCCAATTGCTATTTCGTTTTTTAAATCTTTTGAAGTGGAAGATATAATTCTTGTATTAACAAAAATATCTTTCTTGCCATTAATTCTTTTAAATTTTTGATCAATTAATACTCTTAAAATTTTTGCTTGAGTGTCTAAAGGTATTTCGGAAACTTCGTCTATTAACAACGTTCCATTTTTAGCTTTTTCCAAAAATCCATAGGTTATAGTACCATCGTGATTTTCTGATCCAAATAATTCCAGTTCATAATTATCTGGTTGTAACAGTGCTCCATTCAAAACAACAAACGGTTCTCTAGAACGTGAAGAATTTTTATGAATTTTTCTAGCAACCAATTCTTTTCCTGAGCCTGTTGGTCCAAAAATTAAAATTCTACTATCAGTTGAAGAAAGTTTGGTAATTAATTTTTTGATTTTAAGTATTTGACTATTTGTACCTATCAAGTCAAAAGAATGGAACAATTTATTTTCGAGTTGAAAATTTTCTTTTTTTAAACTCACACTTTCTAACGCTCGACTTATAAAATTAAGTAATTGCTCAGCTGCAAAAGGCTTGGTGATAAATTCATAAGCTCCTAATTTCAAAGAATCCACGGCCATTTGAACATTGGCATGTCCTGAAATCATTATTACGGGCACAAGATCAGTTAATTTTTTAATTTTTTTTAAAAGATCAATTCCATCCTCATTCTCACCCTTATCTAATTTTACGTCTACAACTGCTATGTCAGGTAATTTTTTGTCTATTTCAAAGCTAGCCTGATCATAATTTGCAGCTTCTCTGACATCGTAATTTTTTTCTTTTAAAATATTTGAAATTAAGTTTCTAATATCAAAATTATCATCAATAACTAATACTTCGTGTTTCATGAAAAAATAGGTAGAGAAATATCTATCTCTGCTCCTTTGGAGTTCTTAGTAAAATAAATGTCACCTTTATGCTCATTAATAATTTTCGTAACTATGGGTAAGCCTAAACCAGTTCCGTCTCGTTTGGTAGTAAAATAAGGTTTGGTTATATTTTTTATATCATTAAAACCGGTGCCATTATCTAGCATTTTGATCACTATATATTCATTATTTTTAACTATTTCTATATTAATTTTACCTTGTAAATTAGTAACTTTTTGTTTTTTTTCCTGAATTGCCTCAATAGAATTTTTAATTAAATTTAAAAAAACTCTATGTAATTGTTCGTTGTCGCCATTAATAAAGTACTTTTCTTTCGAAAAATTTTTCAACTCTATTTTCAAATCTTTGTTTGACATTTTGTAAAATTCAATTGATCTATTGACGATTTCTAAAACATTAGTTTTTTTTAATATTGGTAAAGGCATTCTTGCAAAATCTGAAAACTCATTAACCAGTCCTTCTATGTCCTTAATCTGTCTGTTAATAGTTTCAAGATAGTTTACAAAATCTTTTTTTTCGTCTTTCAATTTCTCAGAGTATTTACCTCTCAATCTGTCTATTGAAAGTTGTATAGGAGTTAAAGGATTTTTAATTTCGTGTGCGAGTTTCCGTGCAACAATTTCCCACGCAGAATATCTTTCGGCATCTAAAAGTTTATCTTGCTGTTTTTTAAGTCTTTCTATCATATTATTGAAATTTTTATTAAGTGTTTTAATTTCTTCGTCAGATTCGATATCCGGAACTTTACTATCCAATTGTCCTGAACTTATACTTTTTGATGCAGATATTAAGTTCACTATTGGTTTAGTTAATCTTTCAGCAAAAGTAATCGCAAATACGATTGTTAAAAATAATAACATAGCAACAACTATTATATAAATAATTGCAAAAGTTATTTTTATACCCGTTCTCCTATTTTCTACTGTGTAATAAAAATTTACCGCTTGTTCAGTGTCATCTAAGTATTGAAGTAACTTAGGCTCAATATTTTTTGAAACAAAAAGATATGTGTCAATGAAATTATTTATTTTT
>UINC01002635.1_pt1 | contig 10173 bp, 8 predicted proteins | sample 5385821 | NCBI WGS metagenome assembly UINC01 (sample SAMEA4666929, study PRJEB26691) | marine metagenome | isolation source: Pacific Ocean | place: Pacific Ocean | collected 2011-10-13
CCCAGATAACCGGGTGGAAACCACTAAATCGGTAGCCGCAAGAACACAAGAACACAAGAACACAAGAACACAAGAACAATGGTATCACCGGCCCAACATACGCTCAATCCCCTGCGAAGACCGACTCCAGGAGTTAATCTGGGGGTTAGGAAGTGGGCGCTAGATCGGTGAAGGACGCCCTTTCGGCCATGAGGAACTCACGGAAGGCGCGCTGCGATGGGGAGAGATACCGGTCTTTCGGTTGAATCAAAGTCAGGGGCCTCCGGCACTCCCAGCCCTTCGCATCAAGAACCACCAGCATTCCGGCTTTCAACTCGGCCGTGATGCCCAGCCGGGAGATGATGCCGATGCCACCACCGGCCGTGGCCGCCTGCTTGACGGCCTGATTGCTGCCCAACTCGAGGGCAAACTTGGGCAAGAGGCCAAGCTGCCGTAATTGGCGTTCCGCCGACTGACGCGTCGTCGATCCGATTTCCCTCGCCACCAACCCCAGTTCCATCACCTGCTCGACCGTGGGCCGGTTCAATCCCGTCACCGCGTGGCTGGGGGCGGCCACCAGAACAATCTCATCGTCTTGGAAGTCCACTATCTCCAGTTCGCTGGAGTACTCTTCAACGTGGTCGCCGACCATACCAAGGTCCATTTCCCGGTCTAGTATCCGCTGCATGATGGTCCGAGTGTTGCCGATCACCAATTCAACGTGGATGCCGGGATAGACCTGCCGGAACCGGCCTACTAACAATGGAAATACGTACTCGCCCGGTGTGGAGCTGGCTCCTAAAACCAGGTGACCTGCCTGTAGGTCTTCCATCTCTCGGACAGTGTCCACCAATTGAGTGGAGAGCGCGAATATCTGGCGGGCGTAGGCCAGGGCCGCATTCCCTGCTTCAGTGATCCCCAGACCCCGAGGACGCCGGTGGAACAGCGTGATGCCTAAGAATTTCTCCAGCTCTTGGACCTGGATAGACACTGCTGGTTGGGTGATCTCCATTGCTTCAGCCGCACGGGAGAAACTCAGATGGGCTGCGACCATCTGGAATATATACAGTTGATGGAAGTTCAACTGCCCGCCCGATGAACCGGCGCTAGAACTGCGTTTAGACTGGTTTGCCATAACCGTTACCCCGCCTCAGTTAGGCGTTCAAGCCGGAGCAGTTTCGCCAGATTTTCTGTGGTCACCCTTGCGACCTCTTCAACCGAGACGCCTTTGATCTCGGCCAGGGCCCGGGCTACCGACTGGACGTGTCTCGGCTCCGTCCAGTTGGTGCGGTATTTCTTGAACGGTTGCGGCGCTGCATCGGTCTCCAGGACGATATTCTCCAAGGGTATGACCTTGGCCACTTCTTGCAATTCCGGTAGCCGGGTCAGGGGTCGGGCCAACGAGATGTAGAAACCGCAATCGATGGCTTCCCAGGCAGTGGCCTCGTCGCTTTGGAAGTAATGCATTGCCCCGCCGACGTCTCCGGCGCTCTCTTCTCTCAAGGCCTTGAAAACTTCCGGGTGTGACTCCCGGGAGTGGAATATGACGGGCAATTTAAGACTACGGGCCAGGCGGATGTGCTGTCGAAATACCTGGTCCTGTATGTCGTGGTCAGGGGAGGCGGGCAGGTAGTCTAATCCTACTTCGCTGATGCAGACCACTTTGCTTGAAGACTTGGCCATCCGTTCGAGTTCGACGTAGATATCTTCGGTGACCGGTTCGTTGGCTTCCATAGGGTGGATACCAACACCAGCGTAGAGCGGTCCGTGCTGCTCAGCCAGATCGATGCAGTCCTGGGTGGACTGAAGAGTGGTGCCGGCACAGACGGCGAAGGCTACGCCCGATTCGCGGGCCCTATCCAATATCTCGGACATCTCAGCAGGGGGGTATTGGTCAAGGTGGGTATGAGAGTCTCCCAGCAGGAATTGGCTAGACATTTTGTGTTATCCCAGTGGTAAGGCGATTTTGTTACGCTGTAGCAACTACACACTCTACATCCATAAGGGAATCATAAATTATGGATGTTGGAAACCGTCAAAAACCGTCAATTAGTATCATGATTCGAGATAATCTAACCAAAAGAAACCAAATTATTGTAAACCGACTGGCCTAATGGACTCAAAAACGGTCCACAGAGTTGTTGCACCATCGCGTCCCGTGCAATGGTGTTCCGGCCATACGAAAGCGGTCCATCCGGCCTATTGCGAAACTCGTTGACAGCCTCAAACACCAATGGTAGCATAATTGTTGACCAAAAAGGTCGACAATGTAAAATCGCCAGTGGGTTTTATTAGAAAAACACCGGTGTGGTTCCCAGTTAAGATAACCTTTCCGACCCAACTTAGGAGCAGTCAATGACCACACCCAAGGTCATTTCGCGGAACGCCACTTCAAGCGAGCTGGATGCGGACTACAAATGGGGCTTCACGATTGATATCGAGTCCGACCTCGCCCCCAAGGGGTTGAATGAGGACATCGTCCGGTTGATCTCAGCCAAGAAAGAAGAGCCCGAATGGCTGTTGGAATGGCGTCTCAAGGCCTTTCACCACTGGCAAAAACTGAAGCAGCAAGCTCCGACCTGGGCCAATGTGGAATACCCGCCCATCGACTACCAGGACATCTATTACTACGCGGCGCCCAAGACCGATGCCCCCAAGAGCCTGGACGAGGTCGACCCCGAGATATTGGCGGCCTTCGATAAGTTGGGCATACCCCTCCAAGAGCGTGAACGCCTGGCTGGCGTGGCGGTAGACGCGGTGCTGGACAGTGCCTCGGTGGCCACTACCTATAAAGAAACGCTGGAGAAACACGGCGTCATCTTCTGCCCCATTAGCGAGGCCGTAAGGGAGCACCCTGACCTGGTCCAGAAGTATCTTGGCTCCGTGGTGCCCTACGCTGACAATTTCTACGCCACCTTGAACTCGGCCGTCTTCAGTGACGGCTCGTTCGTATATATACCCAAAGGCGTGCGCTGCCCTATCGAGTTGATGACCTACTTCCGCATCAACCAGGCCGACTCAGGCCAGTTCGAGCGGACACTAATCATCGCTGAAGAGGGCGCATACGTCAGTTACTTGGAAGGCTGCACCGCACCGGCCAGGAAGACCCACCAACTCCATGCCGCTGTGGTTGAACTGGTGGCCCTGGACAACGCTGAGATCAAGTACTCCACCCTGCAGAACTGGTTCCCTGGGGACAAGGATGGAAACGGCGGTGTCTACAACTTCGTGACCAAACGCGGCATCGCCCGAGAGAACGCCAAGATTTCTTGGACGCAGGTGGAGACCGGCTCAGCCATCACCTGGAAGTACCCCAGCGTAATCTTGGACGGAAACAACTCGGTAGGTGAGTTTTATTCGGTGGCGCTGGTCAACAACCACCAGCAGGCCGACACCGGCACCAAAATGATTCACAAGGGCAAGAATACCCGCAGTACCATAGTGGCCAAGGGCATCTCTGCCGGGCAAGGCAACGCCACCTACCGCGGCCTGGTTAGGGTGTTAGCTTCCGCCGACGGGGCGAAGAACTTCACCCAATGCGACTCGCTGCTGGTCGGCGACCAGTGCGGCGCCCATACTGTGCCCTATATCGAGGTCAAGAACCCCACAGCCCAGATGGAGCACGAAGCTTCGACATCCAAGGTCAGCGACGACCAGCTCTTTTATTGTCAGCAAAGAGGTATGTCGGTAGAAGACGCCCATTTCATGATCATCAACGGCTTCTGCCGGGGGATCTTCCAGGAGCTCCCCTTTGAGTTTGCCATGGAAGCGTCACAACTCCTCAAGGTGAGCCTGGAAGGAGCGGTGGGTTAAATGGCTGCCGCTACTAAAGGTTCCACCCCCTTGCTGACCATCAAGGGACTGACCGCCTCGGCTGGTGATTTGGAGATACTCAAAGGCATCGACCTGGAGGTCTTCACCGGCGAGGTCCACGCCATCATGGGACCCAACGGCTCTGGCAAGAGCACCCTGGCCAACGTGCTGGCGGGCCGCCCCGACTACACCGTCACCGGCGGGCAGGTGTTGTTCGACGGCCAAGACATCCTGAAATTAGAGCCTGAGATCAGGGCCCGGATGGGTCTTTTCTTAGCCTTTCAATATCCCCTCGAACTCCCCGGTGTGCGTGCTTGGCAGTTCCTGAAGGCCGGAGTGGACGCCCGCCGCGTGCATAACGGCGAAGAAGAGATGAACGCCCGGGAGTTCGACCAGATGCTGAAGGCCAAGGTCGCACAGGTCCAGATCGACCCCGATCTGGTAGCGAGGGCTGTTAACGAGGGGTTCTCCGGTGGCGAAAAGAAACGGAACGAGATACTACAGATGGCCGTTCTGGCGCCCAAACTGGCGTTGTTGGACGAGACCGATTCCGGCCTGGATATCGATGCCTTGCGCATCGTATCCGACGGGGTTAACCTGCTGCGCTCCCCAGAGAACGCCGTTGTTCTGGTGACCCACTACCAGCGAATCCTCAACTACATCACGCCCAATCACGTTCACGTGCTGTTCGACGGGCGCATCGTGCAGTCTGGCGGCCCAGAACTGGCCCATGAGTTGGAAGAGAAGGGCTATGATTGGATCAAAGACGCCGCCAACGCGGGCGTGTAGCGGGCACTGCGACGCCGAGATCCCATGACCTCCGCACCTGCCAAATACGCCCAATACCTTGCCGATTTCCAGTCCCTGGCTCAGGGACCGGGAGCCGACGCGCCGTCCTGGCTTCACGACCTCAGAGACACAGCTTGGTCTCGGTTCAACGAGACCGGTTTCCCCACGGCACGCCGGGGCAATGAACGCTGGAAGTACACCAACGTCGCCTCGATCGCCAGGACCGACTTTGGTATTGCGGGAAGTCTTGCCACCGCCAACGCCTCAAAAGGACTAGCGCCTACTTACAAGATGGAAGGACCGGCGGTCTACGACCTGGTGTATCTAGACGGCCACTACTCTCCAGAACTCTCGTCATCCGCGGCCGTTCCAGGCGGAGTCATCGCCGCCAGCATGGCGGCGATAGCTCTGGATAGGTCTTTCGACCTTGAGGACCAGATAGGGCGCTATGCTTCCACGGACGGCGATGGGTTCGCCGCGCTCAATACCGCCTTCTTGCACGACGGTGCCTATATCCATCTCGCCGATGGCTACGCGGAAAAAGTGATTGTGCGCCTCTCCTACATCACGGTGGACGGCACAGACCCCAAGGTTACCTACCCCCGGACTCTGATTGTTGCCGGCAGCAACACGGATGTCACGGTCATTGAGAGCTACACCGGACCGAAAGACAGCGCCTACTTTACCAACGCCGTAACTGAGGTATCTGTTAGGGACGGAGCACAGGTCGACCATTACCGGCTACTTTTGGAGGGCGATAAAGCATTTCACGTTGGCACCAACCGGGTTAAGCAAGAAAAGGACAGCAGTTTCAGCTCGGCGTCCTTCGCCTTGGGCACGGCCCTGGCCCGAAACGACCTGGAAGTCCTGCTGGATGGGCCCGGCGCGTATTGCTCCTTGAATGGCCTCTACCTCACCGCCGACAACCAGCACATCGACAACCTAATTAGCATCGACCACGCTAAACCCCACTGCACCAGCCGCTTGAACTACAAGGGGATACTGGACGGCAAGTCCAGAGCGGTGTTTGGCGGCGAAGTGATGGTACGCCGCGACGCCCAAAAGAGCGACGCTGAACAGACCGACAAGAACTTGATTCTCTCCACGCAAGCCGAAGTGGACAGCAAGCCCAGCTTGTTGATCTACGCGGACGACGTGAGATGCAACCACGGCGCTACCGCCGGACACATCGATGCTGAAACCCTGTTCTACCTGCGGAGCCGGGGCCTCGACCTGGACACCGCCAGCAGGATGCTGATTCACGCCTTCGCCAGCGAGATCATAGGCACGGTCAAGCCGGACCAACTGCGCGAACACCTGAATACCATTTTCTCCGCCGCCATCCCCAACAAATCCCTCCCCATCGCGAGGGTCAGATGACCACGACGTTCGACATCAACAAAATCCGGGAAGATTTCCCCATATTGAAGCAGGTGGTGAACGGCAATCCGTTGGTCTATCTGGACAACGGGGCCACGTCCCAGAAACCCCAGTCGGTGATCGACGCCATCGTCAACTACTACACGACCACCAACTCCAACGTGCACCGGGGCGTGCACACCATGAGCCAGCAGGCCACCGATAGCTATGAGGGCGCGCGGGCCAAGATCAGGCAGTTCATCAACGCCGGCGACGATAAAGAAATCATCTACACAAGAAACACCACTGAGGGCATAAACCTGGTGGCCCATTCCTATGGCCGGCAAAACGTTGGTCCCGGTGACGACATCATCGTCTCCAACATGGAGCATCACTCAAACATAGTGCCCTGGCAGATGTTGTGTGAGGAGAAAGGGGCCAATCTCCGCGTTGTGCCCATCGACGACACCGGCGAAATGGTCATGGACGAGTACGAGAAGATGCTCAGTTCTCGCACTAAGCTGGTCTCCATCACCCATGTATCCAACGCACTGGGCACCATCCTGCCCGCGGCCCAGATAGCTGCAATGGCCCACGCCCACGGCGCGCCAGTGTTGCTGGACGGCGCCCAGGCAGTCCCCCATATGCCCGTGGATATGAAGGAACTGGATTGCGACTTCTACGTGTTCTCCGGGCACAAGCTGTTCGGCCCCACCGGCATCGGGATTCTCTACGGAAAAGCGGAGTACCTGGAGGCCATGCCGCCCTTCCTCGGCGGCGGCGAGATGATTAAGTCGGTCACCTTCGAAAGGACCATTTACAACGACCTGCCCTACAAATTCGAGGGAGGGACTCCCGACATCGCCGGGGCCATCGGCTTAGGGGCGGCAATCGACTACGTGGCCAACCTAGGCTTCGACCGGATCACCGCCCACGAAGAGGAGCTTCTCCGGTACGGCACCGAGGCCTTGTCGTCTATCGACGGGTTGCGGATAATCGGCACGGCCGAGCACAAGGCAGGCATCCTGTCCTTCGTGATGGACAAGGCCCACCCCCACGACATCGGCACAATCTTGGACGAGCAAGGTATCGCGGTGCGCACCGGCCATCACTGCGCGCAGCCGGTGATGGCGCGGTTCCAGATTCCCGCCACCGCCCGAGCTTCCCTGGCCTTCTACAACACCAAGGAAGACATCGACGCGCTGGTCAAGGGCATCGACCGTGTCCTGGAGGTCTTCAGTTAATGGCCGGACTTAGTGACCTGTACCAAGAGATACTCCTGGAGCACAACAGCAAGCCCCATAACTTCAAGAAGGTCGAGGAAGCCAACCAGACCGCGGATGGCTACAACCCCCTGTGTGGCGACCAGATAACGCTATACCTGAAGGTCATGGACGGATTAATCGAAGACGTAGGGTTCCAGGGAACAGGCTGCGCCATCTCCCGGGCATCGGCCTCCATGATGACTCAGAGCATCAAGGGCCAAAGCGTAGAGAAAGCCCAGGAGATATTCGGCGCCTTCCACCACATGATTACCGAGCCCGGTGCTGAGCTTGATCTCGATACCCTGGGTGACCTAGAAACGCTCTCCGGTGTCAACGAGTACCCCACCCGCATCAAGTGTGCCATTCTAGCCTGGCACACCATGAAAGCAGCCCTCTCCGGCGAATCAGAAGTAACCACCGAATAGGCGATACAGCCGGGTTTTGTTCGGAGATGTTCCCTAACTCCACTGTGCTAAGCTGGATGCGAGTCTATTTTTTTGGCTACTGATTTCAATGCCTCAACAGCCTGATGTTCCTTTGGACGGTCTTTACGGCGATTTGGTCATGGACCATTACCGCAGCCCCCGCAACCGTGAGTCCCTTGAGGACTCCGATGTGGAGGCTGAAGAATTCAACCCGTTCTGTGGCGATCGTGCCATCTTGCAGCTCAAGTTGGACAGCCATGGCAAGGTGACCGAGGTGAGCGCCAATGCCGAGGGCTGCTCCATAATCCAGGCGGCCACTTCCATGCTCTCCGGCCTTCTACAGGGTAAATCCCTTGGCGAAGTGGAAGAACTGGGCAAGAGGTTCCGAGAATCCATGAAGAATGGCGGCGCCAATGATGAGCTGGAGTTGGGAGACCTACGCGCCCTTCAAGTGGTGCGACAATACCCGGTACGGATCAAGTGCGCCCTACTGCCCCTAACCGCCCTGGAAGAGGGCATTAAAGCCTACCGCATAAAAGCCGGTTAACACTGTGTTGCGACATCTTGCATCGATACTTTGATTTCCAAGCGAGAGCTGAGGAATCTCATATTGCGGTGCGGTTTCACCAGAAGAATGAGACTCCTCGTTTTTCTCGGTGTGACATCTCGTTAGGTCCGTTCAAAGATGAAACGGGGTGAGGGCTCACAACAAGCCAATTAACGGTCCAGCCAAGTCCTCGACCAGAAATTGTACTCGGAGAGGGTCGAGTTGGGCTCAAACCCCTTTAGGTCGCTGCTGAACACCCACCGGGAGACAGCGGTCACCGGGCTGAACAGATAGGCCTGGTCCAAAACTCGGCGCTGAATCCTCGCCAGTTGCTCGCGCCGCCCGAGGTCGTCGAACTCGGCCGCCTGCGTCTCGATCATGGTGTCCAACAACGCGTCATCATGCCCGGCCAAGTTCCACTGGCCACGGCTATGCAGCAGGCCGAACAGGTAGCTGTTGGTGGTTGAGGTCGGCGGTAACGCCCCCACTGCCAACTGGAAGTCCCGGGCCGGCCCCATGACCAAGTCGTCAAACTGCACCGGGTTCATGCGCCGTAACTCTGGGTTGAAGCCCACCGCGGTGAGGTCGGCCATCAGCTTTTGTTCTAGAGCGAGGTTCTCGTTGCCGGTGCGTTCGATGCGCACCGTGACTTCCAGTTCTACCGGCAGGCTCTGACCGGCGTTAAGCAGCAATTGACGAGCCTTGCCTGGGTCGGCGAAGAAGTTCTGGCGCATCTCGGAACGCTCCAGCAGCCAGTCTGATTCCCGCACCGGGATGCCCACGCTGGCGAAACCGTGTCCTGACCACACAGTGTCCAGGTAGTCCCAGGGGTCGATGGCCTGGAACACCGCCTGACGCACTGCGGCTGTCTGCAAGTTGGGTTTTTGAGAGTTCATGGCCAACACCACGCCGGCGCCCGACCTGCGCGAGACCACCGACTGATATTCAGCGTCGCTCCGCTGGACCAACTCCCATTCATGGGGACCGACGGGTAGAACATCGACCAGCCCGGCCTTAAATGCCGCCACCTTGTCCAACTCGATCGACCCAGGGGAATCGGATAAGGGGACTGATCGCATCACGGTGACGTTCAGTTGGTCAAGGAAGGGAAGCCCGTCCTCGAAGTAGTTGGAATTCCTGGTGAACTCCATACTCTCGCCTGGCCCAGTTTCTTGCCAGACCCAGGGGCCGGTGCCTATGACTGGACCGTCCTTCAAGTCTCCGGTCATCGCCACAGCTTCAGGGGCCACGATTTTCACGTGTCCGTCGGCCAGTGCGAGGAGCGCGTCGGCATCTTGCAGGGACAGTTCAATTTGCAGTGTCAGGTCGTCCAGTGCAACGGCGTCGCCGATGGACGCCAACACCGGGGCGTTGGGCCAGCCGGGGGTCTTCAGGCGGTCCAGGCTAAAAATGATGTCCTGAGCCTTGAGTTGCCTGCCGTTCACCGGCGCTATGTTATGCCAGTGGATACCCGGACGCAGTTGGAACACGTAGGCAAGGTCTTCGTTCAGCTCCCAGCTCTGGCAAAGATCGCACTCCAACAAAAGGTTTGGTTGGTTGGAGCCCTGCCCGGACCGTAGGCGCAACAACCTGCTGTATGCCAGTCCCGGTCCCAAGGCAGTCAACGTCTCTTGTACTTCTTGATGAACGTCGCGGTGAGGTATCTCCGCGGCGGCCACAACCTTGAGTGTGCCGCCTAAAGAGCCGGACGGAGGAGGCGCGACGACCGCGGTGGGCGACGGCACCGGAACGCCATCCGATACATTGGCGTCGGGAGAGGGCGTGGCGCCCGAAGAAGAGCAGCCCACGGCGAAGATAGTCGCGGCGATGATCAGAGGTGTTTTTGCTGAGAAATGTTTCATGGCTGACCCATCCGCCCTGTTCTCATCTTGATTCAACGAGAAACACACTCGATTATAAGCTGGGGCAGTGACCACTTCACGAGGCCGAGGGATGCGCCGTACGGTGAAAACAGAGGGACGGAGGAGGCTTATTT
>UINC01002636.1_pt1 | contig 10170 bp, 9 predicted proteins | sample 5385821 | NCBI WGS metagenome assembly UINC01 (sample SAMEA4666929, study PRJEB26691) | marine metagenome | isolation source: Pacific Ocean | place: Pacific Ocean | collected 2011-10-13
TTGGAGGATTAATGGCTGATAAATTTTCTTTAAAAAAAATATATGTAATTGGAATCGCAGCACAAGCCCCATGTTTTTTTTGCATTGCTTATTTTTCAGGAATGCCGTTAGTATTTGTTTTTTTAATTGCAGCAATGTTTAACTCAAGTGTATTGCCTGCTGAAAATATCTTATTAGCAAAATTTACACCTGAAAAACATCATGGTTTAATTTATGGTGTTAAATTTATTGTTGCTTTTGGTTCTGCACCAATAGCAGTTTTTTTAATTTCAAAAATTTATGAAAAAACGCAAGAATTTACTAATCTTTTCTATATTTGCTCAATTTTAATGCTACTTGTGACTCTAGCTGTATTATTTTTACCTATTAAAAATCAAAAAATATATTTTTCTAATTAGGATTTTTTTTTAAAAAATTTAGAAAATCTAAAACACTACAATATTGATTATCTGGCAATTCTTTATAAGACATTTTAAATTTATTTTTAATTTCTAGTGCTACATGAGCATAGGAATTTCTACCTTTTGGATGATTAGGGTGATTAGGGAGTTTGTCTTTTAAATAATCTCCTGCTTTTAAAATTTCACTCCATAATTTTTTTTTATTTTCCTCATTCATTTAATTACTTGCAAGAGCACCCATGGGATCCCATGGAGCAAGAACAACTGGTTCCATATCAAGATATTTTAATAATCTTTTACTTATATATTTTTTATCTACTACTATTTCATAAGTGTATTCATCAAACCACTCATCAGTCATCATCATATATCCTTTGTTACCACTTTTCGTACCCCAACTATTTTCTATCTTCCATTTAGTTGAATTACGTTTTTTAATATCAACGCCTGTTAAAAGCATAGCATGAGTCATTTCACTATCACCGTACTCTAATCGTGTTTGTTTATTCATTTTAAAATCAGTTTGAAAGACGTTTTCATAGTCATAAATTCCTATATCAAGAACACCTTGTTCTCTACTGAATCTTTTGCCAACATCACAACCAAACCAAACAGCTTCATTATTTTTAATAGATTGAATTGCTGACTTTTTAAGTTTTTGTACATCAACATTTAAATATTTAATTATCTGTCCTTCAATAACATTACCCAGATATTCTACAGTATAAACAGTATTAAATTTTTTATTACTCATTGGTGCATGAATAAGACAAACTTTATCTTTGATGTTAATATCAGCATATTTCTTACAAAAATCTTTTGGCGTCATATCTGATATGACAAAATATCTGTTATCTTTATTGCGAGTAGACCAATTAATGACATCTGGTGGTTGACCAAGGAACATTGCTAGTAAATTAAATATGACTTCCATCATTTCTTTTTTTAGTGATGATAAATTCTTTAATCTTTTTTTTCTTAATATTGATGCAAATTCTCTTAATTTATGTGTCAAAATATAATTCATCGACATAGACTTACTGCTATGATTTGTTTCTGGCATTACATCTTTTGGTACTGCACCATACTTATTAATTAAATTAACAAACATATCCCATTGTCCGCCATCTTGAACAGGTGCTTTAACAAGATGCATAATTAATCTGCTGTCATAGGCGTGATCTTTTGTTTGAATAATATTCTCTAAAAAATAATTTGCTTTTTCTAATTTATCCCAAAACATAAAATAATTTTGAGAAAATTCAAAATTAGGTAAATCTAAATTTTCAACCACCTTCAAGCGCATTAAGTTTAAACCTGCAAACCCCCAACATCTACCAGATGCTTTTTGATCAGTTGCAGGAAGCTCTTTTTTAATAAGATTTGAAAAATGGTGATTTATTTTACTATAATTTTCCCAATTTAGAGAAACAGTATTTAAATCATTTTTTATTAATGCGTTTCTGGAAGCAGTATTTTTATTATTTTTAAGAAATTTATTTTTGTATTTTTTAATTTCAGATAAAGATATATTTTTTGGCATATACTCTATTTAAAACTATTTTGATTTAATTCAATTCTAAACTATTTTTTCTTTTTCTTTAGACCAATTTTTTGTTTTCTCTCATCAATGAGTTTTATAGCTTCTTCTAAATTTAAACTATCTATAATTTGATCTCCTAATAATGATGCATTGATTTTGCCACATTTAACATATGGTCCAAACTTTCCATCGTGAGCAGTAATATTTTTTTTCTCAGTTGGATGTTCGCCAAAAGTTTTTAGAGTTGCATTACCTCTTTGCGTTGGTTTGGATATTAATTCTAATGCTTTTTCCAATTCTATATCTAATATATTATCAGTTTTCTCTAGCGCTTTATATTTTTTATCATGTAAAATATAAGGACCATACATACCAATACCAGCACTCACTGTTTTATTTGTTTCAGGATGAAATCCTAGTTTTCTTGGAAGTCCTAATAATTGAATAGCCGTATTTAAACCTATTTCATCAGGTTCAAAATTTTTGGGAATGGAAACTCTTTTTGGTTTTTTTTCCTTTGTTCCTTCACCTACTTGCATATAAAAACCATAAGGTCCTTTTCTTAATGTAATCATTTCCCCAGTTTCAGGATAAATACCAATTTCTTTTGGTCCACTTAAAGATGAGCCGTCTTTGTCATTTAGTTGATTAAATTGAACTGTGTATTTGCAATCAGGATAATTTGAGCAACCTATAAATCCACCAAACTTACCAACTTTTATTCCTAATCGTCCATTGTTACATGTTGGGCATTTTCTTTTTTCATCATTGCCATCTGGTGGAAAAAAATGAGGTCCTAGTGCATCATCTAGAACATCAATAACTTCTCTATTTGATTTTCCAACTGTTTCATCACAGAGTTGTTTAAATGTTTCCCAAAATTTTCTGATAACTTCTTTCCAATCTAACTTTCCATCTGAGATCTCATCTAATTGGTTTTCTAAATCTGCCGTGAAATCATATTCAACATATTTATTAAAATATTTTTCTAGAAATATTGATACTATCCTTCCTCTATCATGCGGATTAAAGCGTTTCTTATCAAGAATAACATAATCTCTATCCTGTAAGACTTTAATGATGGAAGCATAAGTTGATGGTCTTCCTATACCTAATTCTTCAAGCTTTTTAACCAAACTTGCCTCTGTGTAACGAGGTGGAGGAAGAGTAAAATGCTGGTTTTTATTTACTTCTTTAAGATTTAAGCTTTCGCCTTCGTTCATAACAGGAAGTATTAATTCTTTTTCTTCAACTTTGTCATCATCTTTAACCTCTTGATAAACTTTGTACATACCAAGAAATTTGATTGTTGAACCATTGGCTCTCAAACTGATTTTTTTATCTTCATTAACTATGTCTACTGCTACTTGATCAAGAATGGCACTTGCCATTTGTGAAGATACTGCTCTTTGCCAAATAATCTCATACAACTTAAATTCTTCGTTGGTGATATATTGTTTTATATCTTTAGGTGTCAGATTAATATTTGTTGGTCTAATACATTCGTGTGCCTCTTGGGCATTTTTTGCTTTAGACTTATATATTCTTGGTTTTTCTGGGAGGTAATTAGAACCGTAATTATCAGTTACAAAATTTCTTATTTGGTTGATTGCATCGTTTGACATTACAACACTGTCAGTTCGCATGTAAGTAATTAATCCAGTTGTTTCTCCTTTAATTTCTGTTCCTTCATATAACTTTTGTGCTGTTCTCATTGTTTGATTTACGCTTAAACCTAACTTTCGACTTGATTCTATTTGCATCGTTGAAGTTGTAAAAGCTGGATAAGGATTTCTTTTGGCTTCTTTCTTTGTAATAGTTCCTACTGTAAACTTTGAGTTTTTAATTTCACCATATATTTTTTCAGCTTCTTTTTCATTTTTGATATCAAGTTTATCAACTTTATTCCCTTCATATAATGTTAGTCTTGCATTAATTGTTTTATTTTCGCTATTAGTAAATTCTCCTTGTATTGACCAATATTCTTGCGGAATAAATTTTTCTATTTCAAGTTCTCGTTCACTAATTATTTTTAGTGCAACAGATTGAACTCTTCCTGCCGATTTTGACCCTGGAAGTTTTCTCCATAAAACAGGCGATAATGTGAAGCCAACTAAAAAATCAAGAGCTCTTCTTGCTAAATAAGCATTAACAAGATTTTCATCTATCTCTCTTGGTTCTTTAAGACTATCTAGGACTGCATTTTTGGTGACTTCATTAAATGTTATCCTGTGAATCTTTAAATTTGATAAAGAAGAATTATCTCTAAGCAATTTTTCTACATGCCAAGCGATTGCTTCACCTTCACGATCAGGGTCAGTAGCTAAATATAAATTATCGGATTTTTTCGCAGCATCTGTAATTTCTTTAATTACTTTTCTTCCTCTTTCACTGGTTTCCCATTTCATTTGGAAATCATTTTCAGTATCTATTGCGTCATTTTTAGCAGATAAATCTCTTACATGACCTACACTTGCCAATACTTTATAGTCTGAACCTAAATATTTATTTATCGATCTAGCTTTCGATGGTGATTCAACAATTAAAACATTCATAAAAATTTAGCTCAAATTTCAGTTTAAAACTGTTTCGTCAAGAAAATTTGAAAATTGTAAGTGTTTTGCTGTATTATAATTTAATTTGACTTTCCGATTTATTTAACAATCTTCGTATATTTGATGAATGTTTAAATATAATTAAAATACTTAAGTACATAAAAAATAATACAATTAATAAGTTGTAATTAGAAAAAAATATATAAATTGGTAGAACAATTAAAGAAGTTATAGAACTTAAAGAAGAATATTTATTTATAAAAGCAATTATAATCCAACTTATAATAAATATAAGTCCAAAAATAATATTAATACCAAACAAAAAACCTATGTAAGTAGCTACTCCTTTACCTCCTTTAAACTTTAACCATAATGGAAAAATATGTCCAATAATAGCAAAGTGCCCTAGAAAGATGATCTGAAATAAATTATTTTCAATTTCAAAAATTACTAAAATTAAAATAGGCAAATAACCTTTTAAAATATCTAACATTAAAACAATTCCTGCTAGTAATTTATTGCCAGTTCTAAGAACATTAGTAGCGCCCACATTGCCAGATCCAATATTTCGAATATCATCTAAACCAAATAATTTAGGAATAATTAAAGCGAAGGGTATTGATCCAATTAGATAAAAAATAAATGACAACAAAATGCTATTTGCCATAGATATCTCTATTTTGTATAATTATCTCAAGGCATGCCATTCTTATAGCAACTCCCATAGCTACTTGTTCTTGAATTAAACTTCTGGTTATATCATCAGCAAGTTTTGAATCTATTTCAACGCCTCTATTCATTGGTCCTGGATGCATTACAAAAGCATTTTTCTTAGCAAAATTAAGTTTTTCATAATCTAATCCAAACTTTTTAAAGTAAGCTTTTTCACTAGGCATAAATTTTCCTACAATTCTCTCTTTTTGAATTCTAAGCATCATTACTATATCACAATTTTGCAAACCTTTTTTCATGTTATGAAAAACATGAACAGGATACTTATGAATATTTTTTGGAATTAGTTCTTTAGGACCAATAACATTAATATTTGCACCAAGTTTAGATAAAATTTCTATATTTGATCTTGCTACTCGACTGTGAAGAATATCACCACAAATTGCAATTTTTAATTTAGAAAAATTTTTAAATCTATTATTTATTGTCAGAGCATCTAGCAATGCTTGAGTCGGATGCTCATTACTTCCATCACCCGCATTAATCACCGAAGCATCAACCAGTTTTGAAATTTTTTCACTTATACCTTCTTCAGGATGTCTAACTATTAGAATATCTGGATTCATAGAATTAATAGTAGTCATCGTATCTAGTAAAGTTTCTCCTTTGTTAATTGAACTATCTTTAAGAGCAACATTAATTAAATCTGCTCCAAGGCGTTTTGCAGCCACTTCAAAACTTGTTCTTGTTCTTGTTGAGTCTTCAAAAAATAAATTAAATATTGTTCTTCCTTCAAGAATTTTATATTTTTTAATCTTTTGTTTGTTAAAAAATATATATTTTTTTGATTCTTTAATTAGATGTAAAATTTCTTTTTTTGATAGGTTTTTTGAGTCGATTAAATGAATTTTCTTAAAATCATTTTTTTTCTTCTTATCTTCTCTTATTTTAAATGTACTATACTTATAGTATTGATCCAGTGATATTTTTTTTGCGTCATTTAAAATTTTAGTTCCTGTTGATAATCTAATAGCTTTTTCTTTTGGATATTTCAATTTCATTTGCCAAAATTTTGAATTTTCTCTTTTATAAATTTGAATGTGTCCAGATTTTAAATTTATTATTTTCATATGTGTGAAAAATGTATAAAATATGTGTATACTATATTCTATTTATTTCTATGTTTTTCTAAATATCCTTGCAATATATAAGCTGCTGCTTGTTGATCAATTTTGTTTTTAATTTTTGATCTACTTAAATTAGCTTTTCGCATTTCTTTAAAGATTACATCACTTGAAAATCTTTCATCAAAATAATCAATAGGAACAACAAAATAGTTTTTAATTTCATCGCCCATCTTAATAACTTTTAATGTTTGTTTATTTTCTGTACCATCTAAACTAATAGGCAAACCCATTACAAAACCTCCTATATTATATTCCTTAAGAATTTCAGATAATTTGATTAAGTCTTTTTTTATACCCTTTCGTGAAATTGTTTTTAATGGTGTGGCTATAATTAATGATTGATCTGAAACCGCTATACCAATGGTTTTCTCACCAAGATCTAGACCAACCAGAATTTGTGATGTATGAAGTTTTGCAATTAAATCACTGTTATTAGTCATATAGGGACATATAAATTGAAGATTGATAAAAATACAATAAATAAAATAGCAAAACTTTCTAGGATTAAACTAGAAGAAAAAGAGGCTGATTCCTTAATTAAAGATCTAAATTCTATACTGGATTGGGTTGAGCAATTAAATGAAGTTAAGACAGAAAGAGTAGAGCCTTTAAGCAATATTTCCTTATCGAAACTTCCTAAACGTGAAGATATTTCAGAAAACAAGAACAATAGTAAAGAAATACTTTCAAATGCACCTGATAAGTTAGAAGGGTATTTTGCTGTTCCAAAAGTAGTAGAATGACAGAATTCACTTCAATTAATGAAACATTATCTAAAATAAATTCGAAGAAAATTTCAATTAAAGAACTTAATGAAATTTTTATTAAAAGAATAAAAGAAAAAGAAAATTTAAATATTTTTATATATTTTGATGAAGAAAAAATACTTAATAAAATTAAGGATTTAGAAAAAAATTCAATAAAAGGGAATTTAAATGGAATACCTCTTGGCATAAAGGATCTTTTTTGTACTTCGAGCATGCCAACAACAGCAGGTTCCAAAATTCTTGAAAATTTTAATCCTACGTATGAATCATTTGTTACTCAAAAATTGTTAGATAATGGTTCAATTTTTATAGGAAAAACTAATTTAGATGAGTTTGCAATGGGTTCTGCAACTAATACGAGTTTTTTTGGTAATACTATTAATCCTTTATCAACACCTAACAAACCACTTGTTCCAGGAGGTTCTTCTGGAGGATCAGCAGCAGCGGTAGCAGCAAAACTATGTTTAGGTGCTACAGGAACTGATACAGGAGGTTCTATTCGTCAACCAGCTAGTTTTTGCGGAGTTGTAGGAGTCAAACCTACTTACGGATTATGTTCTAGATGGGGTATTGTTGCTTTTGCATCCAGCCTTGATCAGGCAGGTGTGTTTGCTAATAATGTAAAAGATTCTGCAATATTACTTCGTGAAATTGCTGGTTATGATGATAGAGATAGCACTAGTGCAAATGTAAAAATTCCTGATTACTTTAATAATCTTAGTGATGATTTGAGTGGCAAAACAGTTGGTATACCTAAGGAATACTCTATTGAAGGTATTTCTGATGAAATAAATTTAGTATGGGAAAAGGCAACCAAGATACTTGAAAAAAAAGGTGTAAAAGTAAAAAAAATTTCTCTTCCTCATACTAAATATGCTTTGCCTACTTATTATATCATAGCTCCTGCTGAAGCTTCATCCAATTTAGCAAGATATGATGGGGTAAAATATGGTTACAGGGCTTCTGATGTAAATAATTTAGATCATATGTACGAGTTAACAAGAAGTGAAGGATTTGGAACAGAAGTAAAAAGAAGAATATTAATAGGTACTTATGTATTATCAGCAGGTTACTATGATGCTTACTACCTAAAAGCACAAAAAGTTAGAAAGTTAATTGCTAATGATTTCGCAGAAGCTTTTAAGGAATGTGATTTTATTTTAACACCAACAACCCCAAGTGCAGCATTTCCTTTAGGGGAAAAAGAAGACGATCCAATTAAGATGTATTTAAATGATATTTTTACTGTGCCAGCATCTTTAGCTGGATTGCCTGGTATATCAATTCCCTTTGGTACGAATAAAGACAATCTTCCTTTAGGTGTTCAGTTACTGAGCAAGCATTTTAATGAGCAAGAAATATTTAATGCGAGTTATGCGTTAGAAAAAAATTATGAATAATTTAATTAAAGGTAAAACTCATGAATGGGAAATTGTTGTTGGATTAGAGGTTCATGCCCAAGTAAAGTCAAATTCTAAACTTTTTAGCTCATCATCAACTACCTTTGGTTCTTCTCCTAACAGTCAAGTTTCTCTTGTTGATGCTGCAATGCCAGGCATGTTGCCGGTAATCAATAAGTACTGCATCGAACAAGCACTTAAATCTGGCATAGGTTTAAAAGCTGAAATAAACAAATACTCAGTATTTGATCGAAAAAATTATTTCTATGCTGATTTGCCTCAAGGTTATCAGATTAGTCAGTATAAATATCCAATTGTAGGGAAGGGCACAGTTTCTATAGATTTAAAAAATGGAACTTCTAAAGATATTAGAATTGTTAGATTGCATTTAGAACAAGATGCTGGAAAAAGTTTACATGATCAAAATCCATTAAAAACTTATGTTGATTTGAACAGATCCGGTGTTGCATTAATGGAAATTGTAAGTGAACCTGATCTTCGTAGTACAGAAGAGGTAGGATTGTATATTTCAAAAATTAGATCAATACTTATGTATTTAGATACTTGTGATGGTAACATGCAAGAAGGATCCCTTCGAGCTGATGTTAATATTTCAATTAGAAAACCTGGAGAAGAATATGGGACTAGATGTGAAATAAAAAATTTAAATTCAATTAAGTTTATTAAGCAAGCAATTAACTATGAAGCAAAAAGACAAATTGATTTAGTTGAAAATGGGGGTACGATCGAACAAAACACACTTCTTTTTAATCCTCAAACAGGTAAAACAAAACCAATGCGAAGTAAAGAAGAGGCGCATGATTATCGATATTTTCCAGATCCTGATTTATTACCATTAGAAATTACTGATGATGAAATTAATTTTATTAAAAAACAAATACCTGAATTACCTGATGAGAGAAAAAAAAGATATATTTCAAATTATGGTTTATCAAGTTATGATGCTTCTATACTTACTGCAGATAGAACAATATCTGATTATTTTGATGCAGTAATTAATTCGAATAAACAATTAAAAGGATCTGCTAAAATAATTTCAAACTGGATTAGCACAGAACTTTTTTCTTTATTAAATAAAGATAATTTAGTTATTTCCAATTCTCCTGTCAGCTCTGAGAATTTAGGTCAGTTAGTAAAATTAGTAATAACAAATGTGATTTCAGGAAAAATTGCAAAAGAAGTTTTAGTTGAAATGTATTCTTCTCAAAAATCTGCAATTGATATTGTAGAACAAAAAGGATTAAAACAAATGACAGATACTTCTGAAATTGAAAAAATTATTCAATCCGTTCTTGATGAAAATAAAGAAATGGTTTCTCAGTACAAATCTGGAAAAACTAAACTTCTCGGTTTTTTTGTGGGTCAAGTTATGAAGAAAACAAAAGGTAAAGCTAACCCAAAATTGTTGAATGATCTGTTGATTAAGATGATTAACTAAAAAATACTAATCTAATTGTAAAAATTCTATATGAAAGAACTAGTAATGTTAATACAGTCCAAATGAAGTTGCCTCTATAATTTTCAGCGGATCTCCAAATTCCTACAGTTATATAAACTGACCAAATAAAGATTAATAATTTTGAAAAAATGTGAAATTGACTAAAATTTAAGAAAGGTAATAGTT
>UINC01002640.1_pt1 | contig 10156 bp, 11 predicted proteins | sample 5385821 | NCBI WGS metagenome assembly UINC01 (sample SAMEA4666929, study PRJEB26691) | marine metagenome | isolation source: Pacific Ocean | place: Pacific Ocean | collected 2011-10-13
TCAAGGTGGTGGTCGAGCAATCCAAGGACACGGGAGAGGACCAGGGGCCGAACTCAACCATCCACGATAACGAGGACTCGTCATTGGAGGCGGTGGCCCGATGAGCGTGCCGAGCAAGAGTAACCTGCTGGCGATGGATCTCGAGGAGATGACGGTGGACGATCTCAAGGACGTCCTCCGCTCCCTCAACCTCCCTCTGTCGGGGAACAAGTCCGAACTCATCGAGAAAATCGATTACATGGCCCGAAATATGCCAGAAAGCGTGTTCGAGTACGATGACATCAAGGGTCTGGATCCACTAATCGGCTGGGCCAAGATGACCGGTCGCCTGTTCAGCCCGGAGGCAGTTGCGTTCGGGTTTCCCCGCTTTCCCTCGGGTGTTCTACTCACTGGAGTTCCAGGTTGCGGCAAGTCGATGGTCGCCAAGGCCATCGCCAATGAATGGGGCATGGGTTTCCGCCGTGTCCAGCCCGACGAGCTCGTCGGGAAGTTGATTGGCGACAATGAGGAGTTCATGCGAAATCTGGTGACCGAACTGGCTGAAGAAGCCCCGATCGTATGCTTCATCGATGAGGCTGAGAAGATTCTGGGTCAGACTAGGTCTCAAGGTCACTACCGTGTGGCCGACGCCTCCCGTGACAGTGCGGAGAGCATCCTCCTGCAGTTCATGGAGGACGACAACTCCGGGGTCTTCTTCGTATTCACGGCTAACGACTACAACAAGATGTCACCCGCTCTCCTCGACCGCTTCCACGGGCGGTTCTTCATCGACCTCCCGTCGAGCTCCGCTCGCAAGGACATCATCGCCTCGATGCTCGAGATACGTCAGCGAAACCCATCGGACTACGATATCGATAGGCTTGTCGAGAACTCGGACGGGTTCAGCGGTCGGGACATCCGAACGGCTATTGACGAGGCGATGAAGGTCGCCTTCTTCGAAGACGCACGGGCCCTCACTGAGGCTGATCTCGTCAAGGCTTTCTCTCAGGCGATACCGACCTCGGAGATCCACAAGGAGCAGATAGTGTTGATGCGTGAGGTGGTGTCTCAGGGCAAAATGCGCCGAGCGAACTCGCAGGAGCTCGAAGCAGGCGCGCTGGTAGCGAAGGACGGCTGGCAAATAGCATGGGTATGAAGGAGTGGAAATCATGGGTTTACTGAGAGGAGTTTTCTGGATCACAGCTGCAGTAGCTACCGGTGGACTGGCCCTCGCGCTGCTGCCCAACGACTGGGATGGAGTGGACTTCAACGACGGCGGGGGCGATGAGTGAGATGTTGGTGATTGGACTGGGGGGCGACTGAATGGTCAAGAGGCGCCCGAACGGACTCGCAAGGGGCCCCGAGGCCGAGCCGGCGGTCCAGCCCCTGATAGCCCAGCTCAAGCGGGCCAAGGCCGATATGACCGAGAAACAGGATGAGTCATTCGGGCTTGCATATCCTGAATTGGTACAAGAAATTCAAAACTTAGTCATTCGTGCTAACTCGGAATTCAATGTCACTTCAGAGAGTTTCTTGCTGGTTGTCCCTGTCACTCACGGTCATCTTGGCGTCACTGTCACCGGCCAAGACATTAGGAAAAAAATCCGGGATTGGGCAACCAACAATGGGCTATCGATTACCTTCAGTCATCGGCATCTGATGGAGTCCCCTGGTGGATGGAATCACCTGCTGAAATCAGGAAATGATTCCAACGAACGCCTGAAGATTCTCGAGGCAAGGGCGAGACTGCCTGCATATTTACTACACGCGGAACCACAGATGGGATCGAATAGGTACCAACTCTGGCGTTTTGCACAATTGAAAATGCAGGTGCGTGACCAGGTGGACAGTTTTCTATCATTGTTTAGTTTTGAGCAAGCGGGCCACCGATGGAATACATCAGTTTCTCTGGAATGTCACAGAGTGGAGATCTCTTGGGCAGAGGAGGGAGAATAGTGTCACAGGTGACGAACTACGGCATCCACAGGGGACGTAATGGGACGTGAGGGAAGATGAGTAGAGTGATTGCTAGATACGACCAGGTGCTGACGGTGGCCAACCTGCCCGACCAACTGGCCCACAAGGGGCTGGTGGTTTTCCACGAGCAGGACCTGCAGAAGCTGGGCGCCTCGTCGGGTGACGAGATCCTCCTGAAGGGAGGGCGCAAGACGACTGGCGTTGCTAGGATCAGCCCAAGCGCGAGCCCGGGCTTCATCTACCTAGATGCCACTACGAGGCTGAACGCTACCTCGAGGACCGGTGAGGAGTTGGTGGCCGAGCTGATTGAGAAGCCCCGGACGCTGGACAGGGTCTTCTTCGCGCCCGTGGGCGAGGAGCTCGAGGGCGACATGCAGGACCTGATCGGCCCCAACCTCCTGGGCCGAACCCTGTGCAGGGGCGACCACATCACCTTCCCCTCGCCCAGCGGCGGGATCCTGGAGCTGCAGGCCGAGAAGGTCCGCCCGATCATGCTGCGCAACGGCGGCGTCATCGGACCGGGCACCCAGATCGAGCTTCTCGACAGGCGTGCCCGCAGGCCGCTGCTCGAGACCGGGGACGTGTCATTCGCCGATATAGGCGGCCTCGACGATGTCATCGAGCAGATCCAAGAGGTCGCAGTGGTGCCGCTGCTGCACCCTGAGATCTTCCTGAGGGGCGGAAAGCCGCCCATCAGGGGGGTCCTGCTGCACGGCGAGCCGGGGACCGGCAAGAGCCTGCTCGCTAGGGCCTTGGCGAGGGAGACTCAAGCGACCTTCCACTCGATCTCGGCCCCTGAGATCATCGGGGGGTGCGTGGGCGCATCCGAGGCTGCCCTCCGGGAGCTTTTCAGCGAGGCTAAGCAGGATGCACCCTCTGTCGTCTTCATCGATGAGATCGACACCATCGCTCCCGACAGGCAGACGGCCACGGAAATGTCGAAGCGTCTGGTGTCACAATTGCTAACCCTGCTCGATGGAATGGAGGAAAGGGGGCGGGTCGTAGTAATCGGCGCGACCAACAGGCTGGGCGACATCGACCCGGCCGTCAACCGCTCCGGCAGGTTTGAGCGGGTCATCGAGTGTCCGGTCCCCGACGGAGATGGCAGGTTAGAGATCCTAGAGATTCACACCAGAGGCATGCCACTGCACCAGGATGTCGATCTGGAGGAACTCGCCGAGATTTCGGTTGGATTCGTTGGTGCAGACATCGACCACATGTGCAGGGAAGGCGTCTACCGTGCTGCGAACCGGACCTTCGGCTTTGACAGGCTGCTCGACGTGGACGAGATCGATGCCACAGAGCTGGAGATACTCAGGGAGGACCTGGTGGAGGCAGTGGGCAGGATAAGGCCGTCATTGAAGCGCCGGCACCATGTCGAGGTCGAGAACGTGGGCTTCGAGTCAATCATAGGCCAGGACGAGGCGAAGACCGTGCTGCAGGAGAAACTGCTCCTCCCGCTCCAGTTCCCGGAGATTCACGCCGCTGCCGGCCTCAGCATAGGCTCTGGGGTCCTACTGCACGGCCCCCCTGGAACTGGCAAGACGGCCCTTGCGAGGGCGGCTGCCAACGTGTCCGGGGCGCAGTTCCTCAGCGTCAAGGGGCCGGAGCTCATGTCGATGTGGGTGGGGGAGTCCGAGAGAGCGGTGAGGACCATCATGGACAAGGCCCGCAAGATGGCCCCCTGCGTGCTGTTCTTCGACGAGTTCGACTCGCTGGGATCCGACAGGAACAACGTCGGCCAGGGGTACGCTGCGAAGAGGGACGTTGTCAACCAGTTGCTCGCCGAGATCGACGGCATCGACTCGAGGGACGGTGTCCTAATCATCGCAGCCACTAACCAGATCAATCTCATCGACCCGGCGTTCCTGCGTCAGGGCCGCCTAGGGAGTCATATCGAGGTGTCCCTGCCAGAGCGCGACGAGTACGGGGCCATCCTCGACCTCCACCTGGGGGACGTTGTGCGATCAGAAGACATTGACCTCGCGAGCAGCGTGGCCAAGATGCCGGATGGCATATCCGGGGCAGATATCGCGGGAGTTGCGATTCGGATCAAGGAGAACGCGGTCAAGAGGCACCTCGAGTCAGACCCCGAGGGAGGTACCGATGGCTTCATGGTAGAGCAGACTGACATCGACCTCGCATGCGAGGAAGCCAGAGGGACGGCCGCGGTTGCGGCCGAATGGTCCTGAGTAACTCCTCAGGATTGGAAACAAAGTTCGGAGGTGCATTTTGAGTGATTACTCTAGTACTATTCGTCGCTAAGCAGGGAACGCCAAATTTCCCAGAAGATGAAGATTCGGCGAATCATTTGTTCGGTGATTTGATCAAGAAGACAGGGGCTAAGAAAATAATCGCTCTGAGGGCCGATTCGTCGAATGTAATGCCCGCAGGAATCACCGAACTAGCTGGGAGTCTTGGCATTGAAAGTGAGTGCGTGCAAGTCGACAAACTTGACCCCAGTATCTGGACAGGTAACGTGAACCCTGCTAATATCTGGGGTGATTACCTAGAGACAATAATCCTCAATTCTCCGATTTCTTCGGACGGTAGCGAATTGTGTTTCATGTTAAATTCCGGATCCAACTTCGATGCCAGTCTAATTTGTGCCCTGTACGAGGGGCTCGGAGGTTCACTCTGGATTACTGAAAGAGGAGTTTCTCGAAATACTGCAATCAGGCTCGATCGGAGAATTCCAAAAAAGGAGTCTGCGGCCGAGGCCGCCCTGGCCGGTCTCGCTAGGTTCTTCCTCGACAACCCTGAGTCCGCGCCCACGACTTCGGAACTGCAGGGCCTGATTGATCAGATCCCCTCGGGAAAGGGCTTTGAGAACACACTGAGGGGTTACGAGGATTACTTCGAAGATAACAAGTTGAGGTTGTTGAAATTGCAGGAGGAGTTGCAAGAAGCCGAGCAGGCCTTTGCAAAGGAGAAGGATAAGTTGGAGGAAAACCGTAGGAAAGGGAGTAAGGATGCTGCTGCTAAGATTAAGGTGCATGAAGAGAGGATTAGGAACAAACGTATGGCCCTAACAGAGCCAAAGCCATACTCTCTAAACTCCAAGGGGCGGTACAATGCGACTCTGACCCTAGCTCAACAGTGGAGGCCACTGGCCGTGAATGCAGGACATCGGGGGCTAGTGATCTTCGTAAGGAGTGTGAATGAGTCCGAGTCGGTGGTCAAACACCTGAAAGAGCATTATGCTGCCCTCGACTTTGACAAGTACGCCTTTGTAGTCGGAGGAATTGACATCTCAGACCAGAGGGAGATGTCGATAAGAATTCACGAGAAGGCAAAGGAATATCTGGGAGATTCGAAGGTCGTTAGTTCGCCTGGAGAAGTGTGCTACAGCATCCCCGCAAATGGGGGCGTGCGAGACGCTTCATCTGAAGTCATGGGAATCCTTCATAGGATTCGCCAGAGCAACGATGGAATCGAATGGAACATTGATACCACCGGCGTTGTGGGCCTCCTGAGGCCAGCAATTTACCAGTACGCGCATCTTGCAGGGATCCCCAGTTTCTTCATAGCCAAGCAATACCCTGGTAGCGGTGTCTATGCATCAGGACTAACAGGATCGAAGCACTTCCTGAGTCTTCCCAACAGGTCACAGATTGATGCGATTAGAAGCTGTCTCAATGACGAGAAACTTGCCAGTTTCGTAGCCACAGTATACCGATTTCACCGCGACAATCCCCCGGGAGAAATAGGCATTGAGAAGAAGTACGGAAACAACCGACCTTACGATTTCAACAGTGTAATTTTCAAGACTGGTCACCCATTGAGGATGGATGATATTCCGTTGGAAAACACGCGGTTCAAGGCGATGAAGAGGCGTTTGAAGAAGGCCAAGGACGCCGGGTTGGTTCACCTAGCTGGGAGTGATATTCATCTGACCCCCGAAGGGATCGTAGCGGGTGCTCTGCTGAAAGGTTAGAGGGGGTTGTAAAATGACGTACGATGTGGCTGAAACGAAGTGCTGGGACTGTGATAGCAGAAAGCTCGATAGGGATACTGAAACAGGAGATCTTTATTGCGTTGATTGTGGCATTGAACAAAAAGATTCGGCGGACCCGTATGACTCTTCTCCCGCTCCTATCAGGGAGGGTGATGACAACAGATCCGGAGGCCCAATCAGAAGGGAGGTGTCTGTTCAGAAATTCGATACAACCCCGAGAGATGGAGACGTGGTGTTGAATCTCCCACCGGCTAAGAAGAGGGAGAGTAAGAGTAAGAAGCAGGCTAGGAAAGAGATAGAGAAAATCAGCAAGCTGATTAATGAGATAAAGAGAAAAATCTCAGTTATAGATTCGAAAATTAAGACGGAACAGAAAGAGCAGTCTGAGGGTTTCGAGGATAGGGTAGCTGAACTCAAGGGCCGTCATCGAGTCAGAACACAAGAGATGCGAGAACTGGAGAGGGATTCTGAGCCTTGGTTTGAGATATTCAAATCAAAGTCTCGGGCTCCTACCAAGGACAGCGAGTGGGTGTACAAGCACCATGCCAAGGACTTCCTCGGACTCGGGCGGCATCAGGACGAGAATGACCTGTCAGAGGATATCAAGGATCTCAATATTAATCGCCAGTGGATAGAGATGGTTGTGGACGCCATATCGAATCCGGGACTTCCCGATAGATCCCCCGAGGGGGAAGAATGATGCCTAGGATGTGGACCCCCAGGAGGGAGCGAAACGGCATCGAAGTCTACATCCACTTAACATATGACGAAGACGGTTTCTGGTTCTTCGATGACTTCATTTGGCGACTGCGGCTTAACCGCAATCTGATCGAACGGATACTGGGAAAGGGTCTGCCGGTTTCAAGCCGCATCGGAGAAAAACTAGAGCGGATTTCGAATCGTGATTTGGGGCTCATAGGAAGCATCGCATTCATCCCAAGGTGCGCTAGTATGATGGGCGTGACAGTTGACCTGCCGCGGACACTACCCAATTGGTTCTCCAACCCCCCAGGGGAACTATGGGGGAAACTCGCCCTAGGCGTGAGAAGTTCTGAAGCTGAGTTTCCACTACATTACTGGGTCGAAGCCCCCAGGTCGGAGGATTCGGCAAATGGCTCTGGAAAGGTCAAAGGCATCGTCAGGAAATATCAGAACCCAATGATTTTGCGACATATCCCACTCGCATACTATACTGCACAGGAGATCTGGTGCAGAAGGGATCCAGAGGCCCGAAAGATCGGCACAAGAATCCTCAAGATGGCATCTGAAGATCTGAAGTGGTGCGCCGCTACAGTTGACGAGATGGACGGATGGTGGGATTCGGTCTGGTCCCAACACGGTGACGGCACCCCCTCTGTCACAGAGCTGCGTCATCAGTGACGGTGGCACGGCCCCACCCCAGACATACAATTCTGAATGCGAAGGACATTGAGGCAAGAAGGGCTGGTTGACCAGCATCGACTTGGGAGCCTGAGGGTAGCCTTAGTGGGCGGAGGAGTCTGCAGGTCTGAACTGAGTGCAGCTATCTGGCAACTCGCCGGCCAGTTGGGGGTCGGCCCTCCACTGGAATACATCAATGACGGGCGGACGTATGACTTCTTGATCTGCCTGGGCGACTCCTGCGTACCGCAAACTGACACTCCCTACACGCGCGTTCAGATCCTTGACAACGGAGTCAGAATCACCTCCGACATCGATTCCCGTAGCGGCTCCCCCTCTGTTTTGCAGGAACCCGGACTCTGCACCATCGCGGCCGCACTGGCCTGGCAGGAGGTTCTTCGCAGAACCGGTGTCTCGCTTCCCGTTGAGGTACCTAAGAAGTACATCACTGTGAACCTCAGGATGGATCCCTCGAAACTCGAGTACGGGAAGGAGCCTGAGAGTGCTCTGCGTCTGGTCGGCCCTGATGGTGAGGCCATTCCGTTCCGGAGCAATTCTCGCGACGACGGGACTGGGCACACAGTACTCAGTGCAAGGATAGACGAGGGAACTGAGCTGGCTGACTCCGTCCTCGGATCGATAAAACTCGAGTCGACTGAGTCCGACCAAAGCGAACCTCCAGCAGAAATTGAGCTCATGATTCCCCGGTGCGATGGGAGTGTTACAGGCAGCGTGACAGTGGCGGGTGTCGGGGGCTTGGGCAGTTGGGCCATGCACACCGTGGCGACGGGAATCGCCAAATCAGGGGGTGACGGCTCCGGGCTCAGCGTCCATCTGGTCGACCCGGATACAGAAATCGAGGTTCACAACCTGAACCGCCAGATTCTGTACAAAACTGGCGACCTGGGGATGCCCAAGGCTGAAGTGTCTGCTCGCCGAATATGCGGAATCCTGCCGAAGGCGGAGGTCAGAGCGTACGTCGACGCGCTAGGATTACCCCACCTTGACGGTCTGTTGAATCAGGATGACATCATCCAGAATCAGGTAGGAGGCGAAGAGGAGGAGGATACCGAGTTCATTGAGGAGTTCTCTGGCTCCGCCGGGTTCTCTGCGGATTTCCTAGACGTTCTCAACTCTGCGGACGCAATATTGTGCGGGGTGGACAATCTGCGATCAAGGTCGGTTCTGAGTGCGATGTCTTCACACCTCGGGATACCGATGATTAACGCGGGAGCCAGGGGCTTCATCGGCGGCTTCGATGTCTTCCTAGGTGACCAGACCTGCATGGTCTGCAGATACGGCACCCGAGCAGTCAGCCAGCACAGGCCGATGTCCTGCCAGGAGGACGGTGAGGTTCCATTCAGCTCGATAGTCACGTCGACTGCTCTATTTGGGGCGCTGGAGGGGCTCGCTCTGATATCCGCGCTCTCCTCTGACGGGTCGTCACTGTCAGATTGGCCCAGCCAGATAAGCTGGAGCGGTTGGAGCAACAGTTTCGATTGCCATGCCGACCACGCCTTCGGCCCGTTCAAGCAGACTTTCCTGGCCAAGGGGGGTCATTCTGAGCATCTGGCCGATCTGCTTTTTGACGCGGAGGTTTCAGCGTGACTGACGACAGCGTACGTACGCGCGCTGCCTCGATGATTATGTCGGGGGGAACGCCACGGTCTGTGGCAATGCAGTTCCCCGCCTGGTTCGTCGACAACCACGAGGGGATTATTCGCCTTTGGGAGGTCATCAACCGCAAAGCTTGGAGGAGTAACGAATGAGCCTGCAGAGTGGTTTCCCCCTAAACAGGCTCCCACAGCTCCGGGTAGACTATCCCAGCCTGAAGGTGGTCCGGGAGCATGTCTCTAATGGCTGCGCGCGCATGTTGGTGGTCAGTCTGCCGGACAGCCACGGCAGGACCACCCATGGCGAGTACAAGGTTGTGATTGATGTAACGAATGGGTTGGGCCAGGTGCCCGTTTCGTACGTGCTGAACACCGAAGATGTGCGGCAGTTCAGGTACATCGTGCGAGGGGGGCAGAAACACCACGCCTACGACCATAGTCTTGCTACGATACCCGGCACAGACAAAGAGGCCTGGTGGATATGCCACGGCGACTTCAGCGCTGTTTACTCGGTTCTCGAGGACGATCCAGTGGCCCGCATGGGCGGCTTTCTGAATCACATCATTTCACTGTTGAATTGGTAGGTCGGGGATGTTGTGGGAGCCGATGTCACTGGTGACTAAGGAGAAGGTTCACGCTGAACATACTGGCTCGTGACAGAAGAAAACAGGAGGACGATGAGTATGGACATAGAGGAGCTTCACCACTACGAATGCAAGAACCCGAAATGCGACCGGACGTACGCTTTGAGGGGGGTAGTGCTGACTGGCACTCTGAACAGGCCGACCTGCGATCGCAGCAAAGTCATTGATGTGATGGTTAATCGCAACACCCGAGAGACTGTAAAAAAGAGGGTTGTCTACTACACATGCGGCCCTCGGCCATGTCGGCGCAGCCGCGAGGACATATGCCACTGCGGAACCCCGTTTGACTGGCCTACCCGCCCGGCCGATGTCTCGAAAGATGATGTCTCACCGGAGTTCCAGGACCTGCTCGACCGAATGTGGTTCGACGAGGATTTCGCAAGCGGGGTTCGTAAGACAGCCAGGGATTACTCCAATGGGATTCGCAGTGGTAGGGTTGGAACGAGCGTGGAACCGGATTTGATCGAGTTGGAGATAGAGGTCGCCGTGAGCGACGCTGGGTCCGAGGTAGGAGACCTCGACGAGGATTTGCCCGAAGAGGAGGAGTTGGTAGCATGAGTCGAGAGAGGGAGAAAGATGAGGAGCGGATGGTCCAGCTGACGCTG
>UINC01002643.1_pt1 | contig 10145 bp, 8 predicted proteins | sample 5385821 | NCBI WGS metagenome assembly UINC01 (sample SAMEA4666929, study PRJEB26691) | marine metagenome | isolation source: Pacific Ocean | place: Pacific Ocean | collected 2011-10-13
CAACGCGTATGATCTGATAGATATGGCATTATGTTTCTCCACAGATAAGACGATGTTGGATTTCCGTGTTGGAAGATGAATGGTTCGCCTTCTCCCAATTCTACATACGCCATTTTCTTTCCCAAGACTTCTATCATTTTCTTTGGTAATTCTTCTTTTGAGATTTCACTCATCTTATTTTCCTTTAAATTCTGGTTTTCTTTTTTCCATAAAGGCCTTAATACCTTCTGGGCCATCTTGCCCTTTAAGTTGATTGGCAAAAATTTGGGATTCCAGTTCCATTTGAGTTTCAAGGCCATTAGAAAATGATTGCCTCAGCATTTCTTTAACTCCAGCATAGGCTTGCGTTGGTCCTTCAGCTATTTTTCTGGCCAATTTCTCCGATTCTTCAATAACCTGATCGTCTGCGACTACTAAATTGATTAAACCCCACTTAACACCCTCCTTTGCCGATAACACTCGATTTGTAAGCATTAATTCCATTGTTCTTTTCTTTCCTATGGACCTGGGCAAATGAAATGTCGAACTGGCATCTGGAGTCAATCCGGCGGCAGTATATGCCATCGTAAAGTTAACGCTTTCTCCGGCTATAGCCAAATCGCATGCAGACACTAACGATAAACCCGCACCTGCTGCAGTTCCGGTAATAGCACCAATTAATGGCGCATCCAAATGATCTATTTTTCCTAATGCGGAATGAAGGTAACCTAACATTTCAGCTAAACCTGCTCTTAAGTTATCAAGTTCAGAAATAAATTTTAAATCGCCACCAGCACAAAAAAGTTTCCCTTCACCCTTTAGCAAAAGAACCCTAACTGGCGCTCCCGATTCACACTCAATGGCAACTTTGAGAAGATCTTTGGCCATAGGAATATTAATGGCATTTGCAGCATCGGGTCTGTTCAATGTAATTGTTCCAACACCGTTATTGATTTCAAATTTTAAAGTTTCATAGCTCATAATTTATTTCTCGGTTTTAATCACTTTGGGCAAACAATTCTTTTAGGTCAAGAGTACTTAAGAAGTATCTTCAACTTCTCTTTGCAGCGGTAAAAACAGTTGTGAGGCTTTGAAAAAACTTACAACGGCTATCGGGTAAAGTATGAAACCTAACCAGAATACCGAGTATCTTATACCAGTTTCGTCATAACCATTTTTAGCATTAAAAATGTAATCATTTAGAAAGCCAAGAGAAAAAGGACCGAGTGCAAAACCAATAACATTTGCGCTAATAAAGTAAAAAGATGCTGTTCTTCCCCTAAGCTCTTCAGGCGAGGCATTTTGAATTGCCGAACCATAAAGACCGGGTCCGCATGACATAAATAAAATCATTCCAGCTAATCCCATTAACGACAATGAAATGTTATCGGATAATGCAAATGGGAAGAGAGATAACCAAATTAAAATTACCATAAAGGCCGCTAATCGTAAGTGGGCATTAAGAATACCCTTTTTGATAAAGTTACTCGCTATGATACCAGCCCCAAGGCTCCCCCCAATACCAAATATAACATTAAATAAAGCAAAATATTTACCCCCAACAGTTTTAGGAATTTCATGAACTCTAAGTAGTATTTCTATTCCCCACATTAGCACCGCATAGCCAACTAGTCCTGTTATTGTTACTCCCAAAAACATCAACAACAAAAATTTCCATGCTATTTTAAGATATGGGACTAAAGAGATCTTTTCTGAGGTTGCGCCAGCCTTTCTTTCTGGAATGGGTAAAATCTTTACGGTGAGGGCAACTATTAAACCCATTAGCCCAAAGGTAAAAAAAGTTAATCTCCAATTAGCAAGGTCGGAGAGGGGTCCTAAATATATTTTAATGATTGAAAAGTCAGTTAATAAAGCGGCTCCACCCCAGGCAGTTACAGCCGAGCCCAAAAAGGGTGCTGTGCCCAAGACTCCCAAAGCCAAAGGAAGTCTTTCCTTTGGAAAGAATCCCGCCAGCACGCTATAAGCAATTGGACCTAAGGCCGCTTCACCAATACCTACCCCTGTCCTATATATTGCTAAATCCCAAAATTGTTGAGCTAGTCCGCATAGTCCGGTTAAAATACTCCAACCCAAAATGGCTAAAATAAGAACAGTTCTACGATTGGCTTTATCAGCAAGCCAGCCAAAAAGCACTGAAGCAATACCAAAAAAAATTGCAAATAATGTTCCAGAAATTAATCCGATCTGCGTATCGTTAAGGAGAAGATCTGCACTTAATTCTCCAATCATTATTGAAGGAATTTGTCTGTCGGCAAAAGACAGAATAGATACTAAGGTTAAAATAGTAACCGAAGTCCAAGCGAGTCTGGAAGAAAATTTTTCAGTTGGGTTCATTAATGATAAGGGTTAGATATCTAGATATCTCTTTTTCCACCTTTATATATAGAAATTTTAGGCTTTGCTAACACCCTTTGAACCATAGGCTCAAAATCTTCCAAAGACATAGACTCGAAATTATTGTCAAATGAGTTTTGATCATAGAGATGACAGAACTGGGCCGTATATTCAAAATGTTCATGACCTCTAAAACCTTCTCTCATGTCTTTATCAAGACCGAGGTGATGGAAAAAGTAATATCCCTGAAATATACCATGATGGTAAAGCATCCAATGGTTTGCTTCCGAAACAAAAGGCCTAAGGATCGCCGCTCCGATTTCGGCGTGGCTATATGAACCAAGTATGTCGCCGATGTCATGAAGTAAAGCACAAACTACATATTCTTCATCTTTTCCATCTTTATGCGCTCTTGTTGCGGTCTGTAAGCTGTGTTCCAGTCTATCCACTGCAAAACCTCCGTGGTCGTCTTTTAACATTCTTAGATGATCCAAGATTCTTGACGGTAATTCCGCATTAAAATCCATAGCATAACTTCCGATGATGTCCCAATCTTCCTTAGTTGATTCAGCCATAGTATTATAGTCAGCGCGTTCTTTTTTTACCTGTTGATCCATTTTTCCTCCAAACAAACATCATTAATCAAGACTGTTTTCGTTTACAAGTTTCTATATTCCCTTAAATATCATATAAAAAAGACTTTAAGAAGTTATAAATGAAAACAAAAAGTACATTTCTTACCCTTTTCTTCTCTATAACCCTTTTAACCAGTTGTGAAACGATAGATATACTCAAACCTGAAAGAAAATCTATTGAGCCCTCACCAGACACTTATCGCTCTATAAATTCGGGACCAGTGATAGGTTTTGAAGGAAGTTTTGGTGTTCATACTTGGCTTGGAATTCCTTATGCTAAAGCGCCAAAAGGAGACTTACGTTGGCGGGCTCCCCGGAAAAATGAACCTTGGGAAAAAGTTTATGCGGCGTTGTATCACTCTTCACCATGTGTCCAATTTCAGTCCGCTTTTACCGGTAGTGGATTATCAAAACCCGGGGACATAATAGGCCAAGAGGATTGCTTGTATTTGAATGTTTATGCTCCTCCTATTCCGAGTAAATTTGTGCCGGAAGGTAAAGAGTCTCTACCTGTAATGGTGTGGATCCATGGAGGAGGAAATACAACAGGGATGACATCAGATTACAATCCGGAAAAATTGGTGTCCTCCCAAAGAGTCATAGTTGTTTCCGTTTCTTACAGATTAGGTTTATTTGGTTGGTTGTCTCATCCGGACATTCGGAAACAATCTGACGAATTAGATCGATCTTCGAATTTTGGGCTATTAGACCAAATAGCTGCCCTTCAATGGGTTAGAGATAATATCGGCTTCTTCGGTGGCAATCCGAATAACATAACTATTTTTGGAGAGAGTGCTGGTGGTCAAAACGTAATGGCTTTGTATGTTTCGCCTTTGTCAAAAGGACTATTTCACAAGGCAATATCCCAATCCGGAGGAATAGGTATAACAACGATTGAAGATGCCGAGAGTATAGATAGAAGCAATCCTAAAAAAAGAAATAATTATAAATATCAACACAAAACAACCGAAGAATGGATTGGTTCGTTAAAGTCTTTGGGTATGATGAAATCAGATTTTAGTGAAGACAATCTTCATGAGCTTCGTTCTCTTTCACCCCACGAGCTGTTGAGTATTTGGGACAAAGAACATGCTTGGGATGAAGAAAAACAAATGGCAAGAATTATAGGTGACGATATTGTCATCCCAAGCGCTGGTATTTTAGAATCCCTAAGGGACAAAAACCTGCATGCAAACGTGCCCATAATTTTGGGTATTAACAGAGATGAGAATAAACTTTTTAATCTTTTTGATGAAGAGTTGGTTACGAATATTTTGAATCTTACTTTCATTGTGAAGGATTCCTTTTATTATGATTTGAAATCCGATTATCAAAGCCTCGCGTGGCGTTCAAATGCGGTTGATACTCCTGCAGATGCTATCACCAGTAGTGGTTACGAAAATGTATACACCTATCGTTTTGACTGGGATGAACAACCTAAAATATTGGGGATGGATTTTTCTTTTATGCTCGGAGCTGCCCACGGTTTAGAAATTCCTTTTGTAATGGGACATTTTGATATGGGAAGAGAAACTGCATTTTTGTATAACAAAAAAAACGAACAAGGTCGTTTTGCTCTTTCGCATATTATAATGCAGTATTGGGCCGAATTCGCAAGAAATGGACATCCTGGAAAAGGGTCTAAAGGGGAGTGGGAAGAGTGGAAGAAATGGCCTGCGGGCGGTAGTAGATCTTCTAGAATTATGATTTTAGATACACCGGCTTCTGGTGGACCTAGAATGAGTGAGAGCTATGTTCCCCAAGATAAGCTTGTTTGGCTTTTTGATGCCGATTCGAGATCTTCGAAAGTTAAGGATAAATGTTCTTTCTTAAATGATGTGTATTCCTGGGTTGATAATTGGAAAGAAACAAACCAGGCTTGTTTAGGGGGTTATTCTGTACAATGAAGCACGATTGCTTGTTCATAGGAAATGCCATTGTTGATATTCTTTCAAATGTCAGTTTTGATTTCATGTCCGAAAACGATATTGAAACTGGTTCATGGCGACCAATTGGAATTGAAGAAGTTAATCAATTACAAGAAACCCTCATAGATACCGTAATCTCTTCTGGAGGCTCAGCAGCCAATTCTGCAGTTGGTTTTGCATTCTTGGGTGGGAAAGCCTCTTATATTGGTAGGGTTAAGGATGACGATTTAGGAAGGGTCTATGTCAGGGATATGGAAAAGGCACAAGTTAATTTTGCTTCTAAACCTTCTCAGGAAGGATTGGAAACGGGAAGATGTTTGGTTTATGTTACCCCGGATGCCCAAAGGTCAATGAGAACCTATTTGGGAGCGGCATCGCAACTTTCTCCTGAAGAAATAGAAGAAGATACGATTGCAGAATCCAAAATCCTGTATCTTGAAGGGTATTTATGGGATGAGGATCTCGCTAAAAAATCCTGTCAGAAGGCTTTTGAATTGGCTCAGAAATACCAAGTAAAAACCGCCTTAAGTCTTTCAGATCCTTTTTGTGTTGAAAAATGGCGGGAAGAATTCCGTCAGTTGGTAAAAAAATCAGATATTATTTTTGGAAACGAAGAGGAACTAAAATCTTTATATAATACCGAAATTTTATCCGATGCCATTTCTGCCGCAAGGTCTGAAATTAATTTGTCGGTTATAACAAGAGGCGCGCTCGGATCAATAATTATTAATGAAAATGAAATTGAAGAAGTACCATCTTTCCCATGTGAAAAGGTTATTGACACTACTGGGGCAGGCGATTTATTCGCTGCTGGGTTTTTGTTTGGTATGGTTAACGACAAGAGGTTTTATGAATGTGCGAACCTCGGCTCTTTTGTAGCATCTCAAGTCATATCTTTCTTTGGCCCACGACCGGAAGTTGATCTTAGGAAACTAGCGATAAAAGAGGGATTGTTAGTATAAATGAATTTGCTATTATTAAGGGAGAGAAATAAATGCTGATATCCATACCAAATCCTGAAGACGCCTTACCCGGCAGACATAGAGCTATAGAGGTAAATGAGAAACATTTCGTAAATGGAAATCCAATTAAAGGAAAATTTCAGGAAAATATCCAAGTTGCTGATTTTGCCATGGGATGTTTTTGGGGCGCAGAAAGAAAATATTGGGAATTGGAAAGTGTCTTTTCCACTGCCGTTGGATATATGGGAGGGTATACTCCTAATGCTACCTACGAAGAAGTTTGTTCAGGTCTGACCGGTCATGCAGAGGTTGTGAGAGTTTTTTTTGATAGTTCTTTGGTTGAATATAAAGAATTATTAAAAGTCTTTTGGGAATCTCATAATCCAACTCATGGTATGAGACAGGGCAATGATATTGGAACACAATATCGTTCAGCTATTTATTTTCACAATGATGAGCAAAAAAAATTGGCAGATCAATCATTAAGTATTTATAATGATATGCTTCAAAAGAATGGACATACAGCAATTACCACAGAAATTACACCTGCAGAAGATTTTTACTATGCAGAAGATTATCATCAGCAATATTTGGCTAAGAATCCAAATGGCTATTGTGGTATGTACGGAACTGGTCTGACTTGTTCAATATAAAGCTAACAGCAAATAAAAAAATTAGGATTAAAATTCTGTTTCAAAGGTGAAGTGGAATTCTCTTTCATGTCCAACAAAGTAACGGTAATTTCCAAAAGCATAATCGGCCCGGTTGGCATATTTCTCATCTGTCAGATTGTTTATAGCAAAACCAAAATTTATTTTCTCAGTCAAAGGGAATTTGGCTCTTAAATTAAATACATCATGACCCTTATAAAAATGAGCATTTCTTTCATCAATTGGATAATCATCTATCTTAAGCCATTCAATTTCTATTCTACCTCCTAATGTAGGTAAATAAGACAGTCGGGTGTTACCAATAATATCGGGTGCAGAGTCAATTGTTTTGCCCTTTTCAATTCCATTGGGGGTATGATTAAAATCATACTCGTGTTTGGCAAAACTTGCTGATCCTGAAATTTCGAAATTTTCTGTTATTTTACTGTAATACCCAATTTCTATTCCTTGGTGAGAAGTTTTTCCATTTTCTACATTAAATCCTTGAGAATCTCTAAAGAAAAAATTTTCTTTCTGCATGGAATAGCCTACTAATTCGAACTCAAGATTCCCTGTTAATCCGCGTATGCCAATTTCGATGCTATCCAATTTTTCGGACTCTGCCCCACCTGCAATTTGTTTGCTTTGTATTCGATACAAATCCGTTGTTTGTGGAGCTCTACTTCCTCGAGAGAGGTTAGCAAATAAAGATAGGCTTTCATTAATTTTATGGTTCAGAGCCAGTTTTGGTGAGACGTTGGTAAAATCGTCTGAACGATTAGACGCGATTTGAATACGCCCCTTAGTTCCAGATTCGATGTTTGTGTTATAATTGTATTCGACATTTTCTATTCGAAAGCCTGCTGTAAGACTAGTTTTTTTATTCAAATTCCATTCAGTGTTTATAAAAAACGAAATTATTTGACTATCAATATTATAATCATAATGGGCACCGTTAGGGTATGCTAGGCGAGGTCCAAAGGAAACGTCTGGGGCCGACTGAAATTCATTAAGATCACCTTCAGTTATTTCAAGGTCTGAACCGATATAAAAAACATTATTTCCAAAGGGTCTATTGTAAAGAACCTGAAGTCCTAAACTCTTGTGACTGTTTTCTTCCAAAGGTTTTCCAGGAAGAAAGTGCATCTTAAAGTCCATATCAGTATAACGCAAATAGGGTGTCAGGATTATTGATCCTTTAGATAATTCTTGAACGATCTTTAAATATGATCTTATGCTATATGTATCCCTAAAAGCCTCAGGATCGGGATTGATCGATCTCTTTTCTTCGTCCTTATAGGCTTGAAATCCCTTAATATACCCCATTGTCTCTTGATTCAGATTGGTTCCAGAAAGAGAAAAGGTATAATTTCTTGAACCCTTAAAAATATCTTTACGAAGAAGAAATTTTTGTTGCCCATAATGGGGTTGGTCAAAATTTTCCTCTTCTTCGTGACCATTATCTTCTTCGTGACCATGATTATGAGAGTGCCCATTATCTTCTTTCCAATAAAATTTTAACGAAGTACTTTCATCTACTGAGGATCTAAAAAAACTCACATCTGCAAAAGCTTCATGCTTAGAGTAATGGATACCAAAATGATTATGATCATCTTCATCTCTTAATTCTGTTAGGACATTAACTACACCGTGAATAGCGTTGGAACCGTAAAGAACAGAACCAGGACCCCGTATTACCTCGGTTCTTTCACCAATCTCCATGATGGTTTCCATTAAACCGTTGACATTGCCAAATCCTGGTGAACGAAGTGGGATTCCGTCTTCAAGATACAAGAAACTTCCTGCCCCAGCACCTCCTGAAAGGATAGGTGATCTAATAGATGTTAAATGTTCTTGACCACTTCCTTGACTGATGTAAAAGCCAGGCAGGCGGTTAAGGATTTCTGCCGGAGTGTGTGAGCTGATAAATACTATTTCTTCTTCCGCGATAAAGGCAATGTTTCCTGCGCTATTTAATAAAAGGCTTTTGCTTTTATTTCCTGTTACAACTATTTCATCAATTACTTGTGAAAAAACTGGATTTATTGAAAGGCATAAGAATATGCAGAGGATGTTTAAATAAAGCTTCATTTTGCTAATCAAGACTAAGTTTTTATTATCCGTATAAGATCATGAAAATGAATAAAACCTTTTGGCTTGCTTCCTTCCTCCGTAACGAATAGGCCTTGTATACCAAGATTATTTATAAGGTCAAGCGCATCAGATGCACGCATATTTTCACTAACGGTTTTAGGATTTTTTGTCATAACATCATCAACATTCTGATCAAGTAATTCAGGGCCCATGTGTCTTCTTAAATCTCCATCTGTGACAATACCTATTAACTCATCATTTTTGATAATACCTGCGCATCCGAAACCCTTTTCTGAGATACCAATTAAGGCTTCAGACATAGGTGTTCCGGATTCTATCAGCGGCATATTTTTTTCCACATGCATAATTTCACTAACGGAAGACAAGGCCGCTCCAAGTTGTCCACCAGGATGAAGTGATTTGAATTTTTCTTTATCAAATCCCCTTTCGTTTAGAAGACAGATGGCAAGTGCATCGCCTACAACAAGCTGCATCGTAGTAGAGGTTGTTGGCGCCAAGCCATTTGGACATGCTTCGGTTGCTTTAGGAAGAACAAGAGATATATCAGATGATTTAGCGAGATTACTTTCCTTGGATGCCGTAAGAGATATAAGGGGAATATTATTATCCTGAGAGAAACGAACAAGATCTCCAAGTTCTGACGTTTCACCCGACCAAGAAATAGCAAAAATGATGTCGTCTGTACTTACCATACCCATGTCACCATGACTGGCTTCTGTGGGATGGACAAAATAGGAAGGGGTACCAGTGGACGATAAAGTTGCTGATATTTTCCTTCCAATATGACCAGATTTACCAACACCTGAAACAATTACTTTTCCATTAGAAGAATAAATTTTATTTATTGCATTGACAAAATTAGTGTCAAAAAAATCTCTTAACAGACTCAATCCGCTGGCTTCATCATCGAGAACTCTTTTAGCTACATCTATTATTGCTTTTCCCATTTTTAACCTCTGCCAATTGAATAGTATTCAAAACCCAGTTTTTTCATATTATCAGGATTATAAATATTACGAAAATCATATATCAGTGGCCTCTTCATGGCGTTCTTAATTTTGTCTAAATCTAGTTCTTTGAATTCTTGCCAATCCGTTAGGATGATTATACAGGAAGCTTCATTAGCAACTTCATAAGGGTTTTCTACCCACTTGACGTTTTTTATCAATTTTGTGGCCTCTTCCATCCCAGCTGGATCATAAACTGATATGCTTAAGCCCATATTAATTAGATCCGGCAGAATAGAGAGACTTGGGGCCTCTCGCATGTCATCAGTTTCTGCTTTAAAAGTTACACCAAGAACACCTATTTTATTTTCTGAAGGTATATCCAATATTTCTGATATTTTTTGAGATAAATTCTTCTTTCGGCTTTCGTTTCCTTTAATAACGCTTTCAAGTAGAGTTTGTGGTGCTCCATATTTTTTACCGGATTCTATTAATGCACGAGCATCTTTTGGAAAACATGATCCACCAAATCCTGGCCCTGGCTCTAAGAAATAAGGGCCTATTCTTTTGTCAA
>UINC01002655.1_pt1 | contig 10122 bp, 10 predicted proteins | sample 5385821 | NCBI WGS metagenome assembly UINC01 (sample SAMEA4666929, study PRJEB26691) | marine metagenome | isolation source: Pacific Ocean | place: Pacific Ocean | collected 2011-10-13
GATCCCGAAGGGCTCCTTGAGTACTCGGTAGTTTTCACTGATCGCTCGCTGAATCACATGTCGCGATCGTTTCAGGCGGTGATGAACGATATCTCCGAGACACTCAAGAAAGTCTATGGTGCAGAAGCGGTTGCCGTTGTCCCTGGTGGGGGAACCTCCGCAATGGAGGCAGTTGCGCGGCAGTTTGCGACCGGCATGAAGTGTCTCGTTATTCGCAATGGTTGGTTTAGTTTCCGGTGGACACAGATTTTCGAGATGGGAGGTATTCCCTCCACAACTACTGTGCTGAAGGCGCGTCCCATTGATGACGGTGAGCATCCGAGTTTTATGCCGGCGCCTGTAGAAGAAGTCGTTGCGACCATCGAGGCGGAAAGACCTGACATGGTATTTGCGCCACACGTGGAAACATCCTCCGGGATGATCTTGCCAGATGACTACCTGCGCTCCGTGGCGGACGCGGTACACGGCGTGGGTGGCGTGTTCGTGCTCGATTGCATAGCGTCGGGCGCGATCTGGGTCGATATGAAAGTTTCCGGTGTCGATGTGCTGATCAGTGCGCCACAAAAGGGCTGGAGTTCCTCTCCATGTGCCGGCCTGGTCATGCTCAACTCGGTAGCGCTGGAAAGACTTAAGTCGACAACCAGTACCAGCTTCGCGGGTGACCTGCGCAAGTGGCTTGAGATCATGCAAGCGTACGAAAAGGGTGGACACGCGTACCACGCCACTATGCCGACAGATGCACTCGCACGCTTTCGTGACACGATGAAAGAGACTGAAGCCTACGGCTTTAGCAAAGTTCGTGGGGAGCAGCAGGAGCTTGGAGATAAAGTTCGGGCGCTTCTGGTTGACAAGGGGATCAAGAGCGTGGCGGCCGAAGGATTCCAGGCTCCGGGTGTCGTTGTTAGCTACACGGACGATGCTGGCATCCAAGATGGAAAGAAATTTGCCGAGGCCGGCCTGCAGATTGCCGCCGGTGTTCCCTTGCGTTGTGACGAGCCAGAAACTTTCCAGACCTTTCGGCTTGGTCTCTTTGGCCTTGACAAGTTGCACAACGTCGACCGAACCGTTGAATTGCTTGATAGAGGACTTAACGAAATTCTGTAATTAGGTGTGGTTCCGGGGCCGAAGCGATTGTCGTGGATTCAATGTTGCTGGCAGAGTCATGCGCCCCAGTTTTGTTCGCGCACAAACAGTAATTGATTGTCTTGGGAAAGTTCGGGCCGAAAGCTGTATCCCTCTTCCGTAAATCCTTTTAGGCCGTCCGGAGTGTCGATTCGGTTCCGGATGATAAAGCGGGCCATCAGCCCGCGGGCGCGCTTAGCTGAAAAACTGATCGTCTTCGGTTTACCATCACGGATCTCCTGAAAGAGAGCAGTGACGAGTGGCGCATCGAGCTGTTTCTTGGGCACAGCCTTGAAGTACTCATTCGAAGCGAGGTTAAGTACCGCCTTGACCGGCCGTTCTGCATGCTCGCTGTTCAATGATTCCACCAATCGGTCGCCCCAAAAGTCGTAGAGATTCTTGCCGCGGGGATTAGATAACCGGGTCCCCATTTCTAATCGATAGGGCTGCATCAAGTCCAACGGCCGAAGGATACCGTAGAGCCCCGATAGGATGCGCAGGCGATGATGTGCCCAGTCAAGGTCGCGTTTCGAAAGGCTAGCCGCATCAAGTCCCCGGTAAACGCCGCCACGAAAGGCGAGCAAGCAAGGTTTAGAGTTAGCCGCCGTGAACGGAAGGGTCATGCCCTGGAACCTCTGGCGGTTAAGCTCAGCTAAGGGTTGACTGATATTCATTAGCTCTCGGAGGTTGGTGACTGTTAGCCTTTTGCACCGTCCGAGGAGGACCTCGATGTCCTCTTGGAAAAGGGGTGTGGTAGAGGGCAGACCTTCTGCAGAGAATTCGAAGTCGAGTGTTTTAGCGGGTGACAGAAGGGTCAACACGTCATTGCCCCTGGATTGCTGCGCGAATCGCACGGGCAGTGATCTGAGCCCGGTACTCTACCAGTCTTCGACCGTTGGCGATCGTAACTTCCACTGGTCCCAGGGCGACCCCGTTAATACTGAACAAATCGGCTTCGATACGTTGGTTGGTCCGGATCATGTTGGGGTCTACCGTCGCGATGATCGATGAGTAGTGGTAGTCATCGTGGTATTCGTTACGCGTTGCACGGCACTCATCAGGCTGTTGGAAGATGCCGAGTTCCGCCTTTAGATACTCGCAACTATACATATCTTCAGTGTAGTACTCGGGGATATGGTAAACGCGTGCTGGCGCCCCCTTCCACTGGGACGTTAAAGCCTCAGCCACGGCTTCCATGCCGCGCGTGTTGCCACCGCTATCACCGATGAGGACGATATCGGTAAATCCGTGCGCCGCTAGGCTACTGACTACATCGGTCAACATTGATTCAAAAGTTTCTTGGCGAACGCTTAGGGTGGCGTGGTATCTCATGTGCCCTGAGGGCGGATCAATGTTCCCTTCGGGGACGAGCTTGATAATGGGTGCGACTAGAGCATTGCCTAGCTCTCGCGCAATCGCATCGGTGGTCGCCTGCAACACGAAATTGTGTTTCCCGCTTGCCACGTAAGGCCCGTTTTGCTCGACTCCTCCAGTGGCGACAATCGCTGTGGTTTTTCCGTCACGGATTGCGTCACGGACATCCATCCAAGTCATCTCTTCAATGAAGACGCTGTCAATGCCTGCGATCGGCCGCGGTGAGTCAAGATCCTGAGCCGAGATTGCGGCGGTTGGAATCAAACAGGCAAGAACACAAAATATGGTCGGGAAGCAGTAATACATAGCTTGATCCTCAGGGTTTCGGATTTGATGTTTCCTTTCTACGCGCTAGGGATTGGTTTGGTCAAGGCCGCAGCTGGTGGCGGCCCGAGTGCTGGGGAAGGTGGCCACCGCACGAACCGAACCTAACCCTGGCGATCCCTGGGGTCCGCCAGTATGCTTCGGTCGCAACCTTGAACACTTTTAATCCCTTCATTAGGAGCCTAACCGATGTGCACACGGAAGTTTGTCTTGGGTACCGCGCTCAGCATCATTGTTCTGTTAGTTGTTGCCAACGTCTCCGCACAGGACACGAACCCACGATTCGGTGTTTGGAGGAATCAGTCCAACCCCAACAACGTCATGACATATGAACCCTACGGTGATGGTGGCATGAAGATTACGGTGGCGACTACTCGAAATGGCAACACCTCCGAGTGGAGCTACGTAACGTTATTCGATGGCGCATTTCATCCAGTCGAGGGCCAAGAGAACTCCGAAACCGCAGTCGAGTTCATCGACGAGCAGAGCACCAGGATCTACAACAAGCGCAACGGGGTCGTTGGCCAGATCATCATCAACACACTCTCGGAAGATGGCAACACCATAAATAATGAATACGTTCGTATGAGCGCGGATGGCAAGATCACCGGGGTCGGCCACGCTGTATATGAGCGAATTCAGTAGGCAATAGACAGACACTTCGGTGGGTGGGCCGCTAACCTTAGATTCAATCTGACATGTGGTTTCAGCGGGTGGTCTTCATCGTCCTTGCGTTTGTTGCCGTGCTAGGTCCCTGCTCGATGGTTGCGTTGGGCACGTTGTCCCAAGATGCTTCGGACCTACTTAATCGGGCTACGGCCGACTTCTTGTCCGGTCGTATTGAGAGATCCGTTGCGGGGTTCGACCAGGTTGTTGAGCTTGCTCCCGAGATGGCGCCATACCTCTGGCAGCGAGGCATCGCTCTCTACTACATGGGTCGTTACGATGATTGCCGAGCCCAGTTTGAATCTCACCGCACCGTGAATCCCAACGATGTGGAGAACGCGGCTTGGCACTTTTTATGTTTCGCCCGGCTTCAGTCACCGGAGGAGGCACGCAAAGCGCTGCTCCCGGTTGGACACGATAGCCGGGAACCAATGATGACGATCTACAAGGTGTTCCGCGGCGAAAACCGGCCGGAAGATCTCCTGCCCGTCATTAGTACAGGGGCACTGGCCCGTTTTTATGCGTACCTGTATCTCGGCCTCTACTACGAGGCCCTCGGACGTGAGGTTGAAGCCTATCAGTACATCTCGGTCGCGGCCGACGATGACTATGGAATTGGTGGGTATATGCACGGCGTAGCTAAGTTGCACCTTGCTTGGCTTCAACGGGAGCAAGAAGAACCCCCAGGACCCCCTCTTTTTTGAGCGGGGCTTGCCAAGGACTTACCAAAATGGCCTTATTATCTGCACCTAAAATCCATCAATGGCAATGATAGAAAGGGTTTACATCAATTCAATACGAAGATGGTACCGTTGACCTGCTATGGCAAAGACCACCGACGTTATCGTTGTCGGCGGCGGGGTGAACGGCACGTGCATTGCCTATCATCTTGCCCAGCGCGGCGCCTCCGTCACACTAGTTGAAAAGGACAACATCGCCGCAGGGCCGACAGGGCTGTCATGTGGAATCATCCGCCAGCATTACTCGCATCCAATCACGGCGAGCATTGCACTTGCAGCGCTGCGTTTCTTCGAGAACTTCGAGGATCTAGTGGGTGGCGATTGCGATTTCCGGCAGACGGGGTACATCTTTGCTGCTGGCCCGGACACCATTGATACTTTGAAGGCTAACGTGGCCCTTCAGCAGTCGCTTGGTATAAACACCTCGGTGATTTCGGTGGAGGAACTGCGGGAATTAGTGCCTGGTGCTGCAATCGACGGGATCGTTGGCGCAGCGTACGAACCGGAATCGGGGTACGCTGATCCCTATAGCACATCGGTAGCATTCGCTAACCGTGCCGAGGAACTTGGTGCCGAGGTGCTTATAGGTACCGAAGTACGCTCGGTGATTGTCGAGGGTGGTAAGGCCCGTGGTGTTGTTACCAACCAGGGTCGACTCGAGGCTGCTTCAGTCGTTCTGGCGACAGGCCCCTGGTCATCGCGGCTCGCCAAGCTGTTTGGCATCGACCTGCCGATTGTCCCGTGCCGAGTTCAGGTTTGTTTGTTCGAACGTGCCCCCGACCTAAATCACGACAAAATATTTATTGACTCGCCGCTCGGTGTTTACACGAGACCCGAAGGGGAAGATCTAATGCTAGTTGGCTCGGTCGCTACCGACGAAGCCAAAGCCGGTATCAAGCACCCCGATGATTTTCAGAGGGTCGCCGACTTCGATGCTGTTTCACGTTACAGTGAGCAACTTATCGAACGCTTCCCGGAAATGGACAAAGGTAGCTTTCTAAACGGCTACGCGTCACTCTACGACGTCACCCCCGATTGGCAACCGATCCTTGACGAACTCCCAGGTATAGAGAATCTCTATTGCTGCGCCGGCAGCAGCGGCCACGGATTCAAACTCGCTCCGATCGTTGGGAAAATGATGGCTGATCTGATCACACGAGGGAAGAGTGATAATGACGACATCAATTTCTTCGCTTTCGATCGATTTGAACGACAGGAGCTGGTCGAAGGCGGCTACGCTCACAAACTTCTTGGGTAAACGCGTGTCAGCTTTGTCACTGTTAGCTCTTGCGATTATCGTTCTGCTCTCTCCGGTTGCTGGCGCCTCCCGTGCTAGTAACGGTTTGAATTTCCCGTCGGTTGTGCAGCACACGGAGCAAACGTTCCTAGGCTTCCGACAAGGTCAGGAGCTTCGTTACGCGTTTGAGATTGCGGGAGGCCGCCAACAGGACAGCATTGTCCAATGGAGTATTACGCTCCAGGGAGTCAATGAACGTGGATCTGAGGGCACGTTCGACTTGGGGTACATTGCCATCATCGCTGGGAAGAAGAGGGCCCAGGCGACAGCCCAGACACGATTCAATGCCTATGGATTCCCGCTCAGTGTGAATTTTACTTCCGAGCGAGACACTGTGATGGGCGCTGTTGGCTACAGCATCGAATACCGGTTCGAAGGCGACAGGTTTCGAAAGGAACTAATGGACGGGGATTTTGATGATCAGAAACTCAAGCTGGAAGGTTATCCAGGTGTCAACACGAGCTTCCCAAGAGGGTTGTATCTTTACACTCCGCTCGACTCTGAGTGCATTGGGGCGTTTGCTGGACTTCCCCTCAATGAGGAAAGCGATGCGGGTAGTGGCCGCGGCGGGTATCGGATCGAAGAAATTTGTCACGGCCGCGAGATAATTTTTGCGAATCCTGGTCTACTTAACCTCACCATGCCGGCGTTGTGGGAAACAGGTACCGGCACACTCGACTTCTTCGTTTTGGCGCCGACCGGCATGCGCCTTGATTTGCTCACTGGACCCCCTTCCGGTGTCCCGGGTGGTGGCGTAAACATTGCCGGTTTCAGCCTTAATAGAATGGGCAGATTACTCGGTCTTGGGCCCAGTCCGTTTAACAATGCCGAGGATGCGCTACAGAACTTTGGGCTAGCCGCTTCCTCTGATCTGTTGCAGCTCGATATCGGTGGCCGAATAGTTGATGCTTGGCGGCTCGATCCCCCGGCACCTTTCTCGGCGGTGTACGTCGATGGGAACGGTTCGATCGTGCGCCTTGACTTGGCAGAGGAGCCGATGACTGGCTTTCGGGGTTGGATTCGCCGGCTTCGGCCCAGTGAGTTGTGAGTAGGGTTGCCACCGTTGAGCGGAGAGAACGACGACCCTATCATTGCCTCGTTGCCCGCCTGCTACCCACAATGTGCTGCTAAACTCAAAGCAGTAGTCGCGCAATCGGGCACCAGCATGGAAGGAGACTCAAAGATGGCTATACGCACGCCGTTTGTTGCAGTGGGCATCCTTTTAGCGATTTCGGCGTGGGCGGTGGCGCAGTCGGAGCCAGTGAACATCCCACAAGAACTCGCAGCTGCTGCAGGCTTAACTTCATCCGAGCCAACGTTCACTAAAGACGTCCTGCCGATCATTCAGGACAATTGCCAGATTTGCCATCGTCCCCAGGGGCTTAACCTAGGTGGCATGGTGGCGCCGATGGCGTTAATGACGTACGAAGACGTCAAAGCGTATGCCGTTGAGATCGAGATGGCCGTTGGGAGTGGCTACATGCCTCCATGGCACGCTGCCCGCGAGCATATCGGTACCTTCGAAAATGAGCGCACGTTGACCGACCAGGAAATCGACACGCTCTTAACCTGGATTGCGAATGGCAGTCCGCGTGGCGAGCCCGGAGAAGCGCCGCAGCCCGTTAGCTTCCCGTCTGACACTTCGGGTTGGGCCATCGGGGAACCGGATCTTGTCGTGCGTTTTACTGAGCCGTACCTCGTCGAAGACGATGTTGAAGACAAGTACGTAGACATCGACGTGCCAATTACGCTGGATATGATGCCCGAGGATCGCTGGATCAAGGCAGTTGAATTCCGCCCTGGCAGTAGCGCCGTGCACCATATTATCGCAGGGTCTCTGGGCGGGATCGCTCCGGGCCACGAACCAAAGATCTATGACGCGGGCCATAGCCGCCGGCTTCGTGCGGGGCAGATGGTTACCTTCCAAATGCACTATCACAAAGAGCCGGGCCCAGGCACTGCAGTTTCTGACCTGACGGAAGTTGCGATCATCTTCTATAAGCCCGGCGAGCGAATCACGCACATCATCGAGTCGGAATCGCTAGGCATGTTCACTTTTTCTATTCCGCGGAATGATCCTAACTACGCTTACCAGACCGAGTACTTCATGGAGAAGGACGTCAACCTTCTCTGGCTCAATCCCCACATGCATTTGCGTGGCAAGGCAGCGCGCTACATCGCGACCTTTCCTGACGGTCGCGAGGAGGTCTTGCTCGACGTTCCGCAGTACGATTTTAATTGGCAGCATACGTACAAGTACCTAAAGCCAGTATTCCTTCCAGCAGGCACCCGTATCGAGTTAACGCTGTGGTGGGACAACTCTGCTGGCAATCTTTCTAATCCAAACCCTAACCGCCAAGTTCGCTGGGGCCGGCCTACCACCGACGAAATGGGTTTCGGATTCATTTCGTTCATCGACGTAGAGCCAATCAACATGATCGTCGGAGAGACGTCGCCCGATACCTTGTTTCGAGGCCGAGCGCCTACGGGGGCACGCGCTCCACGGCGCGAAGGGCCACCGGGAAATCTCCGCACGATCGGTGGTTTCGGACGTAGGCAACGGGAGCGTAGCCGTGACTCGGATGCTGGTGTTATGCGGGCGTTAATTATGTCCTGGGACGCCAACGAGGATGGTGTTATTTCCCGTTCTGAGGTTCCCGAGGCGCGACGTGAGAACATCTTTGATCGTGTCGATAACAATAGTGACGGCGTCATTGGTGCCGAGGAGCTCGAGGCCTTCTTGGCGCGCCTTGGTGGGCGTTGATATTGGGGGCCAGCTGTTCACAACATATGTAGGTGCCTAAGGAGGATTCTTGATGTACACCGATTGGATGATCCGGGGACTGTCAGTTTCGACTTGCAACTGTGACTATGGCTGCCCTTGTCAATTCAACTCTCTCCCGACGCATGGTGATTGCCGGGCTGCGGTGGCGATGAGTATCGAAGAAGGACACTTCGACGACGTATCTCTTGGGGGAACAAAATGGGTCGGGTTATTCGCCTGGCCCGGCCCTATCCACGAGGGCAACGGTGAGGCGTTAGTCATCATTGACGAGAGCGCCAGCGACAAACAGCGGGAAGCTCTGTTGACTATCTTGTCGGGCGAGGAGACCGAGCCCGGAGCTACCATCTTCAACGTCTTCGCGGGAACACTGTCGGAAATGCACGAGCCGCAGTTTCTTCCGATCTCCTTGGAAGCCGACATGGAGTCCCGACAGGGCCACTTCTCTGTCGAAGGGTTAGTAGAGGGCAAGGTCACGCCGATACTCAATGCGGTAACAGGTGCTGAGCATCGTGCCCGGGTGACGCTGCCGGCTGGATTCGAGTACACCGAGGCGGAGTACGCCAGTAGCACGGTGAACGCGCCGGGGCCTATCCGGCTCGACCACGAAAATGGTCACGCGCACTTTGCGATTGTCCACATGACGCCCCAAGGTGTTGTTCGCTGATTGGATCGTGAGCAAACCGGGAACCGTTGCTGGACCCAAGGCTTCGAGGTCTTCCGTTGAGGCTATCTTTCGTCGTGATCGATGGGTAACGATCAGCGGCATCATCTTGCTTACTGTGCTTTCCTGGGCGTATCTGTTCGGCTTGGCGGCAGGAATGGATGACATGGCCATGGAGGGCGATTTGATGTCGTCGGTTTCCGGACGTATGGGCCCGCAGCTGTTCACATGGTCGGTTCGGGACTTCTTTTTCATGTTCCTGATGTGGTCGGTGATGATGGTAGCGATGATGTTGCCTTCGGCCAGCCCGTTGATCCTGTTGCACGTGAGAGTGAATCGACAACAGGAAGGTGGTGGCGACGGCTTCCATGGAACCATTGCTTTCGCTATCGGCTACCTGTCGGCCTGGACGTCTTTCAGTGCTGTTGCCACGTTGTTGCAGTGGGGATTAGAGAAGCTAGCAGTATTGTCACCGATGATGGCCAGCGCCAGCCCACTATTAGGGGCTGGTTTGCTGTTGGCGGCGGGCATTTACCAGCTCACACCGTTCAAGAATGCCTGCCTGAGACATTGTCGGTCACCAGTGCATTCCCTTATGCAGCATTGGCGCCGTGGCACGAGTGGCGCTTTCATGATGGGTTTCCATCACGGCGTCTATTGCATTGGGTGCTGCTGGCTTCTGATGGCACTACTGTTCGTGTTCGGGGTCATGAATCTGGTTTGGATCGCGGTGCTGTCTGTTTTCGTGCTCCTCGAGAAGGTTGTGCCCCGGGGAGAGCTGGTGGCACGGGTGACTGGCGTTGGTTTCATCGTTGCCGGAGTCTTCGTATTATCAGGGACGGTCTGAGTTAGACGATCGCCCAGGATATTGCGTTTCTGGTATCATTCACGTTCGACCCGTAAGGACATGCTTCTCCTCAGTGCTTGTCTGCACCTTCGGGTTTTCTAAGCCTCCTAAGGCACAGCTAGTTGAACAGGAGTAACCCAGGATGGCCAAGACCGGTCCGCGCGTGCACGTGAAGATGCGCAGCACTGAAAGCCCGCATCGTTACCACACGGAAAAAAATAAGCGCAATTCGCCTGATCGCCTTGAGTTGAGGAAGTACGATCCCGTGTTGCGTCGCCACGTGCTTTACAAGGAAGAAAAGTAATG
>UINC01000864.1_pt2 | contig 10120 bp, 8 predicted proteins | sample 5385821 | NCBI WGS metagenome assembly UINC01 (sample SAMEA4666929, study PRJEB26691) | marine metagenome | isolation source: Pacific Ocean | place: Pacific Ocean | collected 2011-10-13
GAACCAGAATCCGAACCAGAATCCGAACCAGAATCCGAACCAGAATCTGAACCAGAATCTGAACCAGAATCTGAACCAGAATCTGAAGAAGAACCTCAAGAAGAAGAACCAAAAGAAGAAGAAAAACCAGAAGAACCTCGAAAAGAAGGAGCTGGAAAACCAAAAAAACAAGGTTTTTTTAGTTGGATGTTTGGATGGTTATTTTTTATGATAAAATTAGTAATAATTATTGGAATTGGATCTGTAATTGCATTTCTATTTTGGCGTTACTGGCCAAATAAAAACAGAGGTGTTTCTCGAAAATAATTCTTAATTATTTTTTTTCTGTAATTTAATAATATTATCCTTATAATTTGGATAAATTTCATGACAAATAAATCCACTATTGTTTTCTAAATATTCAATTCTGAAAGTAAATCGAGTTGTTTTTTTTGGCAAAGAATGAGATATATTCACTATCCTCTTTTGAATATGAAAAAGTTTACAAAAGTTCATCGAACTTTATATTATAGATAATTAAATTAAATTTTATTTAATTATTAAAAAAAAAATAATATATAATAATATAAGAGATGAGCAATCCAACAAATAATCAATGTCCAAATAATGTAGCAAGTTTTCTTACTACTGATTATAGACCAAGAAAACAATTATATGAAAACGTAGTTGATAATAATGCATATAGATTACATTTACAACAAAATGCTGAAAAAATTATGGCTGAAAATAAAGCCAAATTTAGTCAACATATGAAATGTTGTCCTTGTGAAAAACATTCTGAAGAAGTTTCAAAAAAAATCCCAGGATATAAATGTGATGGTCAACAACAAGAAGGTAAAGCATTAAATGAAAAAAAAGAAGAAAAAGAAAATCAACAAGGTTTAATGGCATATTTTCGTTAAAATTGAAAAAATATTTTAAATTAATATAGATTAATATGAAATATTTAGTTATTGTTGAAAGTCCAAGTAAATGTAAAAAAATTCAAAAATATTTAAAAGAATGTTTTCCAAATGATGAATTTATAGTTAAAGCTTCTGTTGGTCATATTATGAAATTAGCATTAACTGGTGTTGGTAATATGGGTATTGATTTTGATAATAATTATGAACCAAATTTTATTATTGATCCTAAAAAGAAAAAAGTAGCCAAAGAATTGAAAAATTTTAAAAAAAAAGTTGATAAAGTTATCATTGCTACTGATTTAGATTTAGAAGGTGCTAAAATTGGTTATGATGTTGCTAAATATTTAAAATTAGATTTTAATGAAAAAAATAGAATTATATTTAATGAAATTACAAAAAAAGCATTAAAAACAGCTTTTCAAAATCCTCAAAAGATTGATATAGATATGGTATACTCACAATTTGCTCGTCGTGTATTAGATAGATTAATTGGTTTTGATATTAGTAAAATTACAGCTAAAGAAATTCAAAAGGGATGTTCTGCTGGTAGAGTTATATCAACTACAACAAAATTAATATATGAAAAAGAAGAAGAGATAAAAAATGGTAAAGAAGATAGTTATTATGAAATTTTAGGAGATTTTAAAAATGAAGATTATGTATTAAAAGATTGTATATATAATAAAAAAAAAAAATATAAAAGTTTAAAAGAAATAAAATCATTATTTCAAAAATATAAAAGATCTGATTTTTCTATTCATTCCATTATTGAAAAAAATGAAGAATCTCAACCTTCTAAGCCATATATTACTTCTACTATTAATCAAAGTTCACCATATAGTATTAAAAAAACAAGTATGATATTACAAAAATTATATCAACAAGGATTTATTACTTATATTAGAACAGATTCATATAAAATGTCTACAGAAGCAAAAAATATGATGAAAAAATATATAATTGATAAATATGGTGAAAATTATTTTAAATATAGAACATTTGATAAAAAAAATAAAAGTAGTCAAGAAGCACACGAATGTATTCGTGTAACTAATGTTAATAAATTATCAAATGAAATAGATGATCCTCAAGAGAAAAAAATATATGATTTAATTTGGAAAAGGTCTTTAGAATGTTTAATGGAAAATTCTAAATTTCATTCAAAAGATATTAAAATTAATGTTTCAGAAACTAAAAAAAAATTTCAAAAAAAAATTAATTATTTTTATTTTTTAGGATTTAAAATTTTATCAAATACTTTAGATGAATTAAATAAAGATTGTTTATTTTTTGATAAAATTCAAACAAATGATAAATTAGAATATATTATTATTAATAGTAAAAAAAAATATATTTCAAGTGGTTCAAGATATAATGAATCAAAATTAGTTAAAGAATTAGAAAAATTAGGTATTGGTAGACCATCTACATATGGAAATACTATAGAAAGTATTTTAAAAAAAGGTTATATTGTAAAAAAAGATATTAAACCAATCAAAGTTGAATCAGAGAATTTAAAATTAGAGAATAATAAAATATATCGTTATACAATAATTGAAAAAATCAAAGGAGAAAAACAAAAATTAATTATTACTGAATTAGGTACAACAGTTACAAAATTTTTAGAAACTAATTTTGAAGTTATTATGAATTATAATTTTACTTCAGAAATAGAAGATGATTTAAGTAATATTTTAAATAAAGAAAAAATTTGGCATAATGTAGTAGATGATTATTATAATAAATTTAAACCAGATGTTAAAAAATTTGAAAATACTAGTTCTAAAAATAATGATTTTTATATTGGTAATTATCAAAATAAAAATTTTTATAGATTTAAATCAAAATGGGGACCAAAAGTTATGTATGGTGAAGTAGGAGTAAAAGATACAATATATTTAAGTTTACCAAAGGGAAAATTATTAAATAAAATAACATTAGAAGAATGTATTTTATTACTTCCAAAATCTATTGGAACATATAAAGATAGAAATGTTGAACTTAGAAAAGGTAAAAAATCTTTTTTTATAAGGCATGATCGGCAAAATTACCCTCTTCATTGGGATTTTAAAAATTTAAAAGAAGAAGAAATAACATTAGAAAATTGTATTCTTTCCATTGAAAATTTTAAAATAAAATTGAAAAAATAATTTTATCAAATGGATTTTTTACCACTTGAAATTGAGAATATTATATTAGATTTAAAAAATGAAATGGAACATAAAGAAAAAATGTTATATGTATTAGATGATTTAGTAGATACTATTTTTGAAAAAAGAAAATATATTATGTATGAATATTTTGATGATATTCAATATCCAGCTTTATTAGTTCATAATTTAAAAGATACTAAATATGGAGCAATTAATATTAATTTTTGGAAAAGTAAAGAACGAAAAAAATATATAAAAGATAAGAGAATACAACATGATGTAGCATACTATGCTATTTTTACATATGATGGACAAACTTGGTGGGAATATTAAATAAAATTGAAAAAAAAAAAATATTAGATGGAAACTAAAAAAAGAACTTTTTGTAAAGTAATATTATTAAGAATAATTGTTTTTATATTAATATCAATATCAACAGTCATTATATTTAAACAAAGTATAATGAATGGTATAGAATTTGCAATGTTAGATATAATTATTGAATTTTTAACTCATTATATTTATGATAGAATTTGGTTAAGAATTAAATGGGGTATTGTTATTGAAAACAATGATAATGATATTGAATTACCTGAATATAAAGAAGAAGAAAAACCAAAATCAATAATTTATACTATATAATTATTTAATGTTCTTGCTGAAGGATCAGTTGCATTTGAATATTTTGGTAACCAATAATATGGGATTACTTGGTCCGTATTTTTATAATATTTATTATATATTACTCTATAATAATAAGCCTCTTTTGTCATTGGTTTATTAATTAAAAAACAATTTTTACCCCAATTAAATTCTTCATCATTAATTTGAGTATTAACAAAATCTTGAATAATTTGATACCAAGATCGTTTTTGACTTGAAACACCATCACTGAATGCTTCTTTTTGTCTCCATAAAATTTCATCTGGTAATAAATTATCATTTGCAAATGCTTTTCTTAATAAATATTTTTCAACATAATTATTTGTTTTTGCAATTTTTAATTCAGGATTGATTGAAAAAATATATTCTATAAATTTTTTATCAGCAAATGGTACTCTTGCTTCTAAACCATTTTGAGATACTGATCTATCACTTCTTAAACTATCAAAATAACAAATATCAGTTACTAATCTTTTTGTTTCAATATTAAATTCATTTGGATCTTCACATTTATTAAAATAGATATAACCTCCTAATACTTCATCACTATAATCGCCATTAAATACTACTTTACAATTACTATTTTCTTTTATATATTTTGATACTAAATAATTTCCTACACTTGCTCTTACTGATGTTATATCATAACTTTCTATTACTTTGATTGTTTCTTCAATTGCATTTAAAAAATCTTCTTCAGTTAATTCAATCAATGTATGATTACTTTTAATATGATCAGCTACAATTTGTGAATAATATAAATCAGGACTTCCTTTTATCCCAATTGAATATGTTTTTACAGTATATGGTTCAAATTTACTACATACTATTGATGCAACTAATGAACTATCTAAACCACCACTTAATAAACAACATATTTCTCTATCACTCATTATTCTTTTATATACTGCTTCTTTAAATATTTTATTGATATTTTTTAATATTTCATCTTCTTTATGATCAACTTTTTCAATTAATAATAAATCTTTAATATATTTATGATATGATGTTATCATTTCTTTATCATTATCATATATCATGTAATGTCCAGATTTAAATTGTTTAATTTGATTTAGATTATCTTCTGATAAATCATATAATCCTTTCATTTCTGATGCAAAAATAATATAATTTAAACTATCATGATTATAAAATAAAGGTCTTACACCATATGGATCTCTTGAAATAAATGTTTTTTTTGTATCACTATCATATAAACAAAATGCAAATTCTCCATCTAATTTATTACATAATTTATGTATAATTTCATTATCATTTGAACTTTCTTGTTTATAAAATTCATATAAATGTAAAATAACTTCACAATCACTTTGAGATACACATTTAAATTTAAATTCTTCTATAATTTCTTTATAATTAAAAATTTCACCATTACATATTAAAGTTTTGTTATTATAGTCAAATGGTTGATTTCCTAATTCACTTTTATCCATAATACATAATCTATGAAATCCCATCATCATTTTATTATTTTCTATTAATTTACTATTATCTGGTCCTCTATTTTTTATTTTTTCAAATGATTTTTCTATTTTTTGTCTTTTACTTTCTTCAATCTGTTTTAATTTTTGTATATATAAAAAAATACCACACATTTATTTATATATATTTAATATGTTCTTTTTAATTAAAAATAATTTTTTATAAAGAATTTATTAGTCTCATTTAATATGAAATATGTTGTTGTTATTCGAAAACTTCTACATCCAAATCCTTTATAACTATTTTTTAAACTTATTTGATGATCTTTAATTATATTATGATAATTTTTTTGTTGATTTGTTTTTATTGTATCAAATGGATGTGATAAAAATGTTGCTGTTATACCACTTATCACTGGTGATATAATATTTCCATATGAAAAATCTTTATTAATAAAATTTTCTAATCTTGGTGTTACTGTAAATAAACAAGTAGTATATATTCCTTCTCTTATTAAACAATTTTTTAAACCATATTTATATATATTTTTTAATTTATTTTTTTTTATATTTTGTAATAATGATTCATTATTTTTATTTATTATATAAAATTCTGATGGACTAGCTAATAAACCTCCTAATAATCCAGAAGATAATGATGAGAAAAAATCATTTTTAGTATATTTATATAAAAAATGATAACTATAATATTGTATTAATGATACTGAATTAACATTATAAAAATTAAAAAAATATCCTCTATATAAATTTTTAAAACTACAATTAAATTTATAATTATTTGTTAAACATGATTGTTTATAATTTTTTAATACATTTAATGGATGTTGTAATGTTACTTCTAATGAATTTCCTATTAATGATAACAATATGACTTTATCCGAACTTAAATCTTTGATAGACATAATTATTTATTATTTTAAAATCAATTATAATAAAAAAATAATTTATTTATAATAAATAATGTATTATAATATATATATAATAATGATTAATAAAGAAAATATGAAAAAACCTCAAAGAGATTTATTTGATTTTTTAGAAAATATCATTAAAAAAAAATATAATGATTTAGTTTTAGAATGTTTTTTAAAATTTAAAAATAAAACAGTTTTTGAAAAAACAATGAAGAGAATATTAAAAGGTAAAGATGAATTTGAATGTGATGAATATAAAATTAATTTAGAACAATTAGAATTTATTATTGCTGAATTACAAAAATTAAAAAAAAAGAAAAAGAAAAAATCTCCAATCAAAAAAACAACAAAAAAAATACCAGAAGATGAATGTCCTATTTGTTATAAAACACCTCCTCTTAGTAATCCAATGCAAACAGAATGTGGTCATATATTTTGTAAAAAATGTATTCATTTAGCATTAGAAAAAAATTTAAATTGTCCAATGTGTCGTAAAAAATGTGATATGAAAAAATTAAAAAAATTACCAACTGCTAAAGAAAGAAAAGAAAAACAAGAAAAGGAAGATAAAAAAGAAAAGGAAAGAAAAGAAAAACAAGAAAAGGAAGATAAAAAAGAAAAGGAAAATAAATGTAAAATTTGTCTTGAATCAATTTCTAAAAAAGAAAAAAAAGAAATACCATGTGGTCATATATTTCATAAAGATTGTATTAAAAGATGGGGGCAAATTGGTAATAAAAAATGTCCAATATGCAAAAAAGATATACGAAAAAATAAAGAGAAAAAGGAAAAAAAAGAAAAAGAAAAAAAAAATAAAGGAAAAAAAAATAAAGGAAAAAAAGTAGGAGAAGATTGTACTAAAGATGAAGAATGTAAAGGTAAAGGTTGTTGTGATAAAGGAAAATGTGAAAAGGGAAATAAAAAAGTATGTAAAAATAAAGAATCTCATCCTTTACTTCAAAAGTTTATGAAAATACCCCCGAAAAAAAAAAGTCCAGTCAGACACAAATCAGTATCAAAAAAGAAAAAAAAGAGTACACCTCGAGATTATTATGATGAAAATGAATGTAAAACAGAAGATGACTGTCCATCAAAATGTTGTAAAGATAATCAATGTGTTGATGATTCTGTTTGTAAAAGAGAAAAGGGAAAACAAAAAATGATTGAAGATCAAGAGGAGTATGATAGTGCAAAAAAAAAAGAAACAAAATTAATAAAAAAATATCAAAAGTTTGAAATGAAAGCAATTGCTGCTATGAAAAATTTAGCAGATAAAGTTGATAAACCATTACAAAAACATTCAAAGTTAGAACATAGTTTACGGTTATTATCTTTATATAGAAAAGCATTAAAAAAAATTCTAAAACATTATAATGAAAATTATGGTGGAGAAAAAGCCGGAAAAGTAGAATGGGAATGGGATGAAATTCCAAAAGAAATACAAAAACATATTGATTTCGCAAAAGAAAGAATATTTGATATAACATCTTCTACTCCTATATCCGATAAATCAAGAGAAAGAAATGAAAAACTTGCAGAATTAGAAACTAATATTATTAATAAAGAATATAATAAAATTATTAAAAATGGTATCATTAAACAAGAAAATATTATTAATGTAGCGGAAGATGGTAATTGTTTATTTAATTCCATTGTAGGATTTTTACATTATGAAATTAATAAAAAAAAATTATCAAAAAAAGAAGAAGGCAAATTAGCAAAAGAATTAAGAGAAAAAATGACTTCATGGATGTTAAAAAATAAAAACATAAAAATAAAAAAATTAGATATGACTTTAGAAAATTATATTCAAGAAATGGAAATTAATGATGAAAACAGAAATATCCCAGATAGTATACAAAATTTTAAACAATATCTTAAATGGATTGGAAAAAATAACCAATGGGGTGGTCAAGGTGAAATTACAGTTTTAGCAATGAAATTTAAAAGATCTATTATTATTTTTGATAGAAATCATAAACCACTTGTTAATTTAGGTCATATAATTCCAAATTCAGATCCAATTATATTATATTATAGAGGAACCGTTTCTGATGGGGATCATTATCAATATTATGGAGAAAATCATGAAGAAAATAATGATTCTGATTCTGAAGAAGAAAAGGAACAAACCTTTTCTGAAGAAGAAATTCAACAAAAAAGTAAATCAAAAACACCTCCAAAAAGTAAATCAAAAACACCTCCAAAAAGTAAATCAAAAACACCTCCAAAAAGTAAATCAAAAACACCTCCAAAAAGTAAATCACCTAAAAAATCACATAAAAAAATATTAGATGATTTAAAAAATAATAAATTAAATCAAGAAGATATGGATAATATTTTAAAAAATCTTAATCTTAAAACACAAAAAGAATATTTAAAAGAATTAATTATAATTGGATTGAATAAAATGTAAAATAAAAATTCAATTAAATATTAAAAATGATTTAATTTATATATTAATAAATTAAACCATGGAGATTATTTTTTATAAAACTAATATTGATGAGAAACTAAAAGATTTAGAAGTAGGATATAAAAGTATTAATCTAAATAATGAAGAATTAAAAAAAATATTAGAATTAAAAAAAAATCTAGATCATTTTGATTTAGGAAGTGAAAATATTATAGAAATTGTATTTAAAAAATATAATATTGAAGGTTGTGATTTATTATTAATAAAATTAGATAATTATAATACAGTAATTGAATTTAAAAATGTATTTAATAGTTATTTTATTACTATTATTAATGAAAATATAATGGATAAACAAGAAGATGTATTAACTTTACATAGTACAATTAATGAAACATGTTCACCTCCGATTGAATATATAGAATCTTCTGATGATGATGATGTATATGATGATGTTAAAGAAATTGAAATAAAAGAAGTAAAAAATAATATGAGAGTAGAAAAATTAGAAAATATAACAGATAAAGAATCAATCTTATCAAAAATATTAGATTTAAAAATAGATAATATATATTGTTTAATAAGTCATACTTCAAAAATGAGAATGAAGAAAATTTCATCTCAAATTGCAAAATTAAATATATCAGTTGAGTTTGTAATGGTAACAAATTATGAAGAAGATAATATACAACTTCATTTAAAATGTATTAAAAAAGCAAAAAAAATGAATTACAAAAATATATTGATAATGGAAGAAGATAATGATTTTAATTATGCAGTATTTCATCAATATTTAAAAAATCCAATAAATGTACCAAATGATTTTGAAATGTTATATTTAGGTGGACAAATATTAAATGGAGATTTATATGACAATAATTTAATTAAGGTCAAATCAATTATTTTTAATCATGCTATTATTTTAAATTATAAAGTTTTTGATTATATTATTGAAAATATTGAAAAAGAATGGAATCAAGTAGATAATTGGGATAAAAAAGAAGGATTAGAAAAACAAGTTAACTGGGATGATGGAAAAATAGATAAGTTTTATAGTAAACATATTTGTGAAAAACGGAAAAACTCATATCTTGTATATCCATTATTATGTTATAAAGAACCAAGACAAATTGAAGAACATAAAATATTAAGATTTAAAGAAAATATGGAAAGATCTTCTGGATTTTTTTATAAAAAATTATGTAAAAAAATATCAGTATTTGTAATAAATGATGAAAGAAATAAAGATCAATTATCACAATTTCGTGAAATGGCAAATGAATATTTTAATACATTTAATATATTTAAATCGATAGTAGAAGATTTCGATTATGAAAAAGATTTAAAAACATTAAGAATGTTTAATCTTAAAGATATAAAAGAAAATGAAAAAAGTCATAATTATAATATTTATGAAATGAATAATATCTTATCACATTTTTATTTATGGGAACATTTTGGTAAAAATCCTAATGATATAAATTTAATATTTGAAGATGAAGTTGAATTAGATGATAATTTTAATGTAAAATTAAATAAATTATTAAAAGATATGGAAAAACATAATTGGGATATATTATTTTTAAATTATCAAAATGATAAAAAT
>UINC01002657.1_pt1 | contig 10113 bp, 11 predicted proteins | sample 5385821 | NCBI WGS metagenome assembly UINC01 (sample SAMEA4666929, study PRJEB26691) | marine metagenome | isolation source: Pacific Ocean | place: Pacific Ocean | collected 2011-10-13
ACCTGAAGGCTTTGTTTGATCTGATGAAGCCTCGTGTAATGTCATTGGTAATTTTTACTTGCGCGGTGGGATTATTGATTGCGCCTATCAAGATTAATTTTTGGGATGCAGCTTTGTCTCTCGCAGCAGTTACCTTGGGATCTGGTGCCGCTGGCGCATTAAATATGTGGTACGAGGTTGATTTGGATTCGTTGATGAGCAGAACGTGTCTTAGACCAATCCCAACAGGAAAAGTAACTAAAAGACAAGCACTTGTTTTTGGAGTTCTGTCCTCATTAGTTTCGGTTGTTGCGCTTTACTTTTTTTCAAATTTGATAGCGGCTGTTATATTAGCAATTACAATTTTATTTTACGTTTTTATCTATACTATCTGGCTTAAGCGAAAAACTCCTCAAAACATTGTTATCGGGGGAGCTTCTGGCGCTTTGCCACCGGTAATAGGGTGGGCGATAGCAACCGGAGGAATCTCAATAGAGCCAGTTATTTTATTTTTAATTATTTTTATTTGGACGCCTTCTCATTTCTGGGCGTTGAGTTTATATAAATCTGATGATTATAGAAAAGCAAAAATTCCTATGCTTCCAGTAACTTCCGGGATTCAAACTACGAAAAAAAATATACTAATTTATTCTATAGGTTTATTTCTTATCGTTCTAGCACCATTTTATTTAAAATTTTCGGGTCTCGTTTATTTATTATTTTCACTTCCTTTAAGCGTTTATTATGTCTTAATTTGTTTTAAACTCTTTAAATCCAAAGACTCAAAATTAGAAAAAAAGATTGCGAAAAAAATATTTTCTTTTTCAATCTTTTATCTTTTTTTAATTTTTGTTTTAATTTTGGTTGATAAAATTGTCTAAAAAAATTAATAAATTTAATAAACCTATATTAATTTTTTCATTTTTTTTAGTTGTATTTTTTGTGGTTTTAACTTTTTTTCCAAAAAAAAATAATAATGTTCAATCGATTAAAACGAAATTGATTACAAATGTTCATAAAGATTTACCATTGGAATTTAAATCCGATACGAAAAATGTTTTTATTGTACCAGGAGAGGTAAAGACGATAAATTACGCGGTTAAAAATACAAGCAACGAAACTACGTCTGGAGTAGCAGTCTTTCAAGTTTATCCAAGTGAGCTCAAACCTTTTATAACCAAGCTTAATTGTTTTTGTCACGAAAAACAGACTCTAAAACCAGGACAAGAAAACAAATACTCTTTGGTGTTATTGGTTGATCCAAAAGTGACAAAAAATAACAATACAAAAAATATAAAAGAAGCTATAATTCAATTTACTTTTTTTAAAAAATGATACTAGAAACATTAAATTCTCAAATAATGAGCTTATGTGCTGTATGTGTCTCTGATCGATCGGGAGCCCAAATAGCTTTAATAATAATTCTAATGTCATTTGCAGTTTTGGGTCTAGCCAACTGGTCTTGGAAAAAATATTTTAAAAAAAAGCGAAAATAGTCTAACTGGTGGAATATATCAGCACAAGAAATAAGAATTTACAGCTTAGTTTTAAGGAAATTTTTTTACAAGGACTAGCTCCAGACGGCGGTTTATTTATTTCTAAAAATATCAAAAAATATTCCAATAACGAACTCAATAAGATGGCCAAATTGAACTATATAGATTTGGCTAAAGAGATTGTATCTAATTTTTGTGAAAAAGATTTACACGGAAAAGAGCTAGAAGATATAATTAAAAAATCCTATTCAAACTTTTCTGTAAAAAACGTTGTTAATATCAAAAAGATTGGAAAATTTTCGCTTGTAGAACTTTTTCATGGACCAACTTTAGCCTTCAAAGACATTGCCATGCAGCCAATTGGAAATATTTATGATGAATTTAATAAATCAAATAATAAAAAAATTAATGTAATTGTTGCAACATCGGGAGATACTGGTTCAGCAGCCATTTCAGCTTTAAATGGAAAAACTAATCTTAACGTATTTGTACTACATCCAGATAAAAAAATTTCCAATATCCAAAGAAGGTTGATGACAACAGTTGAGTCAAAAAATGTTTTTAATATTGCTTTAAAAGGGAACTTTGATGACTGTCAAAAAATAGTAAAAGATATGTTTATAGATCAAGAATTCAGAAAAAAAATAAATATGTCTGGTGTTAACTCTATTAATTGGGCAAGAATAATTTTTCAAATCGTTTATTATTTCTTTGTTGGTTTAAAATTTTTAAATAAACCGATAAACTTTTCTGTTCCTACAGGAAATTTTGGCGATGTATATTCTGGATACGTTTCAAAAAAGATGGGACTTCCAATTAAAAAACTTATAGTTGCAACTAATGAAAATGATATCTTAAGTAGAGTTATAAACTCTGGACATTATAAGCCTACAAAAACCAAACCATCCATTTCTCCAAGCATGGATATACAGGTTGCCAGTAATTTTGAAAGACTGTTGTACGATGTAGTTGGTCAAGATGATAATAAAGTCAAACTGCTAATGGATAAATTAAAAAACGAAGGAAGTTATTCACTAAACAAAGAAGAATTAAATAAAATAAAAAGTGATTTTTGTTCCTCAACCGTTTCAGACGAATTAACAAAACAAACTTTAAAGAATGTATATGAGCAATATCAACTGTTAATTGATCCACATACAGCAACTGCATTTAAAGCAGCAGAGCTTAATTCATCTGATGAAGAAATGTTAATTTTGAGCACAGCACATCCTTGTAAATTTTCTGAAACGGTTCATCAAGCAACTGGCATTGAACCAAAAATTCCAGAGAATATAAAAAATATTTTAAATAAAAAAGAAAGTTATATTACACTTGATAATAACCTTGGTGCTATAAAGAATTATATTTTAGAAAGGATAAAGGAAATTTAATTTTTTATTGCTCTTTGTGCAAATTCGTCAACCATATTATTAAATTTATCTTGAGCATGACCTTTTACCCAAACCCATTTTACGGAATGTTTAGAAGATAAATTTTTTAACTTTTTCCATAAGTTTTTATTTTTTACAGGTTTTCTCGATGCAGTTTTCCATCCATTTTTTTCCCATAATTTAATCCACGTAGTAATACCGTTTTTTACATAAGTAGAATCAGTAAAAATTGAAATCTCTGATTTTGTTTTAAATTTTTGAATTGCCTTGATTGGAGCAAGAAGTTCCATTTGATTATTTGTTGTATTTTTTTCTTTACCAAAAATTACATTTTTAATTTTATTATCTAAGATGATTATAGCGGCCCATCCACCCGGGCCTGGATTACCAGAACATGCACCATCAGTATATATTTTATACTTCATACTAAATAAAATAATCTCCAAAATCTTTTGCATTTTTGTGAAATTCCAAACGTTTTAAATACTCAATTGGATCTTTAATTTTTACAAGTGCATTGTCTACAATATTCATATAGTCAAAAACTCGAGTTAATAAAAATCTTAAAGCCGCTCCTTGCGAAAGAACTTTTATATATTTTTTTTCCTGATCACTTATTTTTCTAACTTCATTGTAACCATCAATAAATTTTTTAGCCTTGGTAACATTAAAACTTAAATTTTCTTTTATTCCATCAAAACATAATGCATTGAAACATATTGCTATTTCGAAAGCATAAAAATCATTACAGGAAAAATAAAAATCAATAAAACCAGAAAATTTATTATTTTGAAAAAAAATATTATCAGCAAAAAGATCTGCATGAATAATTCCACTAGGCAAATTGTCTGGCCAATTATTTTCAATATCTGATAGATTTGCCTCAATCAATCTGGGAAGATCTGGATGAATTTTATGACATCTATCTTTAACTTGGTCAAAAATTTTTCTCCAAGATTTAACTGACAAATCGTTTTTTCTATTTAATTTAAAATTTTTTGTAATTTCATGTAACTTTGCAGATTCTCTTCCTACCATATTGCATTCAGATGGTGATAAATTTTTTTTAGATTTACCATCTAGATAACTTACAATCATAAATTTTTTACTTTTAAAATCAGAAATATATTTTTTATTTTTGTTTAAGATTGGTTTTGGACAAATAAAATTTTTATTACTTAATTCAACCATCAGTTCTGAAAAAAAGGGAAGATCATTTTCATCAACTCTCTTTTCATAAATGGTAAGAATATATTTTCCTTTATTTGTTTGTATCAAATAATTTGTATTTTCGATTCCTTCTTTAATTTCTGAAAATCTTTTTATTTCTCCCAAGTTATAATTTGAGAGAATAGCATTAAGTTTTTCCTTATCTAATTTTGTATATACTGCCATTTAATTTAGTTCTCTGGGCAATTTAAAAGTTACCTTTTCTCTTGCTGTTATAATCTTTTCAACAGAAACATTTATATGCTTTTTTATTTCTGAAATAAAGTTTTGAATTAATTCTTCCGGAGCCGAGGCACCGGAAGACAAACCTATATTTTTACATCTTTTAATTTTTTCTATAGGAATTGGTTTTCCAGAAAAAATCAATTCAGATTCTCTGCAACCAGATTTTTTTGCAACTTCAACTAACCTTGCTGAATTAGAAGAATTTCTGCTGCCAATTATAAAAAACATATCGCAATTAGGTGCAATTTTTTTTACAGCATTCTGTCTATTTGTTGTTGCATAACAAATATCCTCTTTGATCGGATCTTTTATATTCGGAAATTTTAGTTTTAGAGCATCAACAATTTTCTTTGTGTCATCAACCGACAAGGTTGTTTGAGTGACATAAGCTACTGGTTTTTTACAGTTTAAATTTTTAACTTCATCGATAGTCTCTATTAATTTAATTGTGCCATCCGGTAATTGCCCCATGGTTCCAATAACCTCAGGATGGTTCTTGTGTCCTATTAAAATAATATCAAAACCCTCTTTGTATAGCTGTTCAGTTTCTCGATGTACCTTTGAAACCAAAGGACAAGTAGCATCAATATAAAAAATCTTTTTCAGCCTTGTTTCTTCTGGAACGCTTTTGGGAACGCCATGAGCAGAAAATATGATAGGTCTTGATGGGTCTGGAATTTCAGAAACTTCTTCTATAAAAACGGCGCCTAGTTTCTTAAGAGATTCGACTACGCTTTTGTTATGAACTATCTCGTGCCTTATATAAACTGGTGGTCCATATTTTTCTAAAGTTTTTTTAACTATTTCTATGGCTCTATCAACACCAGCACAGAATCCTCTTGGAGATGCTAAAATGATATTTAATTTTTTATTGTTCATATCTTTCTATTAAGCAGCCCGACAACGCATATAGAAAAGCTACAGATGCCGTACCAATAATAACCTTTTTTGTCATATATTATATTATTATATTACGGATCTTAACCTAGATAGTTTTGTTTCTTAAAATTTTTTTTGCCTCTTCAACGCTTGTAAGATAAATTTTGTCGAGTTTTTTCTTATCAATTGAATTTTTTATTATTTTTTCTGCAACTTGAATAGCTATAGTTATCGAAGAATTTTTCACGTCTTTTATTGCCTGTGTCTTCATTTGTCTAATTTTCTCTTCAGCAATTTTTTTTCTGTTTTCAACAACTTTGTGGAATTCTTCATTTGTTTTAATGATATTTTTTTCTGCTTCATTCTTAGCTTTTTGAATTAACAAATTTATTTCTTTTTTCGATTTACTTAACTTATTCTCATATTCACTTAAAACGTTCTTTGCCTCATCTTTTAATTTTTCAGCATTGTCAAGATCTTGTTTGATTTTATCTATACTTTCGTTTAAAGACCGATCTACTTTTTGAGGAACTTTAAAGTAGAATATTATTCCTATAAATATTAAGAAGGAGACAGCAACCCAAAATGTAGCATCAATGTTCATACTTTTTTAAAACTTATGCCCTTTCATTATTTCATTCACAATCGCTTTTACACTGCTTTTGTTAGGATCCTCACCAAAAATATCTTTTATTAAATTAGATGCAATTTCTTCAGAAATTAAATTAATTTTATTTATTGAATTTATTTTAAAATTTTTGATTTCTTTTTGAGCATTTTCAGTTTCTTTTTCAATTTCTTTTTTAATTTCCTTTCCCTTCAATTGCATATCTTGACTTAATTTTTGTCTACTTTGAGAAATTATTTTTTTAGTGTCTATTTTAGCAGTTTTTATTAAATCCTTATATGTTTTAAGTTTTTTTTCAGATTCTTCTCCAAGTGATTTTGCTTCTTCAAGATCTTTTCTTATTTTATCCTCTCTTGATTCAATATTATCTTCAATTTTTGGAATAAAAATTTTAGCTATTAAAAAGTAAACTGATAAAAAAATAATTATTAACCAAAAGACCTGTGATGGCCAATACACAGGATCAAGCTGAGGCATGCCAGCCTCAGCTGCAAAAAGCCTGCGTTCTAATATAACAAACAAAATAATAAAACTTAGGACCTTACTCATACTTTCACCTATTAATTAAAACGCAAAAAGTATTATAAGCGCTACAACTAGTCCGAAAAGCCCAGTTGCTTCAGCTAAGGCAAATCCCAAAAGTAGATTAGGAAATTGCTTTTGTGCCGCTGAAGGGTTTCTCATTGCTCCGGATAAATAATTTCCAAATATTAATCCGATACCAACACCAGCTCCAGCTAAAGCAATTGCCGCTAGGCCTGCCCCGATCATCTTTGCTGCTTCTAGTTCCATTTTTCCTCCTTTTTTATTGTTAGTGATGTAAATTTAACGCGTCATTCAAATAAATACATGTCAAAATTGCAAAAACATAAGCTTGTAGAAAAGCTATTAAAATTTCTAACCCCGTTAATGCAACTGAAAAGCCCAACGGTAACCAACCGCCAATTAAACCCAAACTAATTACAAATCCACCAAAAACTTTTAACATTGTGTGACCTGCCATCATATTTGCGAATAATCTTACTGACAAACTTAGCGGTCTGCTTAAATAAGAAATAATTTCTATAATCGTTATCATTGGTAACAATATAACTGGCACTCCACTAGGAACGAATATTTTCAAATATTTAAATCCGTGAATTACAAAACCTAAAATGTTAACACCAATAAAAATAAATATTGCAAAAGTCAAAGTTACGATTATGTGACTGGTAACTGTAAATGAATAGGGCAACATACCAACCATGTTGCAAAATAATATAAAGATGAACAAACTAAAAATAAATGGAAAATAGGGCTTAGCTTTTTTACCGGCGGTATCACTAATCATCTTTGCAATAAAATTGTATAGCATTTCCGATATCAGCTGAATCTTGCTTGGAATTAATTTTTTTTCTTTGGTACTAAATAGTAAAAGTATTGATATTAATACAGCGCTAATCAACATAAAAAGACTTGCATTCGTAAATGACAAATCTACCCCGGCTACATTTATTTCAGGTCCAATTCTATAGACATGAAACTGGTGCATTGGATTTGTGGCCATAGTTTAGTCTCTATTTTTTTTGCATCCGTTTTGCAGCTTTAATAACGTTAACAATTCCAGCTATAGCTCCAAACAGAAAGAAAATAAGTATTAATATTGGTTTAGTATCAAACCAACTATCTAAAATAAACCCAATAATTGTCCCAACCACAACTGCCGCAACTAGTTCAGTTCCCAGTTTAAATGCATTTCCTAGAAAAATACTTCTTTCACTAGTTTTTTTTAAATTATTTTTATCTAATTTTGATTTTGCAATTTTTAAGCGAGTTTTAAAATCCTCTAAATCGGTCATCAACGATCAAGCAACCAACTCTTCTGCTTTTTCTAAGTTTACAGCTACAATTTTACTAATTCCTTTTTCAGGCATCGTAACACCATATAATCTATTCATTCTAGACATAGTTAATGCGTGGTGCGTTATAATTACAAATTTGGTTTTTGTAATCGAAGTAAGTTCATCCAGCAAAGCACATAAACGAGTAACATTCGCATCATCTAACGGGGCGTCAACCTCATCCAAAATACAAATAGGAGAGGGATTTGTTAAAAAGATAGCAAAAACAAGAGACAAAGCAGTTAGGGCCTGTTCTCCCCCAGATAAAAGAGTAATTGACTGCAATCTTTTTCCAGGAGGAGAGACCAACATTTCTAAGCCCGCTTCTAAAGGATCGTCGGAATCAACTAATTCAAGTTTAGCATTTCCTCCATTAAATAATTTTGTATAAACTTCATTAAACTTTTTGTTTACTTTTGAAAAAGCCTCCAAAAGTCTTTCACGACCTTTTTGATTTAATTCATTGATGCTTGCTTTCAATTTAACAATGGCTGACACAAGATCTGATCTATCTTCTTCCATTTTTTTAATTGAAGTTCTAAATTTTTCGGTTTCCAAGTCTGCTCTTAAATTTACAGATCCTAACGCTTCTCTATTTTTTTTCATATTTGTTAATTTATCTTCTTGTTCAGCAATGGAAGGAATTTGATCAGTTTTATTTAAATCTGAAATAGACAGCAAGCTGTTAACATTTTCTATTTTCAGTTCATTTTTGATCAAATAAATTAAATCCATTTTTCTTTGATCAATACCTTCAATTGTAGCTTCAAATCGAGCTTTATTTTCTCTTAAAACTGCAAATTTTTCCTGTATGGATGATAAGTTTTTATTAATAAAATTATATTTTTCTTCAGCCTTTCCAATTTGAATTTCTAGTTCCTCACTATCTTTTTTTGTGTTTTCTAAATTTTGTAGATTTTGACCTTTAGACGTTGCAATACGTTCAGGATTTTTTTGATTTTCATTTAATTCTGAAAGCAGTTTATTTTTACGATCTGTCAATTCAGACGTCATTTTTTCTGAATTAGATCTCAAATTTCTCCAATTTTCTAATTCTACATCAATATTTTTTATTCTCTCTTTTCTTTTAATCGAGTCACTTTGAATAGATTTATCTTTTCCAAATTTTTCAGCATATTCTTCTTGGGAAGACGTGATGCTTTTAACTAATTGTTTTAGTTCTCTAAAAGTTTCTTTTGAAAGTTTTTTGTCTTCATCAATATCTTTTTCTATTTGATCCAACATTGCATCTAATTTAGATTGTAAAGAGTCTAATTGAGCTTTTGAGTGTTTTAATTCTTTTGATGAACTGGCTTCTACTTCTAATAGTTCGTTTTCCGTTTTTAAAAGTTCATCTTTTTCTTTAGAGATTCTTTTCTCATTTAAATCTGCATCTAAAGAAATACTTTTTTCTCTTTCTAAATCAGAGTCAATAAGAAGAATATTATTTTGTAGTTTTATGTTTAAATCCTTAACTCTTTTTTCTTCCTGATTTAAATTAGATATTTCTAAATTTATTTTTTGAAGTTTAGAAAGATTTTCAATTTTTTTATCTCTAAGGGGCTGCAGTTTTTTGTTTTCTTCTTCTATTAAGTTGTTGTTATGTCCTATATCTATTTTAACAGCGCTCATATCATCATCTATTTCATTTGATTTTTCTTTAATTTCATTTGTTTCCTTTTCAATATCTTTAAGTTTTAAATAATAAAGTCCTGCTTCAATAGATTTTATTTGCTGAGATATTTCTTTATATTTTGTTGCTTCTTCTGCTTGTTTTTTTAAATTTTCTAATTGTTTTTCTTGTTGTTTTTTTAATTCATCTGCTCTTTTTAAATTATTTTCTGCAGCGTTTAATCGCGTTTCTGCTTCGTGCCTTCTAATATGTATACCGGAAATACCAGCGGCTTCTTCGAGAACAGATTTTCTTTCTGATGGTTTGGCAGTTACGATCATGCCTATCCTGCCCTGTCCAATCAATGAGGGAGAATGAGCGCCCGTAGATAAATCTGCAAAAAAAGTTTGTGCGTCTTTAGCCCTAACTTCTTTTTCATTAATAAAATATTTTGATCCTTTGTCCCTTTCTATTCTACGTTTAATCAGAATCTCATCCAGTTGAATATGCCGTCCTCGACCTTCCCTGTGAGAGTTATCCATAGTTATTGATACCTCAGAAATATTTTTTGCCGGCCTATTAGAGGTACCAGAAAAAATTACATCTTCCATTCCTGATCCTCTCATACTTTTTGGTGATGTTTCACCCATACACCATCTTAAAGCTTCAACAATATTTGATTTACCACAACCATTTGGTCCAACTATTCCTGTCAAACCATCTTCAATAAATAAAGTGGTGTTATCAAAAAAAGATTTAAATCCTGATAATTCTAATTTTTTAAATTTCATAG
>UINC01002659.1_pt1 | contig 10104 bp, 7 predicted proteins | sample 5385821 | NCBI WGS metagenome assembly UINC01 (sample SAMEA4666929, study PRJEB26691) | marine metagenome | isolation source: Pacific Ocean | place: Pacific Ocean | collected 2011-10-13
GGACTCTACAGCCCCCGAGGATAGCTGCTGGGCATTGTCCGGGTTGTCCACCGCGATTCCAATACTGGTCTGGCCCGCAAGAGCGCAAAGCCGCCGTATCTTGGAAACGGTAACCACTTGGTTGGCCAAGAGTATGTCGGAGAAGCCCGCGCTGGCGAACACCTCAGCCTCGCCCACGGTGGTCACGGCGATGCCCCCCACGGTGCCGCCGGCGTCCAGTTGCCGCCGGGCGATCTGGGGACAGAGGTGGCTGGTGACCACCGGTCTGGCTTTGGCCACCGTGGCCGCAAAATAGCCTTGGAAGGTCTGGATATTCTTGTCCATGACATCTAGGTCGATGACCAAAGCCGGGGTGTCCAACTCTTCGACCGAGGTGCCCACCGGCTGGAAAATGGGACGTTCCATCTGGGTTGTCTCCAGCAGCCACTTGGGCGGCATATAACAGAATCGCCAATGCAGGATCGACGGGCAGAAGAATACCATAAACGGGCCGTAGGCACAGGTGCGGTTGCAATTCCCAACTGCCGGTGCAACAATTTCAGCGGCTGCCAGGGCAGCCATTTTTTTGGAGTGTTCTAAATGCCAGGACTGTTGGAAGGGGTCAAGGTCTTGGATCTGACCCACTATATCGCCGGGCCCTACTGCACCAAACTGCTGTCGGGCTTGGGGGCGGACGTGATCAAGATTGAACGTTTGGGTGAAGGCGACGGGGTACGTTGGCTAGGGCCGTATTCGTCGGGGTCGGAAATTCCCTCCGGGGGAAACGCGCCTGAGGATGGAGCTTGGTTTCTTTACCTGAATACGGCCAAGCAGAGCGTTGCACTGGACTTGAAGTCGACTGAGGGCCGTCGGGTGGCGTTGGAATTGGCAGCCAAGGCTGATATTTTAGTCGAGAATTTCGCTCCCGGCGGCATGGACGGTTTGGGGCTGTCATATCGGGAGTTGCAGTTGGCCAACCCGGCTCTGGTGGTTACGTCCATCTCCAACTTCGGCCAGACCGGACCATACCGGGACTGGAAGGCGTCTGAGCTGAACCTATATGCCCTTGGCGGGCTGATGAACATCACCGGAGAGCCGGAGCAAGAACCTCTGAAGGAGGGCATGCCCCTGGCCCAGTTGGGCGCCGGTCAGAACGCCTTCGCCGCCACCATGGCAGCATTGATGTACGCCGAGGAGACGGGTGAGGGCCAGCAGATCGACTTGGCCATCGCCGAATACGCCACCAACATCCTGGAAAACGCGTTGATGCAATTCAGCTACTCGGGCCAGGAATACAGCCGGGTGGGCAACCGGGGCTACGGCCGAGCCGCTTGGGGCATCTACCCCTGCCAGGACGGCCACGTCGGCATCATCGCCGGGCCAGACCACCGCTGGCCGGAGGTCGCCAAGATCATGGGGCGGGAAGAACTGTCTGATCCGCGGTTCGCCTCCCGCGCCGGCCGGCTGGAACACGCCGACGAGGTGGACGCTTACATGCTGCCGTACCTCATCGACAACAACAAGGTGGACATCTTCAAGGCCGGACAGGAGAGTGGGCTGGGCTTCAGCTTCGTGTCCACCATGCAAGACATCCTTGAGATGGAACAACTGCTATTTCGGGAGTACTTCGTCGAATTAGACCATCCGGTCGCCGGGAAGTTGATCTACCCTGGAGCACCGATAATGCCCGAAAATGGAGTGAATGCCTGGGTCTTCCGGCGAGCGCCTCTCTTAGGCGAGCATACCTGTCAGGCGCTGACCTCTTGGCTCGACTACTCCGATGCGCAGGTCTCGGACCTGGTGCAGCAGGGTGTTCTCGCCCAGCATGAGGGGGTCTAATCATGCAGAAGCCGCCAGAAAGAATGCCCCTGAAGAACTATCGGGTGCTGGACCTATCCCGCATCTGGGCTGGGCCCTACTGCACCAAGCTGTTCGCCGACATGGGCGCCGAGATTATCAAGATGGAGTCCTTGAGCGTCTACGATTCCCACCGCGGCCCGGTGACCCCGGCCCAGGGCATCGCCGCCTACCCCGATGGAGAACCCGGCGAAGAGCCTTGGAACCGGAATGGGTGGTTCAACTGCCTGCACATGTCTAAATACGGCGTCACGTTGGAATTGACTGAGGCCAGAGGCAGGCGGGTCTTCGAGCACCTCGTGTCCATCAGCGACGTGCTCATCGAAAATTTTAGGCAGGGGAGCCTCGAAAGATTGGGCTACACTTACGAAGAATTCCGAAAGCATAGGCCCGACCTGATCTACGTCTCCATGCCGGCCTTCGGCAACACCGGCCCCTGGAAGGGCTACCTGGGCTACGGCATCGGCCAGGAGCAGCTCTCGGGCATGGCCCACATGACCGGCTACCGGGGCGAAGGACCCATGAAATCGGGCATCAACCACGGCGACCCCATAACCGGCTCTCATGCCGCCGGGGTGCTGATGGCCGCTCTGCGCCACCGACGCCGCACCGGTAAGGGCATGTACATCGATGTCTCGCAACAGGAGTCTTCGGTCGCCCTGATGGGGCCGGAAGTCCTGGCCTACCAGATGACCGGAGAGGAACCAGAACGTCGGGGCAATCGCTCCGGTTGGTACGCACCAGCCAACAGCTATCCGTGTACTGGAGAGGACCGCTGGGTGACCATCGCCGCCACCGACGAAGAGCAGTGGCGGCAACTAACCCAGGCCATAGGCGCCGCTGGGTTGGGCGCGGATCCCCGTTTCGCCACCGCTGAGAAACGCAGTGAGAACCACGACGATCTTGATAAGATCATCTCGGAGTGGACCTCAGGGCAAGAGGCTTATCAGGTGACCCACAAACTTCAGAAAGCGGGGGTCCCCGCCGGTCCTGTCCTGAGAGGCCCTGACCTGTTGCAGGACGCCCATTACAATGACCGGGGCACCTTTGTCACGGTTGATCACCCTCAGGTGGGACCCAAGCAGTACCCTGGTATGCCGTGGCGGATGTCGGCCACCCCCGGACAGGTCCGCTGGCCCTCCCCAACCTTGGGACAACACAACCGGGACGTCTACGGCGAGTTGCTCGGGCTGACGGGTCCGGAGATCGACCAACTAGAGGAGACCGAAATCATCGGGACCAAGCCCACCGGTTCCCGAATCATCTAGGTCGCATTCCACCGACGATTACTCGCGGTCCGAAAGACCATCGGCCCATCCTGATGGATCTTCTATCGCTGGATAATCATCGCGGCCATGTGGCTGGTCAATTTCTCCACCAGGGCCACTGGGAACCTCATTTCCTGCCTGTTCGTGATTCTCACAGGCGGAGAGTCGGGCATAAGCTGCAGCCTGTTAGTCTGGGCAATTGCCGCCCGTAGAGTGGGCTGTCGGCGTCTCCAGTTTCGTAGTGGGGCGTCTCCTAGACCGTTACGGCCCCCGTTCTGATCGGCAGCATCGCGACCAACCCCACACGGTTGGCAGTCTGGCAAAAGACGCCCACGCTTTAACCCGCTTGCCTGGGACTATACAATAGCTGGGGCCAACCTGACCGGTAAAAATCTGATCGCTGGCGGTTGATAGCTGACAGAGACTTATGGAGGCACTGAATTGGCAAAAAACGAAGTAATTTACGAGATCAAAGATAGCATCGCCTACATCACCTTGAACCGGCCTGAGAAGTTGAACGCCATCGACCCGCCCATGCGCCAGCAGCTCTGGGACTCGTTCCAAAACGTCAAGAACAACCCTGAGGTCCGCTGCGCCATCGTTACAGGAGCCGGTCGAGCCTTTTCCACTGGGCACGACCTGGTGGCCATGGCCGCCGGCCACGCCAACGAGGGCCCAAGCACCGGCGACCTCTACGTGGTCCAGTCCAACATCTATAAACCAATCATCGCCGCCATCAACGGCGTCTGCCTGGCACAGGGTTGCGGCATCGCCCTGGGTAGCGACATCCGGATCGCGTCCTCCAAGGCCGAGTTCGGCTGGCCCCAGGCCAAGCGGGGCATATCCTCTGTTAGCGGGCCGGCCCTTCTGTCCGCAGTGGTGCCAAAGAATGTCGCCTTCGAGTTCCTGTTCACCGGTGATTTCGTAAATGCCCAGAAAGCCCTGGAACTGATGCTGGTCAACTACGTGGTGGAGCCAGAAGAAGTCATGCCCAAGGCCGAGGAGATGGCCCACAAGATCATCGAAAACGCCCCGTTGCCCATCGCAGCCATCAAAGAGGCCTCCATCAAGGGTTCGGAGATGGGCCTGGAAGAGCGGGTGAAATTCGCCGGACAGAAGCGCAACGAAGTTCTGGAGAGCGAGGACGCTAAAGAAGGCGTCTTGGCCTTCGCCGAGAAGCGCAGGCCGGTCTGGAAGGGCCGGTAACGGTTTCCGCTCCGGTCGTGGTGAGCCCAGTCGAACCGCCAACGCGCATAAGCCGGGTCCATCGACAGGCTTAGGATGAGTGGGTGGACTGTCATTGCGTATTATCCGAAACTTGGGATCGAACCCCAACAACCGGCCAAAATACTGACGCCATAGCCTTGAAGCCTGGGAAGCTGATGGCTAGGATGGGGCCGTGCTCAAACAACTGAAAGCATATTTCGGTTTCGACCGGTTCCTGCCCTTCCAAGAAGAGATCATCGCCAAAGTGCTCGCCAAGCACGATACCCTGGTGCTGATGCCCACCGGCGGTGGCAAGTCCCTCTGCTACCAACTACCGGCCCTGCGCTTCAAGGGACTCACCCTGGTGGTCTCTCCTTTGATTGCCCTTATGAAGGACCAGGTGGACGGTCTGCGTGCCAATGGCGTACCCGCCGGACTGCTGAATAGCACCCTGCCAACGCAAGAAGCTTCTCAGGTCCAAGACCAGGCCCGGCAGCGCAAGATCAAGATCCTCTATGTTGCTCCCGAGCGGCTGGCCCTCCCCGGATTTCAACGGTTCCTGCAGTCCTTGGACGTGAGCCTCATCGCAATCGATGAGGCCCATTGTATCTCCGAGTGGGGCCACGATTTCAGACCCGACTACCGCAACTTGAAAGCCCTGCGGAAGAGCTTCCCCGGCGTGCCGGTCATCGCCCTCACCGCCACCGCCACCAAGCCGGTCCGGGAGGACATCGTCAACCAATTGGGCCTCGAGAAGCCGGAGATATTTATCTCCAGTTTCAATCGGCCCAACTTGACTTACGCCATCCAGCCCAAGAACGAGCCTCTCGAAGCCCTGCTGCACCTTTTGGAGAAGCATCAGGGAGGTTCAGCCATCGTCTACCGGTTCTCTCGGAAAGCCACCGAGGAGACGGCCTTGCAGTTGTCTGAACGGGGCTTCAGCGCCCTGCCCTACCACGCGGGGCTAGAACGGGATGTGCGCCGGGAGACCCAAGAACAGTTCATCCGGGACCAGGTGCAGATCGTGGTGGCGACCATAGCCTTCGGCATGGGCATCGACAAGCCGGACGTACGCTTGGTAGTTCATTACGACCTTCCCAAGACTGTGGAGGGCTATTACCAGGAGACGGGCCGCGCTGGCAGGGACGGGCTACCCAGCGATTGCGTGCTGTTCTATTCCCCCGGCGACCGCTCCAAGCAGGAATATTTCATCGGCCAGATAGAAGACAACGAAGAACGGGAGAAAGCCCACACCAAGCTGGACCAGGTCTTGGCCCTCTGCGACCTGCAGGCCTGCCGCCGCGCATACCTGATGGAGTACCTAGGCGAGCCCTGGCCCAAGACAGATTGCCACGGGTGCGACATCTGCCTGTTGCCCAGGGAAGAATTCGATGCCACCGAGATCGCCCAAAAGATTCTTTCCGCCGCCATTCGCACGGGGGAACGGTTCGGCGTGAATTATCTGGTGGATGTGCTTAGAGGATCGGCCAACAAAGCTGTCCGCACCAGGGGCCACCATGAACTGCCGGTGTTTGGGATCTCGAAGGATGTCAACTCAGACGAGCTGAAAGAAATCGTGCGTTTACTGGTGACCAATGCGCTGCTGGCCCAAAATGGCGGCGAATACCCAACGCTACGAGTCTCACGCCAGGGACGAATGTTCTTGAAGAATCGGGACCAGTTGACTCTCACCCGTCCTAAGCGTTCCACACCCGTCTATCAAGCAACTTCCGACGGCGATCGAGAGACGGCCTACGACACCAAGTTGTTCGATGAATTGGCGGCGCTCCGGCTGGAGATTGCCACTGACCGGGAAGTTCCCGCCTACCAGATATTCGGCAACAAGAGCCTGCAGCAAATGGCCTTCCACATTCCCAAGAACGAGTTTGAATTCTCCAAGATTTCAGGTGTCGGCGACGCCAAACTCAGGGATTTCAGCGAGCCTTTCCTCAAGATCATCACCGAATATATACAAACCAACGGCCGTCCGGTTGCCATCGAACAAGTCCCGGTGTCTGCTCCAAAAAAACGGGTGAAGGGCATCAACATGAGCGTCCGCGAGTCGGCCGCATTGGTTAACCAGCGATTGTCATTCGAAGAAGTGGCCGAGGAGCGGGGCGTCAGCGAGGCCACCATCCGCAGCCACCTGGAGCGGTTCGTTCAAGAAGGCGGCCACTTGGATCTGGGACACCTGATGCCATCCGAGGACCGGCGCAACCGGATCGAGGCGGCCTTTATAGAGATGGGCGAGGCCCGCCTCACCCCCGTACGGGATGCCTTAGGCGAGGACTACACCTGGGACGAACTCGCCGTGGTACGCATGGGGATGAGGCAGCGGGAATACCAGGGGCAGTCGGTGGGTTAGCTTAGCTAACTGACAAACCCCTAGAGTGGCCGTTTGATAACAAGCTGGCATGCTCCCCACTCGTCCTAAGTTGAGTAAACGCCACCTGCATCCATCTCAGCATCGGGCATAAGAGTACTCTCAATCGGTACTTGGCTCGAGTAAATATCCAAAATAGCCCGGATCATTGTTGTGGAGACGGGAGAGAGTCGAACCACACCGAGAACGCGGGTTTCTGTGTTGGTGGCAGCATAGTTTCATACTCTTAATAATTGTTTGAGGGAGCCCAGGATTTCAGGTTGGCCAGGAACCTAACGGTTTGAAGGTCGTTAGCACGCCTGATAAATAAAAGCCCAGGCCTGGTACCCTGGGCCCCGTCTTCGCCTAAATTAGTGTTCTAACGGTATTAGAGCCCATAACCTCTGCTCTGCAGGGCAGTTACTGAATCTGCTGCATTGGATTATGAACGACACCGCGTGGTCGGGCCGTACAATCGATCCGCAATTTCAGCGGCTGATTCAGCCTCCTGCAAAAAAGACAACGGCCTTATTTCACGCATGCCAAATCCACGGCCATAGCTAATATCTTGGTCACCGGCCCAGACGTTATCGGAAAACCATGAAATATGGGCCGAGTTTAGACTGAATTCAGCGAGAGAAGGAGTAGAGTCGGACTATATTTATAATATCGATGATTGCATTGGTACCTGCTTGAACCCGTAAACCCATTAGCATAAAGTCTGTTATCGGATTATTTCTCGTTATACCTAATGTGCGCCCGTGCTCGACTTGATACGCCGTTCCCTTTACAAAATTCCTTGATTGGGCATAGCCGGTTTGAGAATGAATCACCACACAATATCCCGCCAAGAAAAGAAAAGTAATTCTATCGTTGGGGCCCCAGTCTTTGGTTCTAATGTCTGACACAAATCATAAAGGTTTAGAAATCACTGAAGTCGTTAAAGATTTCCACGGTCTCCGTGCCGTCAATGGCGCGTCGTTTAAGGTCGAACCCGGTACCATCACCGGACTGATTGGCCCCAATGGAGCAGGTAAAACGACCTTGTTCAACCTGGTTACCGGATTCATTCCGTGCACGACCGGTAAGATTCTATTCAACAGGGAAAGAATAGATCGTCTTCCTCCTCATGTGATTGCGAGCAAAGGGATAGCGCGAACGTTTCAGATACCACGGGAACTGCCCAAAATGACTGTCCTAGAAAACCTGATGGTGGTTCCAAGTGATCAGACTGGTGAAAACCTGTTAAAGGCCTGGCTTCTCCCATGGGCCGTATCTCGTCAAGAAAAAGACGTGCAAGAGAAAGCACTAGAAATTCTCAAATACACCAACCTATTTGACCTTCGAGATGAGTACGCCGGCCATCTATCCACCGGTCAAAAAAAATTGTTGGAATTCTCTAGGGCCTTAATGTCAGAACCTCAATTGGTCCTTTTGGACGAGCCAGCGGCGGGCGTAAACCCCTCGTTAATGAACGAATTAGCAGACCATATTGTCCGTGCCGTCAATGACTTAGGCGTTACATTTCTTGTGATCGAACACGACATGAACCTCGTAATGCGTCTATGCGATCCGATCATCGTTATGAGCAATGGAGCGACCATCGCTGAAGGGTCACCAGAGTCCATTCAACAAGACCCTAAGGTATTAGAAGCGTATTTGGGGTACGGGCATAATGAGCGTACTTGAAATCAATGATGTGACGGCGGGTTACGGGGACGCCGCGATACTCCGCGGCGTATCAGCGATGGTGAATACTGGTGAATTAGTCACCATAATCGGCCCGAACGGCTCGGGTAAATCTACCCTCATGAAAACGATTTTAGGACTCTTGACTCCAACTGATGGCCAAATATTGTTCGAAAACGAGAGCATAGTGGGGTATTCGCCGGAAACTATCGTACGCAAAGGAATTTCATACGTTCCGCAGTCCAACAACGTGTTTCCTTCTCTAACGATCACAGAAAATCTCGAGATGGGTGCGTTTCTACGACAAGGTGATTGCCGTCCACGTATATCAGAGATATTAGACCTATTCCCTGATCTACGCGGGAAGGAAAAGGAAGCGGCCGGGCGCCTCTCTGGTGGTCAGCGGCAAATGCTTGCTTTGGCTCGAGCTTTGATGCTGGATCCGAACTTACTATTGTTAGACGAACCGACTGCAGGACTGGCTCCCATGATGATTGATTCTGTATTCGAAAGGGTCAAGGAAATCAATAATGCTGGAATAGCTATCATGCTTGTAGAGCAAAATGCCAAAGACGCGTTGACCATATCAAACCGCGCCTACGTTTTGGCAGCAGGGCAAAATCAACTTGAAGGTAAGGGTGAAGAATTACTACACGATCCCGAAGTGGCCCGGTTGTATCTGGGAGGCTGAAGCGATGTCTCGATATGTACCACCACCAACGAGAGGGATCTAAGTGATTGCTAGATTCTCGGCTCTCCTGATCATATTGGCAGTAGCAGTCCTGTCGATGACGTCGATGATCAAGTTAGAGCTTGTGGTGAACGGCCTGGTAATGGGGAGCATCATCGCGCTCGGGGCGATGGGGCTCACGCTATTGTACGGGAACCTCAAATTCGCACACATCGCACACGGCGATTTCATGACCATCGCTGCGTATTTAGTGCTGTTCATCATCTCTGTCCCGTTATCGAACCTTGGTCTGACGGCGATAGGCTTAGGCCCATTTACCTTTGGCTACCCCCTGTTGATAGCCTTGCCGTTTGCGGTATTGATAGCTGCCCTTGCCGCGGTGTTACTCGATCTCGGTATATATCGCCGGTTGAGAAATCGCGGTTCGAGCACCGTTGTAATGGCTATGGCCTCCCTCGGAGTTGCTATCGCTTTACGAGGCCTGGTGCAAGTGACCTGGGGGGGTGATATCCAACAGTACCCTAGATTGTCCAGACTCTTTTTTAAGCTACCGATGGATGTACGAATACCACCAGACGCATTGTTTATCGCGGGTGTGGCGTTAGTGGTAACTATTTCGCTGCATCTACTCCTTACAAAAACCAAAATCGGCAAAGCGATGCGAGCAACCGCTGATAACATCGACCTCGCGAGGGTTACAGGGATCAACACGGAAATGGTGATCGTATGGACATGGGTGATAGGTGCCGGGTTAGCAGCGGTCGCTGGTGTTTTGCTAGCAGTTTTCCAAGCCCAACTCCTGCCTATGATGGGGTGGAAGTTCCTTATACCTCTATTCTCTGCGGTCATACTCGGAGGTATCGGGAACCCGTACGGGGCTTTTTTGGGCGCCATGATAGTTGGAGTAAGCGCCGAGGTCGCAACCCAGTGGATAAACCCAACGTATAAACCGGTTATAGCTTTCGCGATCTTGATCGTAGTACTCCTCGTACGCCCAAGAGGCATATTCGGGGTCCGAGATTGATAGATCTACTTGGGATCGTTGACTACGG
>UINC01002661.1_pt1 | contig 10101 bp, 7 predicted proteins | sample 5385821 | NCBI WGS metagenome assembly UINC01 (sample SAMEA4666929, study PRJEB26691) | marine metagenome | isolation source: Pacific Ocean | place: Pacific Ocean | collected 2011-10-13
CATCATGGCGCAAACCATCCGGTTCAAAATACACAAACTAAAAGAGTAACAATTACAAGTCAAAATCACGGTTTTGCAGTTGATGAAAAAACCCTGACAAAAGAGATAGTTATAACGCATCGATCTCTTTTTGACGCAACATTGCAAGGTATTAAAATCAAAGATCGACCAGCCTATGGGTTTCAAGGGCACCCCGAAGCCAGTCCAGGCCCTCACGATCTTTTATCCATCTTTGAGCCATTTATTTCATACATGAAAAATAAGAATAATAAATAAACCACTTTTATATGCCAAAACGTAACGATATTGAAACCATTCTAATAATAGGTGCGGGCCCTATAATTATCGGTCAGGCATGTGAGTTTGATTATTCTGGTACCCAAGCTTGTAAAGCCTTAAAGGAGGAGGGATATAGAATAGTTTTAGTTAATTCAAATCCTGCAACTATTATGACTGATCCAGAAATAGCAGATGCAGTTTATATTGAGCCTGTTCATTGGAAAGTAATTGAGAGAATTATTAAGAAGGAGCGTCCGGATGTTTTATTACCCACTATGGGAGGTCAAACTGGTTTAAATTGCGCTCTTGATCTAGTGCGCAAAGGAATCCTTAAGAAATATAATGTTGAATTAATTGCTGCCTCACAAAATGCAATAGATATGGCAGAAGATCGTGAATTATTTCGAAAAGCAATGACAGAAATCAATCTTGAAGTTCCGCATGCGAAGATTGCACATTCATTTGACGAAGCACAACAAATACAACTCGAGATAGGTTTTCCGATAATAGTGCGTCCGTCATTTACACTGGGCGGAACTGGAGGAGGTATTGCCTATAACAAAGAAGAATTTAAGGAGATTATAAATCACGGTCTAGAAATGTCTCCCACCACTGAGGTTTTACTTGAAGAATCAGTGATTGGATGGAAAGAATTCGAAATGGAAGTAGTCAGAGATAAAAATGATAACTGTATTATTGTTTGTTCTATTGAAAATATAGATCCCATGGGTATTCACACAGGAGATTCAATAACTATAGCACCCGCTCAAACATTAACTGATAAAGAGTACCAACGTATGAGAGATGCATCTATTAACGTGCTGAGAAAAATTGGCGTCGAAACCGGTGGATCGAACGTACAGTTTGCATTGAATCCTGAAGATGGCCGGCTTCTCGTAATTGAAATGAATCCTAGGGTTTCAAGATCATCCGCTCTAGCCTCCAAGGCTACGGGATTTCCGATTGCTAAAATAGCTGCAAAATTGGCTATTGGGTATACATTAGATGAGTTACAGAATGAGATCACAGGAGGTCAAAGTCCTGCTTCATTTGAGCCAAGTATTGATTATGTTGTGACAAAAATACCCCGTTTTACTTTTGAAAAATTTCCAGGTTCGAATGATCGTCTTACAACCCAAATGAAATCAGTTGGTGAAGTAATGGCATTTGGCCGAAACTTTCAAGAATCTCTTCAAAAAGCAATGCGTGGTTTAGAGATAGGAGTATCTGGTTTTGATGAAAAAGTTAATACAAATTCTCTTTCAAAATACGATTTTACAAGGGAGTTGCGTTTTCCAGGTGCCGAAAGATTATGGTATATAGCCGATGCTATGAGAGCTGGATTGAGTACACGAGAGATTGCCCAGTTGACAGGCATTGACCCCTGGTTTCTTGTGCAAATTGCAGACATAGTCAACGAAGAAAACTCAATCAAAAAAACTAATATTAAAAAACTCAGTTTTGAGGTTCTTAAAAAATTAAAAACTAAAGGATTCTCTGATGCACGTATAGCAGAACTTTGTTGTACGGATGAATATCAAGTTAGAGACATCCGTAATAAAATTGGCTTGCATCCCGTCTACAAAAGAGTAGACACTTGTGCTGCAGAATTTTCAACTAAAACAGCTTATTTGTATTCTACCTATGAAGATGAATGCGAATCGCAACCAACCAATAAAAAGAAAATCGTTATTCTTGGTGGAGGGCCAAATAGGATTGGACAAGGGATTGAATTTGATTACTGCTGTGTTCATGCTTCCCTTGCATTAAAGGAAGCTGGTTTTGAAACAATTATGATCAACTGTAATCCAGAAACAGTTTCGACAGATTATGATATTTCAGACCGATTATATTTTGAATCACTTACTTTTGAAGATGTCATGTCAGTTATCAATAAAGAGCAACCTCTAGGAGTAATTGTGCAGTATGGAGGTCAGACACCCCTTAAATTAGCTCGTGAACTTGAAAAGGCAGGTACACCTATTATTGGTACATCACCCGATTCAATTGACTTAGCTGAAGATAGAGAAAGATTTCAACAGTTAGTAGAAGAGTTGTCACTCCTGCAACCACCCGATTGCACAGCTAAAAATCGTCAAGATGCTATAAAAATGAGCGCCAATGTCGGTTTTCCTTTAGTAGTAAGACCGTCATATGTTCTTGGTGGAAGAGCGATGGAAATTGTTCACAATAAAGATGATTTGGGTATTTACATGGATCATGCGATTAATGTATCAAACAAAAGCCCCGTTCTTCTTGATCGTTTTTTAGATTTAGCTATAGAAGTCGATGTGGACATAATTTTTGATAGCGAAAAAAATGTTCTTGTCGGAGGAATCATGGAGCATGTCGAGCAAGCTGGAGTGCATTCCGGTGATTCAGGTTGCTCATTACCACCATTTAGCCTTAGTAAAGATATCCAAGAAGAATTGGTAAGGCAGGCAGTTAAATTAGCAGAGCATTTAAATGTTATTGGTCTGATGAATACTCAATTTGCTATACAGAATAATATTATTTATATATTAGAGGTCAACCCTAGGGCATCTAGAACAATTCCATTTGTATCAAAATCAATTGGAATTCCTTTAGCAAAAATTGCTGCAAGAGTTATGGTAGGTGAATCTCTTAAGCAGCAAGGATATACTTCTAAAAGAGTTCCCGCCTATTTCTCAGTAAAAGAAGCAGTTTTTCCATTTATAAAATTTTCTGGAGCAGACCCTATTTTAGGGCCAGAAATGAAATCAACTGGAGAAGTTATGGGGACAGGAAGAACATTCGGTGAGGCCTATGCCAAAGCGCAACTTGCCTCAGGAGTAGTTTTGCCGATTAAAGGCACAGCATTGTTAAGTGTTAGGGATAGAGATAAAGAGGATGCGGTTCGACTCGCTACTATACTTTCAAGCCAAGGATTTAATTTAGTAGGCACTCATGGTACTGCGAAAAGCCTGAATCAGTCGGGTATTAAATGTAATAGGATAAATAAAGTTAGGGAAGGAAGGCCACATATTGTAGATATGATTAAGAATGGAGAAATTGATTTAATTGTTAATACAACCGAAGGCAAACAAGCAATTGAAGAATCACTTTCAATAAGATCTGCGGCGGTACGGAAGAATGTTACTTACTACACTACAATTGGCGCAGCCATAGCAACGTGTACTGCAATCAAACATATTGGTGATAGTTCAGTTAATTGTCTGCAAGATTTACATAGCGAGGTATCTTTGTGAATAAATTTCCAATGACTATAAGAGGTGCTGAATTACTTCGGGTAGAATTAAAAAGATTAAAGTCAAAAGAAAGGCCGAAAATAATTACTGCAATAGCAGAGGCACGCGCCCATGGCGATTTAAAAGAAAACGCTGAATACCATGCCGCTAAAGACCAACAAGGTTTTATAGAGGCACGTATAAGAGAAATCGAAGCAAAATTATCTAATGTTCAAGAAGTAGATGTGACACAGATCGATGCGAGGGGAAAAGTGATTTTTGGTAGCACTATAGATTTATTGGAGATTAGTACTAATCAAGAAATTACGTATAAAATAGTTGGTGAAGATGAATCTGATATTAAATCAGGATTAATCTCATATACTTCCCCAATCGCGCGAGCTTTGATTGGTAAAAAAGAAGGTGATGAGGCTATTGTCGATGCTCCTGCAGGTGAGAAATCATACGAAATCATTACAGTTCGATATATATAATTCTTTTATTTAGGTAATTTAATTTTTGGGGTTTCAGGGTTTTTTTTATAAATTAATGCAATGCCACCGATTTGAGTAACTAATTGAGTAGCTGTTTTTTTGCATATTTCATCAATTATTTGATCTCTAATAATTCTATTGGAAGCTTTTATTTTAATTTTTATCAGCTCATGATGATTTATGGTTGAGAATAGTTCTTTGAGAACTGATTCAGATAATCCTGAGTTACCAATAAAAACTACGGGCTTTAGCTTGTGACCTAATTTTCGTAAATATTTTTTTTGTGCATTCTTTTTAAACATTTATAAAATTATAACAGTCGTAGAAGGTATAATTTAGAATTTTTAGAAGATTAAGTATGCAATGAAAAAATTTAGAAGAGATCCATGGCTGAATAAAAATCAACATGAGCGTGATTATTATGTCAATATGGCAAGACATGAAGGCTGGAGATCTAGGTCAGTTTTTAAGCTTAAACAAATAAATTCAAAAGTAAATATTCTACATCCGGGTATGATCTGTATAGACCTTGGCTCATCCCCTGGCGGCTGGAGTCAATATGTAAGTAAGTATTTGAAGAAAAAAGTTAAGATTATAGCTGTTGATTTATTGCCAATGGATACTATACCTTCTGTTGAATTTATACAGGGCGATATTACTCAAAAATATGTTTTTAATGGTATTATGAAATTGCTTAAAAATACAAAAGCTGGTCTTGTAATGAGTGATATTGCACCCAATATAACAGGAGTAAGATCTACTGATCAGTCAAGATCGATTCAATTGGCAGAATTATCATTAGATTTAGCAAGTAAATTATTGAAAAGAAAAGGAAACTTTATTTGTAAACTATTTCAAGGTGAAGGATGTGAAGAGTTTATAGATGAAGCAAGGAAAAGTTTTATACAAATAAAGATAATAAAACCAGCTGCATCAAGGCCTAAAAGTAGGGAAATTTATTTTATTGGAAAACATTTTTGTAATTCTGTTAAATGAAAATATATTTTGAAGAAGCATTTTATTCGTTACGTATGTATCACAGTTTTTTAATTGTCTTTGGAGCCAAAAGAAATGAGTGATCTGACAAAAAATATTCTTGTATTCGTTGTTATTACCGTAGTCCTTCTATCTGTAGTCCAAAGTCTTACAGGAGTTACTGGAGGATCTGTAGAAAAACAAGATTATTCAGAATTTCTCAATCAAATTAGAACAGGAAGAGTGCAGCGTGTTGAATTTGAGGGCGAGAGAATAAATTATGGTGATCGAAAACCCCTAATGTATTACACAATCAGCCCTGAAACAGATAACAATGCTTTGATTGGTATTTTAGAAGATAATAATGTGGTATTTACCGCTCAAGAACCAGAAAGTCAAAGTTTAATTATTCAATTATTAATTAGTTCTTTTCCAATTCTTCTTCTCATTGGGGTCTGGGTTTATTTTATGAGACAAATGCAGGGAGGCGGCGGTAGAGGTGCTATGTCATTTGGCAAGAGTAAAGCTAGACTCTTGGGAGAGGATCAGATCGAAGTTACATTTGCTGATGTTGCCGGTATAGATGAAGCAAAACAAGAAGTGTCTGAAATAGTTGATTTTTTAAAAGACCCAAGTAAATTTCAGAGGCTGGGAGGTAAGATACCTAAAGGTGTTTTAATGATAGGACCACCCGGCACAGGTAAAACTCTATTAGCCAGGGCAATTGCCGGTGAGGCAAAAGTCCCATTTTTTACCATTTCAGGATCTGATTTTGTTGAGATGTTTGTAGGTGTCGGCGCCTCTCGTGTCAGAGATATGTTTGAACAAGCAAAAAAACAAGCACCGTGTATTATTTTTATTGATGAACTTGATGCTGTTGGAAGACATCGTGGTGCAGGATTAGGAGGAGGTCATGATGAGAGAGAACAGACGCTCAATCAGATGCTTGTTGAAATGGACGGATTTGAAGGAAATGAAGGAATTATAGTAATAGCCGCAACTAATCGTCCTGATGTTCTTGACCCTGCATTGTTAAGGCCAGGACGTTTTGATCGTCAAGTAGTTGTTCCGCTACCAGATATCCGAGGACGAGAATTGATTTTGAAGGTGCATATGCGCAAGGTTCCTCTTGCTGATGATGTAGAGCCCTCAATTATAGCTAGAGGTACACCTGGTTTTTCTGGCGCAGATTTAGCTAATTTAATTAACGAGGCAGCTTTATTTGCTGCTCGCATGAATAATCGCGTTGTCTCTATGGATGAATTTGAAAAAGCAAAAGACAAAATAATGATGGGAGCAGAACGTCGTTCGTTAGTTATGAGTGAAAAAGAAAAATTGAATACGGCATATCATGAGGCAGGGCATGCTATTGTCGGGTATTGTGTTCCGGACCATGACCCGGTTCATAAGGTGACTATTATACCTCGTGGCCGAGCACTTGGTGTGACCATGTATTTGCCTGAAGAGGATAAGTACAGTATTTCTAAAGAAAAGTTGGAGAGTAATATTTCTTCCTTGTTCGGCGGACGTTTGGCTGAGGAAATGACTCTTGGATCTGATGGAGTTACTACAGGTGCTGCAAATGATATTGAAAGAGCCACAGAAATTGCACGCAACATGGTTACCAAATGGGGTTTATCAGACAGATTAGGCCCGCTTACATACAGCGAAGATGATGGAGAAGTGTTTTTAGGAAGATCAGTCACACAGCATAAACAAGTCTCTGATATTACGGTGCATAATATTGACGAGGAAGTTCGTAAAATAATTGATCGCAATTATGAACGAGCAAAGAAAATTTTAAGAAAACATGAAAAAAAATTACACATTATGGCAAAAGCTCTAATGAAATATGAAACTATTGGCAGTGATCAAGTTCTCGATATTATGGAAGGACGTGAACCTCGTATTCCAGAAGAATGGGATGACCCTGATGATAAAAACAAAAAGTCAAATGTGAAAAAATCGACTCGAAAAGCTCCCAAAAACACCATTGGACGTCCAGCGAAAGAACATTAATCCAATTTAGTTGGAAAAACTTTACTGTATTATCCGCGTTTCTAAATTTTAAGCTTGTCATTAATTTCACCCAAAATGTATATCAATCTTGGAACAAAAAAACTTGATCTTAGTAGTCCAAAAGTTATGGGGATTCTCAATGTTACCCCGGATTCTTTTTCAGATGGTGAAAAATTCTTCAACTCTACAACTGCTTTTGATCAAGCGCTCCTCATGATTGAAGAGGGAGCTTCAATAATTGATGTGGGAGGAGAGTCAACTCGACCCGGTTCTTATGCTATATCTTCGCAAGAACAAATTGACCGGGTTATTCCTGTTGTTGAATTTCTAAAAAAAGAAACAAATACAATTATTTCAGTGGATACGGGTAATGCGCATGTTATACAAGAAGCTATAAATGCAGGGGCAGAATTTATTAATGATGTGTATGGTTTAAGCCAAACAGGAGCCATTGAATCAATAGCTCAATCCTCAGTAGGGGTTTGTATAATGCACATGCAGGGTAATCCATCCACGATGCAGGAGAACCCAAGTTATAAGAAGTTACCCGAGGAAATTATTCACTTTTTTAATAATCGTATTAAAATGTGTATGGAAGCTGGAATTCAAAGGGATCGTATTACTATAGACCCTGGTTTTGGTTTTGGAAAGAATGATGACCATAATCTCTGTTTACTTACTAACTTGAAGGATTTTCATAAAGTTGGTCAACCAATTATGGTAGGTTTTTCTCGAAAGGGGATGTTAGGCGGATTGACGGGCCAACCTGTTGATCAAAGATTGGCTGCTGGCATAGCAGCTACTGTTATAGCTATAAAAAAAGGAGCAAATATAATAAGAACTCATGATGTAGCTAGCACCATAGATGCTATTAAAGTGGCGCAAGCTGTTACTTAATGAGAATATTTTTGTTATATACCTAAATTTTTATAACTTTATCCATTAGAATTAAAATATGACAGATAAAAAATACTTTGGCACTGATGGCGTGAGAGGCACTGTAGGTAAAGATCCTATGACTGCTGATTTTGCTCTTAAATTGGGAAGCGCAGCAGCGCAGGTTATTATTCCTAACGGCGGAAAAGTTATCATAGGTAAGGACACACGCGTATCAGGATATATGTTTGAATCTGCACTTGAGGCCGGATTTGTAGCAGCAGGGGCTAATGTTTTATTAACAGGTCCATTACCAACCCCAGGTATTGCATTCTTATGCCAGGAAATCAATGCTGATTTAGGTGTTGTTATTAGTGCTTCTCATAATCACTACTTTGATAATGGGATAAAATTTTTTGACAGTTCTGGTGAAAAGTTAACTGATAAGATTGAATTGGAGATTGAACGTTATCTGGATCAACCCGCAATTACAAAAGAATCGAAAAAAATTGGACACGCAAAGATATACAACGCGGCTAGGGAGCGTTATCAAGAATTTTGTGTATCCTCATTTCCAGTTGAAAGAAATTTAGAGAAATATAAAATAGTTTTTGATGGCGCCAATGGCGCTGCTTATAAAATAGCTCCAAGAATATTTAGTCAACTAGGCGCAAACGTTATACCAATTGGCTGCTCCCCTAATGGTCGAAACATTAATCATAATTGCGGTTCAACACAACCACTTCTGTTGCAACAAACCGTTGTTGCGACTAAATCTGAAATTGGCATCGCTGTTGACGGGGATGGAGATCGATTGCTCTTAATAGATGATAGTGGTGAAATTTTAGATGGAGATCAAATTCTTTTTATTCTAGCCAAAGCATTAAAAAAGAGCGGGGAATTAACTGGTCCGGTAGTAGGTACGAATATGAGTAATATGGGTCTTGAAGTTGCTTTAAATCGTGAAAACATTGATTTTCTAAGAGCAGATGTAGGGGATAGAAATGTATTGGAGATGTTAAAAAAATCTGGTGGTATGATTGGCGGTGAAGCTTCAGGTCATGTGATATGTCTCAATAAAACTACAACTGGAGACGGTATAGTGACCGCATTACAAGTCCTAGCAGTAATGGAAAAAACTGGTAAAAATTTATCTGAATTGTATGCAGGTATGCAAAAATACCCCCAAAAAATAATTAATGTAAAAGTAAAACAAAATTTTAGTCCATTAGGATCTAGCACGCTTAAGAAACTAATTGATCAAATAAAAAATAAACTTGGGAATGATGGCCGACTGGTCCTTAGGAACTCGGGTACAGAACCTATATTTAGAATCATGGTAGAAGGTAAAGATGAGGAAACAGTTAATAATTTTGCGAAACAGTTAGAATCAGAAGTACGCAGTGTATCCGAATGATTTTTTCTGCATAAAGAGATCTTATTGATTTGATATGTTGCGATCTGTATCCTTTTGCTTCTGTCGATCAAATCTAGATAATGTAAGAGAATAATAATGCGAAACTTCCTGGTTGCTGGGAATTGGAAGATGAATGGAAGTTCATCATTTGCTACTGAACTTGTGGATACTATTTTATCATCAACTTCTGATCTCAGAAAGATAGATATTCTTTTATGCCCTCCGTATCCTTATCTCGGTAATATTTCAAGACAAATTGCTAATACGGGAATTCAGATTGGAGCTCAAAATGTATCACAGCATAAATCAGGCGCCTATACTGGAGAAATTTCAGTATCTATGCTTAAGGATTTTGGATGTAACTACGTTATTCTTGGACATTCTGAGCGCAGAGCGTACATGAATGAAACTAATGAAATCGTTGCTGAAAAATTTTTGTCTGTTGTGAGCGAAGATATTAAACCTATCTTATGTATTGGGGAGACACTAAAAGAAAGAGAGGCTGATGATACTAAAAATGTCATTCAAAAACAGTTAGCATCAGTTATTGATTATGTTGGTATTGATGCTTTTTCTAAAGCCATTATTGCATACGAACCGATATGGGCCATTGGGACTGGTTTTTCTGCGACACCCGGGCAAGCCCAGGAAGTTCATCACTATATTAGAAGTATGTTTACTGCTGAAAGTAAAGAGATTGCCGATAATTTGCAGATACTTTATGGGGGTAGCATGAATGAAGGTAATGCATCAGGTTTACTTTCTATGCAGGATATCGATGGAGGTTTAATTGGAGGCGCTTCGATAGATGCATTAGAATTTGTATCAATCA
>UINC01001161.1_pt3 | contig 10098 bp, 8 predicted proteins | sample 5385821 | NCBI WGS metagenome assembly UINC01 (sample SAMEA4666929, study PRJEB26691) | marine metagenome | isolation source: Pacific Ocean | place: Pacific Ocean | collected 2011-10-13
GTTAATACAGCACCTTGTTTTAGGCAGAGGCCAATTCTTTGGTCATCTTGCGTATAACCTGCTCTGGGCTGCTCCCAACGTCCACGCGTATGGAACGGCGTCCGGCCGCCCGCAGCGCTTGAAGGTCTCCCAAGGCTTGAGCATCGGCCAGCGCGCTAAAGGTGAACGGCGTCCCCGGAATATCGACGTTCTGGCCGTGTTCAGCCGTGATCTGCAGAAACAGCCCCGACGCTGGGCCGCCTTTGTGTAGTTGGCCGGTGGAGTGCAGGAACCGCGGCCCGTACCCCATCGTCGTTGCGATTCCAAACCTCTCCGTCACCCTACGGCGCAGGTCTTCCAAGGCAGAATCAACCGCAGAAGATTGCGGGATATAGGCCATGATGACCACATAGTCACCCGGTGTCGCCGTCTCCAGCAGGCTGCCAATGAGGGCCGTTTCATCCATGGCCGGCAGCTTCCCCGATTTTGCAAACTGCTCCAAGACACTCTCGGTCCTGTCCTTGGCCGCCTGAACGTTTGGCTGGTCGAAGGGGTTTATCCCCAGGATGGACCCGGCAATGGCCGTGGCCATCTCCCAGCGAAAGAACTCGGCCCCCACGTCGTACGTGTCCGACAAGTCCAGGCGCATTACAGGTTGGCCAGTTGATTCTATGGCGTCGATCGCTGAATCGACTTCACCATTCGCGTCACCTTCCAAGCGCAGATACACGAACAGCCGGTCTTCGCCATAGTACTCTGGGGCCGCCAGCGGCTCTCCGGCCACCGGAATTATGCCCAGCCCTTCCTTGCCGGTGCTCTCGGCAATCAATTGCTCCACCCACAAACCGAAGCTGGCTATGGCCGGGGATGTGAGCAGAGTGAGCTTGTCCCGTCCCTGTTGGGCAAGAACACCCATGACTGCGCCAAGCCATGCTCCGGGATTGTCGTGGATGGGGACTTCGGGTTTAGTCTTGTCTCGCATGCGATCGGCCCGGTCGATCAATCTCAACAGATCCATGCCAATGACCGCCGCTGGGACAAGTCCGAAGTAGGACAGCACCGAGTAACGGCCACCAAGGTCGGTGGGGTTTAAGAACACTGTCCGAAAGCCCTCCTCTTCGCTCAGCCGGGCCAATGAACTGCCAGGGTCGGTGACAGCGATAAAGTGCCGACCGGTGCTTTCTTTGCCCACAGCCGTCTCCACCAAATTTCGGAAGAAGGCGTAGAACATATTGGGCTCAGTGGTCAAACCCGACTTGGAGGACACTAGGAAAAGGGTTTTCGCTGGGTCTACCGCGTCGGCCACCGACTGCACCCAGGCGGGCACAGTAGAGTCCAAAACTATCAGCTCAGGGTAGCCCGGGGCGTTTCCGAAAGTCTGACGGAGCACTTCGGGGCCGAGGCTGCTGCCACCCATTCCCAGCAACGCAAAATGTTTGAACCCTTCATCGCGAATCTCGTTGGCGAAGGTCTCCATTGCTGGGGCCTGCTCGCGCATGGCGTCTGTAACCGTCAGCCATTCAAGGCGGTTGGAGATCTCTGCGGGGTCCGGCTTCCATACGGTATGGTCGCCAATCCAGATTCGGGAGATGACTTGGCGTCGTTCGAGGTCGGCCAATGCTGACGTTACATCCGAGTTATTCAACATCTTGCTTCTCCTCGGGGAGCGCCTGCGTTGTCGCAGACCGCACCGGCTTCGATGCCCGCCGGCGTATTGCGGTGCCGGTGCTCCTGATTAAAAGACGAAATTGATCGGCCCAGCCAGGAACCACTACACGAACCCCAATTTCCCCACGGGAATTGCGCCATCTTCGGTGAAGAATCACATCAGCGTGAAAAAGAGCCACCGAGTAGACCCCGATATTCCAAAACAAACGCAGTGGCAGCCCTTTCCCATCTTGAGGAATTCTATACCTTATTCCCGCAGTAGCTGCCGGGCAATCGTCTGCCTCTGAATCTCGGACGTGCCCTCGTAGATGGTCAAGGCCCGCACCTCGCGGTACAGCCGCTCCACCCGGTTGCCTCTCTCGAGTCCGGCCCCGCCGTGGATCTGCACGGCTTCGTTGATGATGCGGCTGGCCGCCTCAGTGCCAAACAGTTTAGCGAAGGACGCCTCTTTGATGATTGATTCCTGTCCAGAGTCTTTAAGCCAGGCCGCCCGGTGAGCCAGCAGTCGGGCTGCGTCCAGCGAAACCGCCATGTCGGCCAGTTTGAACTGAGTGGCCTGGAAATCGGACAGGTTCTGGCCGAACATCTTCCGATTCTTGGCGAAGTCCAAAGACGCCTCATAAGCCGCCTGGCCCATGCCGATAGCTGCCGCCGCCACGGTGGTACGGAACGTATCGAGGGTGCCCAACGCCAGACGCAACCCCCGGCCCCGCTCTCCCAGCAGATTGGCTTGCGGTATGTGGCAGTCAATCCAGCGGGGTTCGCCGATAGGATGGGACGCCATCAAGTCCATGCGCTTCGAGTCGTCGAAGCCTGCCATTCCAGCCTCAACGACGAAGCAGGACAGGCTTCGGCTGCCCTCGCCTTCATCGGTCTTGGCGAAGACGGTGTAGGTGCTGGCGTCGCCGGCCTGGCTGATGAACTTTTTCTCGCCGTTCAAAACCCAGTCGTCGCCGTCCAGGTGCGCCTCGGTCTTCATGCTTAAAACGTCGGATCCGGCATGGGGTTCGGTCAGAGCAAACGCTGCGATGCTTTCGCCTCTGGCGATGGGTGGCAGGTACTTGGCCTTCTGTTCGGACGTGCCGCCTAGGGTTATGGGGTAACTTCCCAGTCCCTGCATGATGAAGTTGGTGTCCGCCTGTACCGATACCCGGGCCAGCTCCTCCCGGATGATGCATAGGTCCATCACCCGAACGCCGACCCCTCCGTACTCTGCGGGCACGCAATACCGCAGCAGCCCTTCATTGGCCAAGATGGCCATCAGCCCAGCATGAACTGTTGGTGACTCGTCTGCCTCTTCAGCGATAGGCGCAATCAGCTCCTCAGCTATCCGCCGCACCCGCTGCTGCAGTTCAGATTGTTCCACGGAAAATGCAAAGTCCAAGACAAGCTCCTTATCGATCCATAATCCCCCTTTCACAAAGGGGGTTAAGGGATTTTAGCTCCCAGCTACCACCAGCCTATACCCCAAGTCAATCTCAGGCAGTTCTCTCAGATATCCGTAGCAGGAATCTCAGAACCCAGACTCCAGGTCTTCCCGCAACCGACGCGCTCCTCTATCTGCGTCTTCCGGCGATAGCAAGGCCAAACTGGAAATACTCGCTCGGACCGCTGGCTCCATATAAGCCTCGAAACGCCGCCAATAGGCCTCGGCGAACCCGTCTGTGCAGCCAGCCGGGATGGGAACAGGTGCGACGGTGTGGACGTTTAGGTGGACCCCCACATCATCTACTCCCGGAGCGCCGGTCTCTAAGGGCAACGCCAAGCATTCCAGAAAATATTCCAGCAGCCAAAATTTCAAGGATTCCGACGGTTTGAACAGCAATATCACCTGCCGTTTGTCCACCCGGCGCATCTCGTTCAGTCCAGCGGCAACTTGGGACTAGTGCTGGAGAGTAAAAGTAGCCAGTGCGGCATCAAATGTCTAATCCCGGAAGGGCAACGATTTTAACAGCAGTGCCAGCCCTTGTGGCCCTTTGAGTAATCACCTCAAGGGACGACTCAACCGAGGTAATAATACGGTCAGTGGGTTCGTAATTTCCGCCGCCGGCGCCTACGTTGATCACGGTTCGGGCATCACCCAATGGATCAACGATCACCTGGTGGATACGCGGGTCCGGCCGGAGGGCGGCAGCATAGCCGACACCGATGCTCTCGTAAACCTGGTCTCGGGTATTCGTATTTATCTCCCTGACTGAGAGATTACTTAGGCCCTGTGGTCCAACGTCGATGATCTGCTTTTTATTAAGAAGAAGAGAGAACTAAAGCCCCAACCTTCTAACCAACTCTTCTGCCGTGACTGTGGCCCCCGTCAGACCCTTGGCGTCCTGGTCGGCCAGGTATTTGGCGGCTTTGACCATGTCGGCAGGGGTGGCCCAGGTGGAGACGTCAGCATCAGGCCTCTGGGAGAGGAAGCCCTCTGTGATTACTGGGCGCAAGGGCTTCAACACATTAACTGCAATATTGTGCCGTCCAAGCTCCAAAGCCAGGCCCCAGGTCAGTCGCTCCAGCCCCACCTTGGCCGCGCCGTAGTTCTGGCCGATGAGGGCGATCTCCTCGCTGTCGGCGGTCAGTGTCGACGAAAAGATGTTGTTGGCGGCATGGGAAGAGATGTTTATTATGCTGCCGCCGCCCTGCTCGATCATGATAGGGGCCACCGCTTTGCACGCGATGAAGGGAGCACGCAGGTCTATTGACATGACCAAGTCCCATTCCTTGACCGTCATCTCCAAGAAAGGCGTGTAGCTGCCGATGGCGGCGTTGTTGATGAGTACGTCCACGGCCCCGAACTCATCCAGGGTTCGGTCAACCAGGTGGCGGATGCTGTCCTCTTCCCGCACGTTGGTCGCCACGGCCAATGCTTTGCCACCGGCATCTTCGATCTCGCCCACCGTCGAGTGAATGGTGCCGGGCAACATCGGGCGGGATTCCTCGGAACGGGCCGCGACAACAACGTGAGCACCCTCCGCCGCCAGGCCCATGGCCATGGCCTTGCCGATACCTCGGCTGGCCCCGGTTACGATCGTCACTTTGCCTTCTAGGCTCATTGATTCGCCTCTCCTATGATGTTGGAAAGCGTGATTAGTTAGCAATTTACGGCCCGGTAGTGTGTTGGTCAAGTCGCGAACCGAAAAACCTCGCCTCCACATTGCCGTAACTCGTCACCTAGATTAATGGACAGGTCGTTTAGTTCCTTAATCGACTCAAAGGGTGTTTTCAGATAGCCCAATGCGGCCTCAGGGAGTACGCAATCCACCAGAGACAGGGGGTGGCAGTGATGGATGATTGGAGAACCTAGCTGGGTAGATTGGGAGCGTTGTCTGCGCGGATTTGCGGAATTCTCGGCCTGATAGTGAGCTTGTACGACGACTTTACCTGGAAACTCGGCGCCCAAGGTTAGTTCACCGGCGGCACGGTCGTCGGTCTGCTTGCGGTAGTCATGTACTTGGACGCCGCAGCATCAAAAAAGCAGTAACCCCGCTCGGATTGTGGACCGATAGATTGAAGGAAATGGCGTTCTCCGGTCTATTCTCTCGCCACTGGGCCTGGATGTATCCGGGCCTTTTTGATTGCCTTGCTCTGTCTTGACAAAAAAGCCTCTAACGCTAATCATCTAGGCCCAGTGGCGGACTTCTAAGTGGCCTCCGGTCCAGTCGTCAAAACTTGGCAGGGCCGATACGAATCAGGAGCAAAAATGACAACCTTGGTATTGGGCGGCACAGGCTTTATCGGCAAGAGGGCTGTTCCCCGTTTGGTCCAGCGCGGCGAGAAAGTGGTTGTGATGGACATCAACCCCGGAGCGGCGGACTTCAGCGAGTTCGGCGACCAGGTGGAGGTTATGCGCGGCGACATTATGCAGTTTCAGGACGTGGTCACGGCCATTATGCACGCCAAGCCGGACCGCATCATGAACCTGGCATATCTGCTGGGCAGCGGAGACGACACCCCCCACTTCACCATGAAGTTGAACATCCTAGGCATGGATAACTGCTTCGAGGCGGCCCGGATCTCCGGAGTCAACAGGGTGACCTATGCCAGTTCCATCGCTGTCAGCGGCCAACAGTCCAACTTCGGAGACCGCGCCATCAACGAAGACGACCCCATGCACGGCACCAGCCAGTACGCCATGCACAAGCGGTTCAACGAGTTCCAGGCACAGCAGTTCAACCAGATCTATGGCATGTCTATTACGGGCATCCGTCCGGCCAACGTCACCGGGCCAGACAAAGTTCGCGGCTCGACCGATCATGTGCAATGCGTCACCCTCCCGGCGGCCGGTCAACCGGTGAGCTTCCCCAAGGCTGGCCTGATGCGTCTGCCGGTGCACGTAGACGATATCGCCGAGGCGTTCGTTCGGGTGACGATGGTGGAGAAAAGCAGCTACCCCATCTACAACTCGGGCGGCTACCCCATCAGCATGGGCGACCTGGCGGAGATCGTTAAGAAATTCCTGCCTGACGCCCAGATCAACTTTGATATCCAGGGCGGAAAAGAAGACTCGGGCAACTATCTGGCCGACAACAGCCGCCTCCTGGGGGAGTTCGAACTGGAATACCCGCCCATCGAACACCGAATCCTCCAAATCATCAACGACGTCCGACGCGACGAAGGGCTGCCGCTGGTTAGCTGACAGCTCTCAGCAGTCAGGAACAACGATAAGAGTCCCGAATCATCGGGGCTCATCTTTTTGTTGAAAGCTGCTAGCCGACGGCTGACAGCTCGCTCAGTCCGGAACTCTTGTTGATTGCCACGCCACCATCTGCCAGGCGCCGTTCCGTTTGGCGTAAACGTCGATGAACCTGGCTTCGAATTTGTTGTCACCAACGTGGAACTTGGCATGACCGGTGACCACGGCAGTGTCCCCAAACTGGCGGACTTCTACATTTTTTCGCTCGACGGATTTATAGTTGGATTTTCCCGTCTTGACAGCATTTATGAAGCTGGCTTTCGTGTCTAACCTGGCCGTTGTATGAGTGTAGATTAAGTCGTCAGCCAGAATTTCCTCCAGCGTCTCCACATCGCCGTTAGTCATGGCTTCAATGCGCTGGTCTTCTAATGCAAGTATCTCGTCCATTCTCTCTCCATCTGTTTCCGAATCTAACCTATCTTTCCTGCAAAACGTTACCGGACAGTTCGGCGACCTTGTTTACTTTGATCAACACGGCAACACCAAGGCGGTCCGGGTCCCGCTCCAGTTCGGCCTCCACCGTGCGTGACATGACCTCTTCCCGAATGGGGCCTGATTCGTGGACCTCGGCCGTGCCGTAGAAGCGCCAACGGATGCGGTCGGTCATGTTGTTGTACAAGACCGTCACCTTGGGGTTGTCAGCTACGTTGGACAGCGCCGTGCGTTTGGCCCTTTCCCAGTAGGCCAGAGTCTTGGAATCATAGACCATCACGCTGCCTTTAAGGCTGAGTTGCGGCTGCCCGTCTTTGTCCACCGTACCCACGGTGCAGTCCCAACCGTCGGCATGTGCGCGGTCGACCAACTCTTGTATCTCACCGGTCATATCGATCATTGCGTGTCTGTCTCCAGGCCTGGCTCGTTAGTTTCGACTCCCAAGTATACTCTCTACGCCGGTGCGGACAGGTAGCAGAGATGCTGGCCCGAGAGAAGAACGTAAGAACGAAAGGCAGTAGACTAACCATCTACCGCCTTTTAGTGTTTGCGAAAGCCGAATACGATCACGCCGTTAAACCATTAGGAGAATAAACTATGAAGTTCCACGCAACGCTGGCACACTCGTCGGAGAGCTGTTCCGGACCCCGCGGTGGCCCTTCAGTCACCGACTAGCCGGCGCGCGCCGCGGAAGTGGGAATAGAACTGATATCGGCGGTCCAGTGTCAGATGTCCCACTCCCAGTATTTCGTGGTTGAGACCGACGACTACGCCAAACTGAACGAGCTTTTCGTGCCGAGAGAGTTGTTCTCAGGCCTTGGCTGAGAATAGGGAATGATAGATATCCCGACCCTGGTTCTACTCCAAAGTTGACCTCGTCATCCTTGTCCAGGTCTACGTCGTCTAGCTTGGCAACGGGCAATGGGTGTCTAACCAAAGGTATCGAAAGGCCAGCGTAACTGCGGAACAGATTACTTGCCTGAGTGCAATTCTTGGTTGGGAATGGAGTGTTTTGGATGCTATCTAGGGAAATTTCTATGACCGACTAGTGACCTATGTATCTAAGTTTGGAGAATCACGTATCCCTGGCCACAGAGACGGAGAATATGCTCAGCTCGGCAGATGGGTCAACAAACAACGGCAGGCATATTCGTTTGGGAAGATATCGGATGGCAAGATTGCAAGACTAAAAATACTGCCAGGTTGGGCCTGGAACGTTCTAGGTGCTCAATGGGAAGAAGGATTCGAAGCGCTTCTAGCCTACGTTGAAAAATACGGGACTGCACGAGTACCAGCAAGCCATGTAGAAGGCGATGTAAAACTGGGTCGATGGGTTACTATTCAGCGAAGGACATATTTGAACGGGAGCCTGCCTAAAGAGCGGCAGGAAAGGCTAAAGCGAGTGCATGCCAGTTGAGCGTGGTCTGTACGTGCAGCGCAATTCGAAGAAGGAATTGAAGTTTGGTAGGTTTTTTACAAGAGAAGACCACCCTAACGTACCACGCGAATGTTCTGTAAATGGAATCTAATTAGGTCACTGGGTTAGTAATATAAAGAAAAGGGTTCGTAAGGATTCGGACCAGTACTTCAGGTTAGACACGTTACCCGGTTGGATTTGGTAAGCCCAATAATGACCACTGCTAACAACCCGAATAACAACTTAAGCCCCTGGAAGCTAGGCCAGTCTGGGAACCCTAGCGGTAAGCCAAGAGGCACCAAAGACCTGACTGGCTATGTGCTTGAGACCACTGATGGCGGCAAGGAGCTTGTCGATGTCCTGATGTCTATAGCCAAGGGCGTTATGCCCAACGTACCGGTGCAGGAAGACTCCAGGCCAAGGAAAACCGGCAGGTGCGGCCAGCCGACCAGTTGAAGCCATTGAGATGCTTTTGGACCGCGGCTTCGGCAGGTCGCCACAACAACTGGACATAGCCCATAGTTTCTCCAACAGACCCCTGAAGAGTTTGTCTGATGGGACGCTGTGGCTGCTGGTGGAGAACGCCCGGCAGCTTGAGGAAGGTAGTAGTGTGATGGTTGATGGAGATGGGCAGGTAGTTACGGAGTAGGGGAATGAAACTACCAGTAGTTCTAGCGGTGCTCCTTGGAACTCTAGTAGTTGCTTGTTCTAGTGCTACACTTACGCCCAATATTGATGCAACGATAGAAGCACGCATAGGCCAGATACTTACTAAAATACCAACTGAGACTATGATTCCAACCCTTACACCAATACCAACGGCTCCTCCTAGCACATCTGAGGGAAGGTTTGCCCCAAACTTCAGTTTCGACCTTTACCAAGGGGAAGATATCCTTGGTTCTGAAACTAAACAATTGTTGCAACTAAGAGGAACGCCTGTCGTGCTTAATTTCTGGGCGCGGCTATGCCCACCTTGCTGGACCGAGATGCCAGAGCTTCAAGAATTCAGCGAGGAATTCCAAGATCAGATTATTCTCCTAGGCATCGACATTGGACAATTCACCGGGCTCGGCCATCCTCGAGACGCCAGTAAGCTTCTGGATTCTATGGGAATCACCTACCCAGCTGGGTTCACAGATGATGGGGATGTAGTCGAAAAATATAAAGTGTTGGCAATGCCCACCACGGTTTTTATAGATAGGCAAGGGAGAATCTTTCAAAAGTGGACAGGCGCATTGGATCGAGGTACTGTAACCCGCTTGGCCAAAGCTATGCTGAATCAGGATGTAGATTAAAGCCTAGGGCGCGCAGGAGGGACCGTGAGGGCAATTATTTCGAAGGGTGGCGATATTGCAACTTGGACAAGAGCATAACCTTACTAACCAGCTAACGGATGGCACACCTCACATTTGCTGACATTTTGCCGAACAACTCAGGAGGTACCAGATAACTCGCCATAGCTAGCCTTGCCCAACCGGGTTTGTATACGGTGGCTGGCCGTTCCGCAAGAGGGGAACGCTTGACCTAGTTGTGAATACCCCGGCCTCTTCGAGCGACCTGACTATCCTGCGGCACCCATATCCCAGGCTGTGTAGCCGGAACACCTCTCTGAAAGCCCATTGCGGTATGCTTGTTGGCCGTCCCGTTACTTTCCTCGCCTGTATCGTCACCTGTCTCACCATGAGCTCTCAGCCGGATCGGTATATCTCATGGCTCAGTCCAACCAAGAATCGGAGGTATCTGAGTCTGCTATGTAGTCCGAAGGAATCGCCAGTCCAAAAGCGGGTTAGCAAATGGTTAGCAACCCGCATAAACAAAGCCTCCGGTATATTCCCGGAGGCTTTGTTTGTGTCTAGATTTTGGTAGCGGGGGTTGGACTCGAACCAACGACCTTCGGGTTATGAGCCCGACGAGC
>UINC01002662.1_pt1 | contig 10097 bp, 9 predicted proteins | sample 5385821 | NCBI WGS metagenome assembly UINC01 (sample SAMEA4666929, study PRJEB26691) | marine metagenome | isolation source: Pacific Ocean | place: Pacific Ocean | collected 2011-10-13
CAGAAAGTAGGGTCCTGAACTCGTGGAACAGCCCGTCCCGCTTCATCTTGAGTAGGTTGTAGCCATTCTGGGTCTGCTTGATGCGTCGCTTGAGGTTAATCAACTCGGATCTGGTTGGCTTGATGTCCAGAGCCATGTTCTACCTCCTTAGCGTCCTCTCGCTCCAATCACGACTTGCTCTCAGTTGGGTGATACTTGTCTATCCACTTCTGATCCAGCCTGACGAGGTATTTCGTGTCGATATTGGTCAAGAGATCCCACGCGAGGTCGAGTGTGCCCTCTGTTATCGAGCGGTCCTCGTCACGGCTTTGCCTGAGGAACTGGTCCTCGAAGATGTCTGCGAACTTTAGCAACTGCAAGTCACGCTCGTTGAGTGCGTCCTCTCCGACAATAGCCACCAATCCTCTGAGTTCCCTACCCCCTGCATAGGCAGCATAGAGTTGGTCGGAAACCGACTTGTGGTCCTCTCGGGTTTTGCCCTCTCCAATTCCTGCGTTCATCAGCCTTGATAGAGACGGTAGAACGTTGATTGGGGGGTAAATTCCCTTTTGATGAAGTTCTCGGGAAATCACAATTTGTCCTTCAGTGATATATCCAGAAAGATCGGGTATTGGATGTGTTATATCGTCCCCTGGCATAGTTAGAATTGGGAACTGAGTAATGCTCCCTTTCTTGCCCTTCACCATGCCTGCTCTCTCGTATAGCATAGCTAAGTCGGTATACATGTATCCAGGATATCCACGTCTTCCAGGAACTTCCTCACGGGCAGCTCCGATTTGTCTTAGAGACTCGCAGTAATTTGTCATGTCAGTGTAGATAACGAGAACGTGATAATCGTGCTCGAATGCCAGATACTCGGCAGCAGTTAGGGCCAGTCTTGGAGTAATCAGGCGCTCAACCGCAGGATCATCGGCCAGATTCACGAATAGTGCCGCATTCTCCAGTGCGCCAGTTCTCTCAAGATCGTGTACGAAGAAATTGTACTCTTCAGCGGTGATTCCCATTGCGCAGAAAACTACGACGAAGTCGTCGTCACTGCCCACTAGCTTGGCTTGCCTAGCAATCTGCAACGCTATGTCGTTGTGAGGCAGACCAGATGCCGAGAATATCGGTAGCTTCTGCCCACGTACCAGACTTGTGCAGGCATCGATGGCCGATATCCCTGTCTGGATGAACTGCTCTGGGCTCTCGCGGCTGTAAGGATTGATGGCGGCACCGATGATGTCGGCCATCTCCTCAGCCACAATCTCTGGACCTCCATCTCTAGGCTTTCCCGCGCCGTCTAGAATGCGTCCGATTAGTCCTTTGCTAACAGGGAGCTTGAAGACATCTCCGAGGAACTTAACTCCTGTCTGTCTGTCTACGGATGCAGTTCCCTCGAAGACCTGTACGATAACCTGATCATCACTAGTATCCAGCACCTGTCCATTCTTCATTGATCCATCTGAGAGTCGTAGTTGTACAATCTCGCCATATGCTACAGGCTCTGTCTTCTCCAAGAAGACCAATGGCCCCTTTACATCAGTAATTGTTCTGTATTCTTTTCCGCTCATTCATGGCACCCCCTTAGTTATCCTCCATAGTCCCGGCAATCTGCTTAGACATCTCGCCGAGCAATTCTCCAATGCGTTCTGCATAGCCCTCCTCAAATCGACCTCTCATCAGGTCAGTACGTGCAGGGACATTGACTACATCCTCTAGGCCAGCGCCGCCGGCCATTGCTTTCTCGGACTCTTCTTGGAAAGTCAAGATAGCCTTAGCCATCTCGTATTGGAGATCCAATTGGCTGAATGTGTCGACATCATGGAAGGCGTTTTGCTGCAGGAAGTATTCACGTATCATTCGTGCAACCTCAAGTGTCAATTGCTGGTCCATAGGAAGAGCGTCGGAGCCGACTAGTTGTACAATCTCCTGAAGCTCAGCCTCAACTTGGAGGAGGCTACTAATTTTTGTCCGTACCTCGGGGTAGTCACTAGCTATGTTATCTCGGTACCACTGGTCCAACGCCTGCGGATATAAGCTGTAAGAACTCAACCAGTTAATCGCTGGGAAGTGTCGCTGCCTTGCTAAACCTGCATCGAGCCCCCAGAACACCTTGACTATCCTCAGAGTGCCCTGACTGACTGGTTCAGATATGTCACCTCCAGGAGGAGAAACGGCGCCAATAACTGAAACAGATCCGTCACCTCCACCAAGCGTCTGAACTCGGCCTGCGCGCTCGTAGAACTCGGCTAGGCGGCTCGATAGGTAAGCGGGGTATCCTTCCTCTCCGGGCATCTCTTCGAGTCGGGAAGAAATCTCTCGCATGGCCTCAGCCCACCTACTGGTAGAGTCGGCCATAAGGGCTACATCGTATCCCATATCCCTGAAGTACTCGGCGATTGTGATGCCGGTGTACACAGATGCCTCACGTGCGGCAACTGGCATGTTAGAAGTATTGGCTATCATGGTGGTCCTATTCATCAATGGTTTACCTGTGTTAGGATCCATCAAATGAGGGAACTCAGTAAGAACTTCTGTCATCTCATTTCCGCGCTCCCCACAGCCGATATAGACAACAATCTGAGCATCTGACCACCTGGCCAACTGCTGCTGAGTAACTGTCTTTCCAGCACCGAAAGGACCTGGGATACCAGCAGTACCTCCCTTGGCCAGAGGGAATAGGAAGTCGAGGATTCTCTGGCCGGTTATCAGAGGCACGTCTGGAGCATTTTTCTGAATGAATGGTCTAGGAGTCCTCACAGGCCACTCCTGCATCATTGTTATCTCAGTGCCATCTTCTAGTGTACAAACAGTAGTTGTAACATCGAATTCACCAGACTGGATGTTGGCGACTTTTCCGGATTTTCCGGGAGGCACCATAATTCGGTGCTCGACGGTTTCGGTCTCCTGTACGATTCCTATAATTGAACCTCCAGACACCTCATCGCCAACGGAAACGCTGGCGTTGAATTCCCACTTCTTTGAAAGATCGAGTCCGTCTGCATCGACGCCACGGGTGATGAACACCCCCATAGTGGCCTCAAGATCCGCAAGAGGTCGCTGAATTCCATCATAAATCTGTGTCAGTAACCCTGGGCCCAGCTTAACGGACAAGGTCTGACCTGTCCTAATCACTGGCTCGCCGGGCCTGACACCCGATGTTTCCTCGTACACTTGTATGACCGATTGCTCGCCGTGTAATTCGATTACTTCGCCCATCAGTCCTTCATCGCCAACTCGCACCACTTCGTACATTCTTGGCGAGATACCGACGGCCGTGACGACCGGTCCTGAGATTCTGTAAATTAATCCGTTTTCTTCACTCATTTTTTCACTTCCTTATCATTGTAATATTGGAATCTACTTCCAGAGGTCGACGCCTAGTGCCGACTTGATGGACTCTCGGAGGGTGTTGTCCTCTTCTGTCCCTATGCCCAGTACTGTGGGCGATATGCTGTCGGACATGCGCTGTCTGAGCTTGTCCGGCATGCGAGTCAGATCGGCTGCATCAACAACGATGATGCCGACCCCCTCTTCATCGAGCATCGATCTGAGGGTCTGACTCATCTCCTCGTCGTTCTCGGGGTTGTGCAGGCGCATGATGCCCGCTAGTTGGAATCCGAGGGTGAACTCGGGAGAGCCTACTATCGCTATCTCCATCTTCTCACCTCAGAACGCCATGTGCGCTTCTATTACATCATCCGAAAGTCCAACCGCCTTGCCGCGCACCAGCAGACGGAGATTTTGGACTTCGAGCACCTTGCTCTCAAGGTAGTAAATGAGAGGGAACGCTGAGAGTGGGTTCAGGTGGCTCATTCGCCTCAGATCCGCTCTTCTCTCTGATGCGAGATAACTGACTACCGGATCGAAGCCACCATGCTCATGCGACTCCTTGAGTGCCTCTTCTAATTCGGCGGTCTCCATGCTGGATCTTCGCAGGACTTCCATCAGTGCGTCCTCGGTGTCTGCCTGGGCAGCGCTGCGGAGCAGGTTGCCCTTCAGCGCCCTGCCTCCTTCCAGAATCAGTCCTGCTCTCTGCTCGGCAGATAGATTCTGACGTAGGGCCCGCAGTAGGTTCACGATATTGCGATGGTCAATCTCGGTACGTAGGTAAACCAACAACAGACTGTGCCTCTGCCCACTGGCCCTCAACGCAGAAATTGCTTCGTGGTAGTAGTGTCGATCAAGTGCGTCCTCATATTCCTGTAGGCGTGTGTCGGCGTCGAAGTCGGATATGGCTGACCCCCAAGGAGTTCCGCGCATAGCCGCAGCAGCGTCATGGAGGGTGTCGCTCTGGCGAGCAATCTCGAGCCAATTTACATTGAGCTCATTCTCATCGGGTAAAACTGAGTTGGCGAGACTCTCTACAGAGGCCCCACCATTGACGGCACGGAGTACCGCTTTGGCATTACTATACGAAAAACGAAGTGCGAAGACAGAGACAATTCTCTTGAGGCGACCTTGGCAGAAGCCCATGACCTCTGTTAGTTCTCTGTCTAGATTGTGACTCAGAGCCGCCTCAACGAGATCTGCGCCGCTGAGGCGAGCTGAATAGATATCTAGCTCCCTACGATAGTCGAGTTCTCCGATGCTGGCTGCGATAGTATCGGGACCACTCTTCATCAATTGGCGCAGCCTAGTCTCGTCGATTAGCTTGGACTTCCTTGCCTTGCTGCGGGCGGAGGCGTTAGCCCAGTTGCCCTTACCGACTGCTATCTCCGCCATTGCTTTTCCCTCACTTTCCGAATAACGTGTTGCTGACTTCTCCAAGGCTTGCGTTCCATGCGTCGCGTAACCTTCCTTCGAAGCGGTAATCTATCAGGATGGAACCATCTGGACTCTCAAGCACAAAGCCCCCTAGTCCATCGGTGTCCTCTCCTATCTGGAATCTTTCAGAGTATCTTGACAGAATCTCTCGGTCAACTGCTACTGGACGTAGGACCATGCCATCGCCAGATTCTGCAGTAGCCTTCTGCACTAAGGATTCGAGTATTTCCTCCCTGCCCTTCAAGTCAGCTGCGCCGACCTGAGACATGACTTCTGACCACGTTGAGTCTAGCTCTGCCCTGCGTGCGACAAGGAGACGTTTCTGGTTCCTCTGGCGCGCAGCAGCGATGCTTTCGACTGCAATCCGGTCGCTCATCTTTTCAGCCTGAGTAATCGCTGCATCACGGTACTCAGCGACTGAATCTTTGGCCTCATCGCCGATGCGCTTGGCCTCGGCGGTGGCCTCTTTCGAGACTACCTTAGCCTCGGCCTTGGCCATTGATTCAATCTCACTTGCTAATTTGTCCAATGACATATGTGACTCTCCATTATCTGCCTAGTCCCAAACGACCTACAGCAGGTAGATCGAAAGGAAACCGAACAGAACGATGGTCTCAGGCAGTACCGTGAACAGAAGTGCCAAACCGAACTTACTGCCGTCCTCGGCAATCATGCCAACGGCGGCTGCGCCGATTGGCCCTTGCGCAAGACCGGTCCCTATCCCACAACCAGCCAGCGCAATGCCTGCGCCGAGCTTGGCTAGGGTGTCCTTATCGTTCCCTGTATCCGCTTCCGCTTCCGCTTCCTGAGCAGTTGCGACACCGGCGACCAAGGTCGCGATGAACACAGTCATCAGCAGGCGGTAAACCATTTTCATTCTCTTGTTTTCCATGTTTTTTCCTCCGTATTTTTCTCACTTTGTGAGTGTCATTCGACCTCTACCTTGTTCGGCTTGAAACCGAACGCCTCGAAGGGCAGGCCGCTCCCCTCGTAGAACTGCATCATCCACTCGACGAAGTGCAAACGCACTGTGTGGATATTTGGACTGAATACGCCTAGCACTAGGGCGAAGAGTTGTACAAGTAGCCAGCCGACAAACATTACCGGCAATAACACGATGTCAATAGTCGATGCATGACCTAAATCTGACAGTGTGTGTGCCATTCCCTCGTATATCATCTCGTTTCCGGTAGCGGCAATCTTCACGCCGACCACTCCGACTGCGAACAGTCTGACGTAGGAGACTACTTTTGGCAGCATTCCTAAGGCCTCAAGAGGACCCATCATGAGGGAAATTCCCCAGCCCATCTTCTCATAGTGGGCCAACAGTACTATCACCATCACAACACCCACGCCTGTAATGGCCATCCCGAGCGGGTCTAATTCGCCGGACTCGGTTATGAATACATAGCCGAAAATGAAGCCTCCAATCAAGACAGTCATCCAAGAGCCTTTCTCGAACAACGCGTCGACGAAACCGTGCGTCTTGTAGATATCCCGGAAGCCCAGAACGAGTCCGAGGAAAACATGGATGACTCCCATGTAAATGGTGATGAGTATGAGGTTCTCGAGGTTGGATGAGACTCTGTGGAAGGGGTAGGCGAGGACGATATTTAGCGGGCCATCCCAAACCCAATAGAACTCGCCACCGTTCGGATAGAGGTTGGTCATCCATGCTACCCACCAAGGCGCGTGTGCACTATCCCAGCCATAGTGCCCATGTGCTGCATCGCACTGTGCGACTCCGATTACTCCCTCGATGTCACAGTGACCGTGGGGCAGGAATTCGAAGCCGGCGAATTCGCCGTATATGTAACCAAAGATTACTGTAGACAAACCTATGGTGAACAGAAATCCTCCAACATTCTTCATCATTGGATTGATTGGGAAACGTCGCCAGATGAACCACGCCATGCCCATCACTGCTAGGCCGTAGGCCATGTCACCGAGTATCAGTCCGAAGAACAATGGATAGGTGAGGAACATGAAGAAGGTGGGGTCGATTCTACCGTAAGCCGGACGACCCATCACATCGGTCAGCATTTCGAACGGTTTGCTGTAGTTTCTGGGAGAGAATGCGATGGGAGGGAGTTCGGGCGCGTCCTCGTCGTGATGGAGGTGACTGCTGTGTGCAGGAGGGGTGAACTTCTCGATGCTGACATGAGTACATATTCCGGACAATGCGGCCTCGACCTCAGGGGCTGTCTCGGAGTTGACCCATCCATCTAGGACAAAGGCGTGATCGCTCACAGCAACCCTGACAGGAGCAGTGGCGAGCTCTAAATCCCTCTCAAGAAGTTCCATGCCGCCAAACAGCATGCCACCGTTTGATTCGGACCAATCAGAGATCTTCAACTCCAATTCCTCTGTCATCTCGTTAATCTCGGCCGTCCTCTGCTGTAACTGTAGAATCCTATCCGAAGGCAGGCCCTCGGAATCAGGGACGGATATAGCTTGGAAATCCTCGTTGGCTAGCATCTCATGCACTGAAGGGGCATCCGTGTTGCGACAGAACACTGCTACGACTGATGACTTTCCGACTTCGCTGCTCATATGGATAGCAGAGTCCCCTAGGCCAGCCAGAGCGGGCCTGGCCTTGGTCAATGATGAGACGGTGCCGATGAATGATGTCACGTTCTGGTAGCCTCCCATTAAATCGAGCTCGAGGCTTAGAGGTGCTAGCATCTGCAGCACTTCCAACTCCTCATCGATCTGAGAGGACTCGATGCGAAGCGCGTCTAATTCCTCGAAACGCTCCAATGCTGAGTCGACGAGTTCGTCAATGGGTCCCGACAGCGTCCTGCGGACCTCTGGTGCTGACAGCAACTCCCTCTGATTTGCAGCCTGCAAGTTTGAAGTCGCGCCTCGCATCTTGGTGAGTCGCCTACTGATACTCTCGGATTCATCTGTCGGAGAGCCCATGGACAGCCCCTCTTCGGTGCTGCTGTAGTCGTTGATATGTACCATAGACAGGCCTGCGACCACGTCTATCGCTGTCTTGAGTTGGTCTCGGGTGCCAGCAGCGACCAGCCGGGACATCTCCTCGGTGGTGAACTGGCTCATGTTGCACCTCGTATCAGTTGCCTCAGGCTTTGCGGAATGCAGAGAGCACTGCTTCGGCAGCCGACTTGCGGTTCTTCTTGCCGTTGGCTGCGACTTTTTCCAATTGGGAATCGCCCTTAGAGGCAACTTTAGCTGCCTCCTTGGCAGAAGAAGAGCGCGCTTCACTAATTATCGAAGCAGCTTCATCGTCGGCGCTTTGCCGGCCTGTGCTCGATGACTCGGACGCCTTGACGCGGGCGTTTGAGATAGTCTCGCTTGCCTTAGCTGCGGCATCGGCACGGATTCTCTCCGCTTCGCTCTCTGAGTCTTTGATGGTTCGGAGTACTTCTGCTCGTCCCATAGTGTCACCTTCGGTGACATGCGTGAATGTCGAACAGTATATCACCTTGACCTTCTCATTCCTTCGTCTTACTGGAGCATATCTGCGGGATTAACCAAATACAGGAGGCTGGAGGGTAGTGCGTGGATACCGAGAAGATCGGTGCCGAGGAGTGGAGTGAACTCCAGCGCAATCTTGAGGAAAGTATTCCAGCGTATGACAGGATTAACAGATTCGCCACCTTGGGGCAGGTCTCCAGATGGCGCAGGATGGTTAGAGACAGGCTCCCTCAGAATGGTCGCGTCCTCGAGGTTGGATGCGGGCCGGGGAGTTTTGCCGAGGATGTCATCGGCAGGGACTTGGTGTGCCTCGACCCAATTCCCGAAATGCTCAGGGTCGCCGAGGCCCGTGTCGGCCCAAAGAGGGCTGCGAGGGGTGACTCGGTGGTTGAGTTCGTAGGAGGTACGGCCGAGGAGTTGCCATTTGAGGATGGTTCGTTCGACGCGGTTTGCTCGCTGTTCTCATTCAGAGACTGGTACGACAAACGCGCGGGCCTAGCAGAGGTTCTGAGAGTGCTCCGGCCCGGCGGTACCCTAGTGATAGTGGACCCTGCCAAGATGAATCGTCTCCACGGCGTTCTCGGATGGCTCTGGATGAGACTCTGGGTCGGAGCATATGCTAGACTGATTTTCAGGAGGTCTAATCACCCTTGGAGATGGCTTGCGAAGACATACCACAGCTTCGGTACAACTCGTGATTACGTCAGGATGCTCGAAGAGATCGGTTTTGTAGACGTCCGGGCCAAGGTGGTGTTCCCCGGAATGGCCACCATCTGGCAGGCTTCCTCGCCCTAACTGAACAGAGGACGACAGGTCACTGCACGCCAGATGAGTGGTTTGGTCAGTCTGTTGAAGGCTATATTTAGTAGCCAGTCGGGAGCGCGGAACAGCAGACTTCCGAGCCTGAATGCCCGCTTCGAGTTGCGCATGACCTTGCCCATCTGTTCCTCCCATCTCACCTCGTACTCGCTGAGGAGGGTACCGTCGCGCAAGTGCTCTGCAACGACCTGTCCAGCGATGCGCCCGCCAATCATCGCGATGGTTATCCCGGCTCCATTCGAGGGGAGGACCATGCCGGCCGCGTCGCCGACGAGCAGGTGGTTGCCCTTAACGAAGGAGCTAATCGAGCCTGACATCGGTAGCGAACCGGCTCCCCTGAATTCGACTCTTCCATCGTACCGTGAGATGAACTTCTCGGAGTATTCGTTCAGACTCTTTCCCCGAGCTAGGGCTGTCTGGATTCCAAGACCGATATTGGCGCCGCCCAGTTTGGGGAACTTCCAAGCGTACCCGCCCGGGGCCATCGAACCGAAGTGGAGCTCTAGAGCATCTTCGAAGTCTCCTGACATAAGGACGAACTTGACCGGGATGATGAGTGATTCGACCTCCCACTTGGTCTTGCGCAATGGGTCGTTGTGACCACCGGCTCCGATAACTACCCTAGAGGTGTACTCCGAGCCGTCCCTGAGATGTACTGTCTCGCCGTCCACACTCTCGACCCTACTGCCGACCAAGTACTGTGCACCCTTCGACTCAGCGAGTTCGACTAAGGCCTCGTCGTGGACGACCCGATTCAGCACCATACCCTCGAAATCATAGCACAGTGGCTTGCCCGAAGGTGGGACTAGCCTCATCTCACTGGTGCGCATGGAAACTGCTGAGTCAGGAGTTCTCAGGAGGTCGTCGATTTCGGGGACGTCGGGGCACAGTCTACGCATCTCATCGTTACTGGGGACCAACTCACCGCACTGCAGTGGCGAGCCAATCGAATCCCTACCATCTATGACCAGCACGTCGGCCCCACCTTCGGCGATATAGCGGGCGGTGGTGCTGCCCGCCGGACCCCCTCCTATCACTATGGCATCCCAGTCGGTTCGGGGCAGTTGCATGGGCTCAGTTCCGGCGCG
>UINC01002667.1_pt1 | contig 10086 bp, 5 predicted proteins | sample 5385821 | NCBI WGS metagenome assembly UINC01 (sample SAMEA4666929, study PRJEB26691) | marine metagenome | isolation source: Pacific Ocean | place: Pacific Ocean | collected 2011-10-13
CCTTCACCTGATGTGCGTCTGGGTCAATAAACAAACTAAATAATATGTCCCTTTCCTTCAACTTATGACCAACTTCAATCAAATGGTCTTCTTGTTCCAAAATATTCAACCCACCCTCCGTCGTAATCTCTTGGCGGTTCTCAGGTACGACTGAAACTTGAAAAGGTTTCGTGGCAATAGCTATTGTTATCATTTCGTCAACCGCAGCCATTTCCAAATTAAGAGGTGTGGTAATTTGATCTTTTAAGCGTCTAATATCGTCATCTTGCACATGACGGCGATCTTCCCGCAAGTGGGCCGTAATTCCATATGCGCCCGCTTTTTCAGCAATAATCGCTGCCTCCAATGGATCCGGTTCATAGGTTTTTCGTGCTTCGCGCACCGTCGCCACATGATCTACATTTACAAAGAGTTTAATCATTCTTTCAACTTGTCTTCATTAAAGCACTAGCGATTCGAACTGCTCGCACGGTAGGACCAACATCATGAACCCTGAGAATATCAGCGCCATTAACGACCCCCACAATGCCTGCCGCAATAGAACCTTCCAAACGTTCTGCGGGTTCAAGGTTTAGAATATCGCCAATAAGTGATTTTCTGGAAACACCAAGAAGAATTTTTTTACCCAAAACTTTTAGCTGATCTAACTTGGAGATCAAATCGATATTGTGAGTCAAGGTTTTCCCAAATCCAATACCTGGATCAATCGCAATGCTCCCAGAATCAATTCCTGCATCTTCAGCTAGCTCAACTCGCTGCGACAGAAAATTTAAAACTTCCGCACAGACATCTTCGTAACAAGGGTTTTTTTGCATTATCTCGGGGGTACCTTTCATATGCATTAAAACAATACCTGCATTATGATGTGATATAATGTTAGCCATCTCATGGCCTGCCCTCAGGCCAGAAATATCATTAATCACAGCCGCACCTTCTTGCAAAACAACTGAGGCGACATCCGGTTTATAGGTATCCACAGAAATAGGGACATTAAATTCTTTCGTTAATTTTGTTATGACTGGTAGGAGACGCTCCAATTCAAGTTTAACTGAGATACCCCTAGACCCGGGGCGCGTACTCTCTGCTCCCACATCGAGAATGTGAACCCCGTCATGAATCATCTTTTCCGCCGTATGGAACACATCACAAGGATCCGTGTGACTACTCCTCGAATAAAATGAATCCGGAGACAAATTAATAATCCCCATAACCGCGGTAGAGTTCGAACCCGCTAAATTATCGAATGAAAATGCCATGTATTCATTAAATTAAATTGGTTTTTTTATAACAAAGTAAACAAAAAAAAGCTTCAAGTCGGGATCAAGATGCTATCCCCTCACCTGAAGCTATTTTTATTTAATTCTGTAATACTTAAACTCAAGTAATACTTATGCTGGGTGCGGATCCGGCAAACCACCTCCCATTATTCCCCCCGAATCATCATTTGACTTCTTTTGAGTTGGTTGAGCACTAGAAGGAGCTACCCCTTCTGGCTCAACCTTTGTTTCATCTCCACCAACGGGTGGAATCTTTCCCTCAATAATTTCCTTAATTTCTGATGCATTAAGAGTTTCTCTATCCAGTAAAGCTAAAGCCATTTTTTCAAGTGAGTCTCGATGTTCGGTTATTATTTCACAAGCCTTTTCATATCCGCTCATCACAAGGGCTTTAACCTCTTGGTCTATTAATTTCGCTGTCTGATCACTAAAGTTTTTTTGTTGCGAGAAATCTTTACCTAAAAAAACCTGTTCCTCCTTGGTCCCGTACGTAAGCGGTCCCATTTTCTCACTCATTCCCCACTCACATACCATTTTACGGGCCATCTCCGTAGCTCTCTCGATGTCATTTCCTGCCCCGGTTGTCATTTGTCCCAAACATATTTCTTCAGCCACTCGACCACCCATGAATATAGCTAAATTGTTATAGAGAAAATTTCTTGGGTAAGTATGTTTTTCGTCTTCTGGCAGTTGCATAGTAACACCAAGCGCCCTACCTCTTGGAATGATGGTAACCTTATGAAGTGGATCTGTACCTGGAAGTTTTAATGCAACCAAAGCATGCCCTGCCTCATGATAGGCTGTTGTTCGTTTCTCTTTTTCAGATATCACCATACTTCTTCTTTCCACACCCATTAACACTTTATCTTTAGCACTTTCAAAATCATCATTACCCACACATTTTTTATCATCCCTAGCGGCAAGTAACGCGGCTTCATTAACAAGGTTTGCTAAATCTGCACCAGTGAACCCTGGGGTCCCTCGAGCAATGGTTTTAAGGTCAACATTCTCTGTTAATGGTACAGTTGCAGTGTGCACCTTGAGAACACCTTCACGTCCTTTCACATCTGGACGGTCAACCATAACCTGTCGATCAAATCTTCCAGGTCTGAGTAGTGCAGGATCTAACACATCTGGTCTATTAGTAGCCGCTATCAAAATAACCCCTTCGTTATTTTCAAAGCCATCCATTTCAACAAGAAGTTGGTTTAGAGTCTGCTCTCTTTCATCATGTCCTCCACCCAAACCAGCACCACGGTGGCGACCCACTGCATCAATCTCATCAATAAAAATAATACATGGACTATTTTTTTTCCCTTGCTCAAACAGGTCTCTCACACGAGAGGCACCAACGCCGACGAACATTTCGACGAAGTCTGACCCACTGATACTAAAAAAGGGTACATTAGCCTCCCCAGCAATAGCCTTTGCTAATAAAGTTTTTCCTGTACCCGGTGGACCCACAAGAAGAACACCTTTTGGAATTTTTCCACCTAATTTGTTAAATTTTTGTGGTTCTTTTAAAAATTCTATTATTTCATGGAGTTCTTCCTTAGCCTCATCTACTCCAGCAACATCTTTAAAAGTAATCTTATTTTTGTCTTCGTTCATCAATCGGGCCTTGGATTTGCCAAACGACAAAGCCTTACCACCACCCGATTGCATTTGCCGCATAAAAAATATCCAGATTCCAAGAAGTAAAATCATTGGGAACCAGGAAATCAAAATATTCATATACCAACTGGTTTGCTCTGGTGGAACGACAACGATACGAACCCCTTTCTCACGAAGAATCCTAACAAGATCCTGATCTTTTGATGGAGTCATTGTCTGAAAAGAACTTCCATCTATATATTTACCGCTGACGCGGTCTCCCTGAATCGTCACTTCAGAAATTTTCCCACTTTCAACCTGATCCATAAACTCGCTAAATATGACATCAGACTGACTGCTCAGGGGTTGATTGAAAATATTAAAAAGGGCAATCATAATCATTCCTATTACCAGCCAAAGTGCTAAGTTTTTATAAAACTGATTCAAAGAAGATCTCCTTCAAGTAAAAAAATAGTTTTAATCTAATTATAATAGCTACACATATAATTTAAAATAATAGCACAAATACACATACTTACGTGCCAAATATTTTACGGTAAGATTTCAAGCCATGGTCCCCTCAACAACCATAACCCTGGTACTCTTATCGGTAACTCTATAACGTTCCCCGATTCTTTTTTCGTAAACCCATATAATGTCATCATTTATTGATGTAATGAGTGGTATTGATTTTCTTTGATCTCGAGGAATTTTTTCGTCTATAAAGAATGCCTTGAGTTTTTTTGTTCCTTTCATTCCTAAAGGAACAAATCGGTCTCCCGGTCGAAAAACTCTCACTTTTATATCAGAGCCTGTTTTATCGTAATCAAAATAAGCTTTATTGGAATTTGTAGAATAAAAATCAATATCCTTTTTAGAAACCAGTTTTGTATTGAGGCATAACCCTCGAAACCCAATTTCAGTAGTCCCGGGAACATTTATGCCTTTAGACTCGAAGTCCCCTGAAAAAAACTCATCCTCAACAAAGTCACAATTATGACGTTTACGAACAAATAGTTTCCCTTTGTCACAAACGGCGGTTAAAAATCCGGGAAGGTGTATCTCTTTAACGCCATTTTCGAGTTTCATCATTTGAATGATCTTCAATACGTGTCGCACTGAAATTGATCTCAAGTCACCCTTGGCAACTAAAATCGCTTGCCTGATTAATCTTTTCTGTAACGCGGGGTGCTGTGAATTAAAAAGATTAACATCAAGAGAAGCAAAGTTATCGTCCTTCACGTCAAACTCAACCTGGGCCATCGCCATTTCTACTTTTTTTTCAATGTAATCTTCATCATCAGCCAACAGTCCTGATGTTGAGACAAGCGAGTTTTTTATATTTGGATTGTATGACTCTAAGGTTGGAATTAAATCTAAACGAATTTTATTCCTTAGATAGTATTTTTCTTGATTCGAGCTGTCCAAACGGAATTGCAAGCCTTGTGTAGAAATATAATTTTCAATTTCATAACGGGAACAATCGCGAAGGGGACGGATATAATCACCCCTCCTTGAACGAATCCCAGTCAACCCTCGAAGACCGCTCCCCCTCAACAAATTAATTAAAAATGTTTCTGCCTGGTCGTCGGAATTATGGCCAAGAGCAATCAAATTCGCGTTCCATTTTCTTGAAATTCGTTCTAGAAATTCATACCTTATGATTCTTGCACTTTCTTGAAACGAGGTCTTCTTTTTACTACTCAACAAGGCAACATCAACATCCTCGACAAATGTTTCAATCCCTAAAGCCTTACCCAATCCAACAACAAAATCCGAATCTTTATTTGAGTCAACCCCTCGAGACAAGTGATTAAGGTGGGCAATGGCAAGAGCACAGCTAGATAATTCTATTTTATATTCATTTAAAAGGTGAAGCAAAACCACAGAGTCAGGACCACCAGAAACTGCTACGAGGACACGATTCTCAGAAGGCATTACTTGAGACATCACTTTTTGAAATTTTCGTTCAACGGGATGCATGAATCTATATAATTTAAATACAAATTGAGATAAAAAAATAATGGAACTGGAAAAGTTTTTATTATCTAACCAGGGCTATAATTTCCCCAGCAATTGTTTTTTCTTTATTAAGTATGTTTTTTTAGATATCTCACCGTTAGCATATAGTTTCTTGTATTTTTTTAATTTTATTTCAACCAATCGCTTGACCGACAAAACTTCATCGCGACTATGTTTATTCTGTTTATTTGGATATCGATTAGGATTAATGGTTTTGGGACGCTTAAAACTCCCTTTTTTTGTGACAGCGTTAGAAGCCCTGATATTTTTTATTTCCTTGCCGTCTGAAACCAAAGACACAGTAATAAAGGATTTTTTCTTAAGTTCACTCATCCATTCTTGATATCTTTTTTCTCTCTTTTCAGAACTAAGTATCTTTTTAATTTCAGACTTAACTAATTTAAACTCCTTTGTATAACCAGGGATAATATTGTCGCACTTAATAATGTGAAATCCATTTACGGTTTTAACTATATTGCTAACCTCACCTACTTTTAAATCAAATGCAGCCTTCTCGAATTCAGGCAACATCATTCCACGACCAACGACACCTAACTGTCCTCCGGAATGAGCTGAAACATCATCAGAATATTTTTTTGCTAATTCAAAAAAGTTCTCCCCAGCTTGAATTCGCCGAAGAATTTCCTCAGCCGTCTTTTCTTGCAACTTTCTTTCCTTATCTGACGAATCACTTCCCATAATTAACATGATGTGACTTAATGTCATTTTCTCAGGAACCCAAAAGATTTTTTTATTTTTTCTATAATATTTTCTTACAGATCTTTCTCCAACGGCTGCGGCGCTACCGACTTGCATTTGAACCATCCGAGAAACAAGAATTTGGTCACGAATAATTTTTTTGTAATCGTCAAAATTACTACCTTCACTTATAAGTATATTTTTAAATTGCTCCCTTGTAATATTATTAGTTGCATAAATATCATCCAAGGCTTTTTGGAGGTCCTCCTCGGCCACCACCATTCCTAGTTTTTTAGCTTCCTGAATTTGAAGTTTTTCAGCAATCATTCCATCGAGAACCGTCTTCTTTAATTTATTTTTTTTTAATTGTTTAACATCAGAACCTGCTGCTTTCATTTTATCCAAAAAAACCGCAACCCTGTCTTCTAGCATCATCAAGGTTATGACATCGGCGTTAACCTTGGCCACAATCCGATCAAGCGTCAACGCAAATATTGAAGAACTCAAAAGAAAACTAAAAACAAGTCCCGCAATAAGGGCTGTTACCTTACAAACTAACTTCTGAGAGCACATTTTCATTTATTTTTATATTAGAGTTGTTCTTCAATTCCATTAACCACTTTTTAAAATTATCGGACTGCTCATCTCTTGCAAACTGCTCAAAGATATTTTTTTTTGACTCAGAAAAGCTTAACTGTCTTGGAGTTTTCACATCTACAACCTTAAAAATATGGTATCCATATGGAGTCTTGATAATTTCGCTAACCTGATTCTTTTTAAGTTGAACTATTGAACCGAACTCTTCTGGCATTTGGTCAATCTCAAAATACCCAAGATCGCCTCCAATAGGCGCTTCAGGGGCCAAGGAATACATTCTTGCCAATTCCGAAAAGCTTTTTTTTTGTGATTTTATTGCGCTGCGTACGACCTTGGATTCATCTTCAGATGCCACCATAATATGAAAAGCGTGAACCATCTGGCCTATTTCAAACCTTTCCTTATGGGCTTTATAATAAGCTCTAGCTCTTGTTTCATCATCTGAAAGTTTAACTTTAAATTTAGTATTAATAAGTTTATTGATCAATAAATTATTTTTGAGTCGGGTCTGCCATAACTTAGGAGGGATGCCTACGTCTTTCAGAAACTCCCGGAAAGAGTCTCCTTCATATCCACTTTTAGCTTCACCGAAAGCGACTTCATACTCATCCCGAGTCAAGGAAATACCACTTGAACTCGCCTCCATGACCAACAAGTTATTTCGTATAATTCGATTAAGCCCTTTAGTTTTTAATATAAGTTTTTCTTCTTCGGTGAGAGCATTTTTATTGGCAACGCGAAACTGCTTCATCAAAAGTTGGATTTCATCATGAAGTTTATCCACGGTAATATTACTACCATTAACTTCTGCAACAACGGCGTCATTTGAAACTTCTACAACATTCTCCGAACCAGAGCACGCAATATACAAAAAAATGAATGAAATAAAAAAACTTCTCATTAAAAAAACTTTTAAACAGTCTATAGTTTCATTGAGCATCATTAACTAACCGAAGAATCACTTTCAAATGATCAGCTATTGAAAGCATATCTTCTTTCCAGTTTTTACGTTTTAAATTTAAACCTAAGCAAAACTCGGATACAAATACAAATCCTGCCTCAAGACTTCCAGAGATTTCAACCAGAGAAATAGGTGTGGTCCGCTCGACATCAAAGCGAACATCACCATTAACAATATACACTCTTTTGATATGTAGTATTCTGCAAATAGTTTTAATCTCAACTAAAAATAGCAGTTTTTCAATAGATTCCGGAAACCTCCCATACCGATCAATCATTTCACGATTGATTGCATTATAATCGTCCAGAGTATCTAACAACTGAAGTCTACGATACACGTCTAGCCTTTGGTTCAAATCAGGAATATAATTCTTAGGAATATAACCTTTTACCTGTAAATTAATTTCTGGATCGATAAATTGTCTCTGAACCTCTTCACCTTTCAACTCTTTAACTGTTTCTTCTATTAACTTCGAATAAAGATCAAATCCGATAGAGGCGATGTGGCCAGATTGATTACGCCCAAGCATATTCCCCACTCCCCGGATTTCCATATCGCGAGCTGCCAGTTGAAATCCTGCTCCCAGTTCACTTAGCTCTTCTATTGCATTCAGTCTCTGTCTAGCCTCAGAACTGATAGCAAGTGCTCCCGGAATAAGCAAGTAAGCATAGGCTTGATGCTTGTAACGGCCCACTCTACCTCTTAATTGATAGAGCTGAGCAAGGCCAAACTGATCCGCTCGATTAATAATAATTGTGTTGGCTGACGGTATGTCAAGACCAGATTCAATTATTGTTGTACAAAGAAGAACATCTATCTCTTTTGCTATAAACTTTCCCATCACCTCTTCTAGCTGATGTTCCGGTAATTGCCCGTGGCCAACTCCAATTCGCACCTCCGGAACAATTTCTTGTATCATCTCCTTAATGGAATGAATGCTGTTAATTTTATTATGAACAAAATAGACCTGCCCGCCTCGCCCCAATTCTTTTTTAATAGAATCATGAATAATTTTTTCATCAAATTTTCGCACAAATGTTTTGATAGATAGGCGGTCGATTGGTGGAGTCTCAATAACACTTAAATCTCTAACCCCCATAAGCGAAAAATGCAAAGTTCGTGGTATAGGTGTAGCCGTTAGGGTTAATATATCTACTTTGTTTCGCATTTTTTTCAAGACTTCCTTATGTTTAACCCCAAAACGTTGCTCTTCATCAATAATAATCAATCCTAACTGAGCAAAACTAACATCCTTGGAAAGTAATCTGTGCGTACCAATTATAATGTCTACTTCACCTGATTTAACCTTTGCCAACGTTTGTTTTTGTTCTCGAGGACTTTTAAAGCGGTTAACCATTTTGATGTTTACAGCATGATTTTTGAACCGTTCAGTAAACGTAATCAGATGTTGTTGAGCTAAAATTGTAGTTGGAACAAGAACCGCCACCTGCTTTTTGTCTAAGACCACCTTAAATGCAGCCCTCATAGCTACTTCTGTTTTACCGTAACCGACATCACCACAAACCAATCGATCCATCGTCTTACTACTCTCCAAATCATCCATCGTTTCATCGATTGCTTTTAGTTGATCCTCAGTTTCTTCAAACTCAAAGGAGTCAGACAGTTCCTGCATAAGTATTGAATTAGGTGAAAAACTTGTGCCCTCAGCAATTTCCCTAGATGCATACAACTTCAACAAATCTTCCCCCATTTCACGAATCGATTCTTTGATGGCATTCTTCTTTCTTTTCCAGCTAATGCCACCTAACTTGTCCAAGGGTGGAGGGACATCTCCTGAGCCCACATACTTTTGAATAGAAGCTAAACCATCCATCGGAATATAAAGTTTCTCATCATCCGCGTAGGTAATGTTCAAAAACTCTCCACCACCTATTCCTGTCTCTAATTCACTAGTCCCGTTGTATCTCCCTATTCCATAGTCAACGTGAACTAAATAATTACCAGGTTTTAAATCCTTAAATCCGCGCTGAAAACTTTTCGATTTGGATTTCCTACGGTATCGATGTTTATAGCTTAGTCCGAAAATTTCATGCTCTGCCACAAACGATAAATCCAAATCAGGGGCGCTAAACCCACTACTCAAATATCCATTATCAACGTCTATGGTTAAACCGTACTCACCTGCTAATTCATGAATGCGTTTAATCTGACCTTTCGTGGGCGCGACCACAACAACCCTATGACCATCACTCTGCCATTCTTTTATTTTTTCAACTAAAACCCCAAATTTTCCCAATAAAGCAGGGTTTCGCTTTATATCAAATCGTATATTGCTTGTATTTACACTAGATTCAATATTCAAAGAATTGATGGATATTATTTTTTTTTCAACCAATCGACTTTTTAGCTCACTTAAACTCAGATAAAGCTTGTCTGGCGAAACAACAACTTCCCCGCGATCACGAGCAGAACCATATTCGCGAACAACCACTTTGCAAAACTTGTCTACCTCGTAATTAATATCGTCCTCCTCATCCAAAATAATCAAAGCTTCTTTAGAGAGGTATTCAAATAACGTTTCTCTCCGGTTATAGAAAAATGGAGCTAAGTGTTCGAGGCCAAAGAAATTATCGAGATGCTTAATTTTATCAATCAATTCATTCAATCCAACTTGATCAACATCATGTTCCTCAGCATATTGTGAGATTTTTTTGAGGCCATCTTCTTTTTGGACTGCGGTTGGAGACAATTCTCTTACAGGAAGGATTTCAATCTTTTCAATATTCTTTAAAGAAACCTGAGTGTTAATATCAAATTCACGGATGGACTCAATTGTATTATCAAAAAACTCAACTCGTACTGGATTAATTGAAGCAGGTAGATACACATCGACTATATCGCCTCGCACGCTAAAATGCCCTCGATTTTCCACCATAGGCAATCGAACAAATCCATTGTCAAGCAAGCAGGTTTCGA
>UINC01002668.1_pt1 | contig 10085 bp, 11 predicted proteins | sample 5385821 | NCBI WGS metagenome assembly UINC01 (sample SAMEA4666929, study PRJEB26691) | marine metagenome | isolation source: Pacific Ocean | place: Pacific Ocean | collected 2011-10-13
TCGCCGCACTGCGATACCGCAAGCTTATCTGGCTCAGCTCCTGCACTCCCTAAGAAGGTCTGGATTCGTAAAAAGCACTCGAGGTCCCAGTGGAGGACATACTCTTGCACTTCCACCTGGTGAAATAAGGTTGAGCTCTGTGGTGGACAGCTTAGATAGTTCTGAAAATCTCGTTCAATGCTTTGAGAACTCCAGTTTCTGTGTCCACGTACCAGCATGTGCGCAAAGGGAAGTTTGGAAAAACGTGGAGGACGCCGTTTTTGGAATTCTTGACTCGATCACCATCGCTACTCTTACTGAAAAAACAAAAGCGGCGCAGGGCACAGGAGCGTTTCAACAGAATGTAACGATAAGCCGATGAGTCAAATTAGCCGTAGGGAAATAAGGAATATTGATGATCTTCGCAAGAATCGGGAAAATACAGGACGGTTACCGTAGTAAGGGCTTAAATAAATGTTCTAAATTCGCCACTCGAAACAGCAAAAATGATGCTATCTGCATGATTTAGAAGGGTTGACGGCTTATACAGTTGGAAGTCCGCCTGGCAAGTGTTGTGGTCAGTGAAGACAATAAAGATTTGGAAATAGGTCTATGAAAATATTGCGAAAGAACTGGAATGGGGCGGGCCTGTTGCGACATGATTGATGTAGAAGTAATAAGGGAAGATTTCCCTATCTTAAAGCGGAAGATACACGGTAAGCCGTTAATTTATTTGGACAACGCGGCTACTACTCAAAAGCCAAATCAGGTGATTGATTCTCTTGTAAATTATTATGAAAACTTTAACGCTAACGTGCATCGGGGGGTTCACTCGCTGAGCATGGAGGCGACTGATATGTTTGAGCAAGCACGAGTGAAAGTATCCGATTTTATCAACGCCGAAATTCCAGAGACGCTTATCTGGACTCGTAATGCTTCTGAGAGTCTCAATATAGTTGCCCATTCATGGGCAAGAACTCATATTGGAGAAGGAGACGAGATACTCCTCACCCCGATGGAGCACCATAGTAATCTAGTACCCTGGCAAGAGCTGGCCCGGATAAAGGGAGCTAATATTCGGTTTATTCCCATGACTGAAGATGGATTACTTGATCTAGAAGATATTGAATCCCTTATAAACGAAAAAACTAGGTTGGTTTCTGTTGTGCACATGTCCAATGCACTAGGCACGATCAACCCTGTCAAAGAACTTGGCAAGATGGCGCATAATGTGGACGCGAAGTTCTTAGTAGATGGGGCGCAAAGTGTTCCTCATATGCCGACAGATGTTCAAGATATGGATTGTGACTTTCTAGCTTTTTCTGGTCATAAGATGATGGGTCCAACTGGTATTGGGGGACTCTACGTAAAGATGGACACTCTTGAGACTATGGAACCATTTATGACCGGGGGTGAAATGGTTCTGGAAGTCACCTACGAAAAAGCTTCATGGGCCGATCTTCCCATGAAATTTGAAGCAGGGACCCCCAATATCGCCGACGCGGTAGCTTTGGGTACGGCTGTAGATTACCTTGAAAATTTGGGAATGGATAATGTACATCAATACGAGCAAGAATTAACGGCATATGCTCTCGAGAAATTTTCTGAAGTTGAGGCGTTGGGAATCGATCTTTTTGGCCCTCGTGATGCGAAGAATCGTGGAGGAATACTCTCATTCACGACAGCCGAAGTGCATCCTCATGATCTAGGAACCATTCTAGATAGAATGGGCATTGCTGTAAGGACTGGTCATCACTGTGCAATGCCTCTCATTCGTAGCCTCGGGGTTGCTGCGACGGCAAGGGCCAGCTTTTATATTTACAACACTATGGAAGAGATTGACGCTCTTATAGAAGGGCTCACCGAAGCTCTCAGGTACTTTCGTGATGAGCCCGGGAAGCCTTGATAATATTTACCGGGATAGAGTTATCCTGGATCATTGCCGCAACCCAAGAAACAGGAAAACGCTGGAATCTCCTGATTTTTCATGTGATGCGATAAATCACTTCTGTGGGGACGAAATACATATTCAAATCAATCTAGGAGATAACGGTAGAATCAAAGAGGTCGGGTGCCAGAGTGAAGGATGTGCCATCAACCAAGCTACAGGCTCTCTTCTCTCGCAGTCTATTCGCGGATTAACGGTGGACGAAGTGAGCAAGCTATCATCGAAATTTGTCATGATGATGAAGAATAGATCTCCCGACCCTGTTTCCAATCACGGAAACGAGATAATTAAAATGGGTGAACTATCTGCACTTTACCAGGTTCGGGAGTTTCCAGTCCGCATAAAATGTGTGCTTCTAGCATGGACAGCATTAGATAAAGGACTTGAAGATTAATTCCCATCGTAAGTGGATTACAAATATCCTCATCTGCCTATCCACACCTTTTCCCAAAATGAGTATTCGTTTCCGGCAAAGTTAGGGTGAAAATCCTGGAGATTGTCACTCCATGTCCAAGGCTGAATCTTAGTAATCGGCATGAATCGATACCCATTTTTTAGAAGTACTATATTGATGTCTTGAATCAGGGCTGCTCTAGAATCAATGTCATACTCTGAGGCTTGCTTAAATATTAAGCGATCCAATTTATCGTCGGAATGTTTTGTAGTGTTCCACGCTCCGCGACTGTGTAAAACAGGTAGAAGATAACCGTTTGGAGATGATTGCGGGAAAGAAGGCCCTATAAGCATCTGATAACTTCCAGCCTTCCACGCGTCAGCAACATATTCTCTGCGACTCAGTAGATTGATGGACGGATCAAACCCTCCCTTTGACAATTGGTCAGCGAACATCTGTACGCTTTCCATGTGCTGAATGCCATAGTCACTGGATGTTATCGTGATGGGCACAGGAGACTGGATGGAGGAATCTTTTAGAATCGCCAGCGATTTATCGTTAGAACTGAAATAGTTTGACCATACATTTTCGTGTATTGCCCAGTCTTTATTTGCAGTAGGAAATCCTAGGGAGAAAAACGCCATACCTTCCCAAACTTTATCGATGATCTCTTTTGGATCGAGCGCGTACATTGCAGCCGCTCTCACTTTTGGATCGTTGAATGGTGGTGAATCTGTCGAAAACGCTATCTCTATTCCTGATCCTGGCTCAATATAATTCAGTTTTGGATCGGGAGAATTGGTCTTATCTTCAAAATATTCTATGCGGTATATATCTATAAGGCCGACAAGAAAGGCGCTAAGCCTCGTTTCTGGTTCTTCAATCAAATGGAACTCTATCGCATCTAGGAACGGTACTATTTCAGATTGTTCAGATCTAACCATGCGAACCATTGTTTGCGCTTTGAGAGTTTCCAGTATCCAGGGGGTGGACCCTGTTACCGATGTTGGTATTTGTTGATTTGAGCTGTGCGCCGTAATCTTAGGAGAAACCTTACTTCTGCCATCGGCTAGCGCAGCGAATACATCTGCGTCAGGCACCACTAAGGTGATTTTTAATTCGGAGTCTGAGGGAGCTTCAACTTTGTCCAGCATGTGAAATATGTGAGAATTAGGCGAGCCCTCTGTCATTTGCTTTTGGAAGCTAGATACGATGTCCTGAGCGTTAACGTAGTTGTCGCCTATGCCTGATTGGTTTTGCCACTTCACATCATCTCGCAAAGTGAAAGTTAGCGTAGTGGAATCTTCAATATCCCAATCCAAGCATAGTTCACATTCAACTTCCATTGAAGGAAGCTCAACATCTGAACCGCTTCTAAATCTCATGAGTCTGCTATACGCGATTCCGGGGCCCCAAGCTACGAAACTTGTAGAAGGCTCCCGGTGTGGATCAAGACCTTCAAACCATGTGTGAGTAGCGGCTCTTAATGTTCCCCCTCTCGTTTGCTTCGATTCTTTGTTAATGCGTTCGGTGATAGATATTGCTGAACGAGAGGACGAGCCTTGTTGCAAAGGCGTTGGATTAACAAGTGTAGACTGGTTTAAAGTAGCTGGAATCGTAGCCACCGGCACTGTGGTAGATGGCAATTCAGTGAGGTTAATTGGAGTACTTATCCTCGGGGAACTTGTAATCGGGGTTATAGTTGCCGGTGTAATTTGGTTGCTAAATGGGAGGGTATTGTTACCGTCAAGATTTGAGCGATCTGGATGAGTTACACACGATAGTAGAACCACAGTGAGTGACGCAATTAGGAACATGAGTTTAGTCGCCGAAGATGAATCAAACATAAGTGTGATAAATATATATACGGAACTCTTTCCAGTGATATTAGGTGGGTCCCGGTACCTGTCAGTATAATGCCATTGGAAGTTTGGTAAGCCGAACCAAAGTGGGCTTACTTTAGTATATAGCGATAATGCTGATAGACACACATGTCCACTTAGATTCGTACTCTGATAAAGAAGTTGGGGCTATACTCTTGCGCGCGTCCAAAGTAGGGGTAGGGTTTGTAATATCTGCAGGGACTACAATAGAGAAAACTGAGAGATCTTTAGAACTATCGAGGATTTACCCGGATTTTTTTGCTGGAGTTGGGATACACCCAATGGATATTCAGAGACCTCTTTCTAATATCGATATTGGTCGACTAAAAGACCTCGCTATGTCGTCGGATAAGGTCCTTGTCATTAGCGAGATTGGGTTAGATTATATGCAAAGCATGCCAGATAGAGCATGGCAGTTTGATGCTTTTCGACAGCAGATACGAATAGCGCGGGAGCTAAACCTTCCCATAGTTTTCCACAGCCGGGACGCTCATGATGATTGTTTCCGGGTTTTGCGTGAGGAGAAAGCGTATCAGGTTGGGGGAGTCATGCACTATTTTCAAGGCTCACAGTACGATGCAGAAAAAATGACTGACATGGGCTTTTTCATATCGATCGCTAGGCCTATTTTCCGATTAGAACATCTGAGAATAGTGGTAGAAAAACTCCCTCTCGAATGTATCGTAGTAGAAACTGACTCCTTTCCACAACCATTCAAAAAAAATAGAGAGAACTGGACAGAACCGAGGCATCTTCGGCCAATCATTGAGAAGATCGCTGAACTCAAAAGCAGAGATGTCCTAGAGGTGGAAGACGTAATTTTCAATAATATGAAAAGGCTACTACAAAGCCGCTGGGATAAGGTTAATTCATATGTATCAGGAACCTAGGTCAGTAGAAGAAACGAAAAAACTGCCCAGCATCAGTACCGGAAGGATTATCCACGCCAAGAACCATCCTATGAATCCCGGTACCGCGGCCTTCAAGAGGCTGACATTATGAGTAACCGAGATTGCCCGAGTGACTGATACCAGAATCCATATCCACACAATAAACAAGACAACGGGACCTATCTTAGGAATTGTGGTTAATAGGATTAAAATTCCAGGCCCATAAGATATTCCTGTGGCCCGCATTGTGTCCCTGAATTGTGCTTCACTACCCCAAAGATTGCATAATGCCTTGGCGACAAATGACCAAATCATCCATCCCACCATGACGGTACTGAAGGCTACCATCACCATCTGTAGGTTTTGAAACCCGCTTCCTGTGTTAGGGGAGGTATATCTCAATGCCACGGCAAGGGTAACACCAGTTACAGAAACAGTTCCAAGAGAATGGAAAACCAGTTCCGCTCTTTCTCGAAACTGTTCGTACACTTCGGAGTCGAGCAATGCTGCTCTCACTGCATTCTGTAACATTCTTCCCTATACATTTACCTTGTTTGTTATCCGGAGACTTAATCGTCGTTCATGAATACGAAGATAGTGTAAAATTTCCTAGTCATTCAATCCTACTACAAAGGATATTTTAGACATCGATTCCACGACTTTGATTCAGGCAGCATATCTCACGGTGATTGGAATGGGGACCGCGTTCGGTCTTCTTTTAGTGCTGATTTCATCAATAGTTATAACAAAAGTTATTGCCAATAGGCTAGATCGAGCTCCTGACCCGAAAGAGAAGGAGGAAAATATAAGACAGGCCACGGCGGCGGCGGTGGCTGTTTCTATTCTTAAAGCCAAAGCTCCCAGGTGATTGAAAATGACTTATTCGCCCGTCCGACCCCTTTAGATTCCTTATGCAAGAACTGATAGATTTTATCGCTACTACAGGAATAGCCAATCTCGATTGGCGTAACGGGATTATGATCTTAGTTGGCCTGGGGTTTATCTACCTAGCAATCAGGAATGAATGGGAGCCATACGAGCTATTACCCATCGGGCTTGGAATCGTTGCTGCCAATCTCCCTTTGACCGGACTTATTACATTACCTTCACCGTCGGCTGGATTTCAGGAAGCCGGCATCTTCGGCGTCCTATTCCACTATGGACTATCTTTCTGGAATATTCTTCCCCCTGTCATATTTCTAGGTATAGGTGCACTTACGGATTTTGGACCTGTAATTGCTAATCCCAAGACGCTTATCCTGGGGGCGGCGGCGCAGGTCGGGATCTTCATCGCTTTTTGGGGAGCGCTTTTCGCAGGCCATTTAGGACTGGGTTTTGGAATTAAAGAAGCGGCCTCAATCGGAATCATTGGTGGAGCCGATGGCCCCACCACTATATTTCTTTCAGCCAGGCTTGCTCCAGATATATTAGGTGTCACTGCGGTGATCGCTTATTCGTACATGGCAGCTGTTGCTTTTATACAACCCCCTTTAATGAAACTCTTTACGACGGCCGATGAGAGGAAGATTGAAATGAAACCCCCAAGGGCGGTTTCAAAACTGGAGAAACTGGTGTTCCCTAATGTGGCGCTCATTGCCATTATTCTTATCGTTCCCAAATCTGCTCCTCTTATAGCCATGTTCATGATCGGTAATCTGTTTAGGGAAAGTGGAGTTGTTCCCAGACTTACTAGTGCCGCTTCAAATGAGATTTTAAACATCGCTACTATTTTCTTGATGCTTACAGTCGGAACACAACTAACTGCTGAAAGAGTGTTCGATCTAGAAACCATCGTTATACTTGGTCTTGGACTAGTCGCATTTTCATGTGGCACTGTTGGAGGGCTGCTTTTTGCAAAGATAATGAATTTGTTTCTTAAGGAGAAGATTAATCCACTTATTGGTTCAGCGGGCGTATCTGCAGTTCCCATGGCTGCGCGGATATCGCATCATGTTGGCCAAGAAGCCAACCCTAAAACATTTCTTCTTCCCCACGCCATGGGTCCGAACGTCGCCGGAGTTATAGGTTCCGCTGTAATTGCTGGTGTATTTATATCCTTGGTCAATTGATATGTCGGAGATCATGAAAGTTAGAGTGGGACCAATGTGGTATAGGGTGGAAATTGACGACATCAACACCGATCCTGTGAAAGTGAAAGTCAACGAAAAAGAGTTCGAGATCACTTTGCATGATAAACCTGGACTTCAGAGCCATATGAGTTCTGTCGAAGATCCAATGGAAGATTCTCAAGATTCAGAGACGGATAGACCTGCCAAACCTGATGGTATTTCCAAAAAGCCTGCGAGATTGTTCAAGTCACCAATGCCCGGCACGATATTGTCAATCTCAGTGGAGATCGGAGATAGTGTTTCTCCGGGTGATGAGGTTTGTCTATTGGAGTCTATGAAAATGAGACAGGTACTTCGTTCTGATATTGGAGGGAAAGTCTGTTCAATTCTTGTGGTTCCAGGAGAATCAATACTTGACCGAGCACCGATACTTGAGTTGTTTGATGAGTAACGAATCAGCATTATTTTAAATAAAGGCCTGAAAGGGCTCGTTCGGCCTCAATTAGTTCCCATTTTTCTCTCACTGGGTGTATAAGGTTTACAGCCTTGATCAACTCTTCTTCTGCTCTAATCAAATTTCCTTGATCTCTGAGGAGCATTCCCAAATACATGTGGGCTCCGCCTAGATCTACATCTAATTCCAATGCCTTCTCCAAGTCCACAATCGCTAGTTCCAGTCGGTTTTCATGGTAATAGGCGGCCCCTCTTCCCTTGTAAGCTATGGCAAGATTAGGCATGCGTCGGATTACTTGAGTAAACGCATTAACTGCGTCATTGTATTCCTCGACACGGAGTGAACGAACACCCCGGTTGTATATGAAAAGTGCCTCAAGTTCCGGAGTTGAGGACGGTTCGGGATTTAAATGAGTTGGCTCCTGATCTTTTAATGTAGGTGGTGCAGGGGTGGATGAGGCTTCATCGGAAATAGCTAGAGGAAGTGGAGTGCTTTGTGGTGCTGAAGTGGAACCAGAACACGATAACGAAATAACGAAAACAATCAAAAACGCCGATGATGTTATCGTCTTATTTGTAGATAGGAATCTCAATAGAGTTATTTTCCCTATTTCAAGGAAATAGGGAACATTGTATATTCCCATTCAGAAGGTCTCCCACTTAAGTATTAGAATAGCACAAGCAGTCGGCAGGGATGGCTGATTGATCAAGATCCGTAAACTAATTCTGCGGCAAGGTAATGGAGGATTAATTGATAAAGAGTTTTGAAGGCAATACACCTGTTTTGCATCCTACGGCTTTCGTCAGCGAAATGGCTTATATTGTGGGAGACGTTGAGATTGGTGAAGGCTCTAGTATATGGCCTGGCACGGTGATAAGGGGAGATATGGGTAAGATCAAGATAGGAAAGTTTTCTAACATACAAGATAATTCGGTAGTGCACGGAGATGCTGACGTGGTTATTGGCGACAACGTAGTTATCGGTCACCGGGTTATGTGTCACGCGGCAGAGATAGGAGATAGAGCGCTTGTTGGCAATGGGGCGATTTTAAACGACGGAGTGAAAGTGGGTGAAAACTCTATTATCGGCTCAGGTTCGATGATCGTCGAGAATATGAATATACCTAGTCGTTCAATAGTTATGGGTACTCCGGGCAGGATCAGAGGTGAAGCTCTGCAAAAGCATATAGACCTTCAAAAGGAACTCTGTGATATTTACAAGGAGAAGGCTCAAAGGTACAAACGTCAAGGAGATCTTGAGTGAACGTTAGACCGTTCTAGGATACTCCCCTGCTACAGGGAGTATTATCGGAGAACCTCCGTTTGGGTGAGAGAGGATGGTCACCTTGGCACCATACGCTTCCTCTATATTAGATTCGGTAAGAACTGTTTCCGGGGTTCCGTCTGCAAATATGCGACCTTCCGAAATTAATATCATTCGATCGGTGTACTGGGCTGCTAGTGTCAGATCATGTATAGCAATTAATGTAGCGCCATCACGTTGCCTATGATTGTTCCTTATCAAGTCCATAACCTTACCTTGGTGGGAGAGGTCCAAGTTAGATGTGGGCTCATCCAGTAACATTATCGGAGAATTCTGTGTAATAGCCATAGCTAACATCGCACGTTGTAACTCCCCACCAGATATTTGACCTAGTTCGCGCCCTAACAGCATGTAAGTCTCCGTAAGTTCCATTGCTCTCACAGCCTTATCCAGATCATTTTTCCCTTCCCACTCCAATAGTGCTAGGTGAGGGTTTCGCCCCAACATCACAAAATCTACTACCTTCATCTTTTCGGGTAGACGCGGATTTTGAGGGACTATTGAGATTAGCTTAGCTTTGTCTTTGGAATTTAACGTTTCTATCCGTTGTCCCAAGGCACTTATAGTTCCTTGGCTTGGGGTTAAGAGCCCTCCAATTAATTTCAGCAAGGTAGTCTTACCGGCACCATTAGGGCCGACTATTGAAACAATTTCCTGGTTGTTCAATTGAATATTGATATCAGAAATTACTGGAACTTCGTTATACGAGAAACTCAATTTTTCCAAGGTGATTACTGGAGTCATATTACTTGATAATTGATCTATTTCTAATAAGTAGATATATAAAGAATGGGGCTCCAACTATCGATGTGATAATACCCACAGGTAATTCACCTGGACTAACGATTGTACGGGCTACAAGATCTGACAAGACAAGGAAACAGCCACCCAGTAATGCAGACATTGGTATTAAATTTCGAAAGTCGCTTCCCCAGATGAGCCTTGCAGTGTGCGGAGCTACAAGTCCAACAAATCCTATAAGTCCACTGAATGAGACGGCCGCAGCAGTTATTACCGTAGCGGTCAAGATTAAGACCTTCTTGGTTCTTTCAACATTCACACCAATGCTGGAGGCATATTCTTCCTCCAGCTGCATAGCGTTCAATATACGGCTATACGTGAAGATTATGGCGAATCCAACGATT